>Ga0163111_10000116_pt1 | contig 45354 bp, 47 predicted proteins | sample CRUFie1St18metaG_FD_109645 | JGI IMG/M metagenome (GOLD analysis project Ga0163111, IMG submission 109645) | Marine microbial communities from the Costa Rica Dome - CRUD Field 142mm St18 metaG | ecosystem: Environmental > Aquatic > Marine > Oceanic > Photic zone | place: Costa Rica: the Eastern...
GGTATTAAAAAAACCAATAAAAAAATCAATAAAAAAACCAATAAAAAAACCAATAAAAAAACCAATAAAAAAACCAATAAAAAAACCAATAAAAAAACCAATAAAAAAACCAATAAAAAATAAAAAATAATTGACCCAAACCACCCAAAATTAAAATAAGACCATTTTACGTGTAAAAAAAAAATATTTAAAAAAAGTGAAAAAAAATAAAAAAAAAATTTGAAAAAAAATTTTTGAGTTTTGGACATTAATTTTTGTCAAAATTAAAAAAATAGATTTTTTTTTTTTTTATTTTTTCATTTTTTTAAGTTATTTTTTTTATTACCAAAAATGTATATAATAAAAAAAATAAAATTTTTTAGATTTTTAAAATTTTAAAAAAAATAATCTAGGAACTTTTTTTGTTGTATAAATATACAACAAATGACAACCAAAAAAGTTCCATTTAGTTCCGAGATTTTTATTTGTGAATTATGTGATTATAAAAGCTCTAGAAAGAGTCAATATGATAGACATTTATTGACAGCAAAACATAAAAATAGAGAAAAATACAACCAAAATGAAGAAAAAAGTTCCGAAAATTTAAATAACGTTTCTAAATATTTATGCAAATGTGGAAAATCATATCCATTTAGGAGTTCATTATATAATCATAAAAAAAAATGTAATAATATATATATACAAGAACATTATGATAATGATTTGATAAAATTTGAAGATAAAAAAGAAATTATAGAGTTAAAAGAAGATAATAAAGAATTAAAAAATATGATAAAAGAATTAATAAAAGAAAATGCAAAACAACAAGAACAAATTAGTGAGTTAATACCAAAAATTGGTAATAATAATAACAATACGAATATACAAAATAATAAATTTAATATTCAAGTATTTTTAAATGAACAATGTAAAGATGCTATAAATATGAGTGATTTTATAAAAAACTTACATATTAGTTTAAAGCAATTAGATTTTACAAAACAAAATGGATTAGAAGATACTTTAAGTAAGTCAATAATTGATAATATAAATAAATTAAGTATTTATGAAAGACCATTACATTGTACTGATGTTAAACGAGAAACACTATATATAAAAGATGAAGATAATTGGTCTAAAGATAACTCAAAAGAAAAAATAAAAAGTGCAATAAAAAAAGCATGTTCAAAAAATTATAATGTATTGCAAGATTGGAAAAGTGAAAATCCTGATTTTATAAATAATGAAGAGAAAACAGATTATTTTACAAAATCTTTATCTAGTTTGGGAAAAGACTTTGATAAATCTAATACAAAATTGATAAAAATGATTTGTAACAATACATATTTAAATGATAAAGATATGTCAGAAGAATAAAATAATAGAAAAATATGAAAATAATAATCCCAGCTAATATTAATGTATTTTTAGTTTTTTTCAATATAACAAACACCTTGCATTATATTACCCATTCCTTTACCATTTTTTTTTTGGTACCCAATCAATTTGAGTGAATCTTTTTTGTTTGTTGACAACAATATTTTTTCATTTTTATGAATAAAAAGTCTGAAAATTACTTTTCCATTTTCATTCGTAATTTTTGTTGCATTGGTAATTGTACCAAATTTTTGCCATTTATTACCATGTTTATTAAAATACATAGCTTTATCACATTTATTAAATCTTAAATATTCACTTGTAAAGAAATTTGTCAACATATCTTCATGTGCTCCGGGTTCATAATCTACAAAATATGCGCTTCCATTATTTATATCATGAATAGTATCACTATAAAGATAGTGATGAACTTCTTCTTCATTTGATGCAAAAGGAACAATACGTTTGCTTGACCAGAGAGCAAGAGTCATTGCCATTTAAAACAAATATCTAAATGTATTCTTTGAGATAATAAATTATTATTAAATATTTAATATATTCATTTTTTTTTTAAAGTAACAAGGTAGAATATTTTAAGTAAAAAAAATATGATCCAAATAAAGCATCAATTAATAATATATACCAGGTATAATCATTTTTCTTGTATGCTAAAAATGAAACCAATAAATAATTAAATGCATGAATAAGTCTATAATTATTCCACCAAACTTTACCTTTAAAAAATCCTATATCATTTTTTTTATGAAAAAAATAATTTTTTATAAATGTTATTGAAATAATAAAAGTTATTATGGAAACAATATAATAATATTTTTTATTTAAATTTTTAACAAGAAATGAAATTAATATTCGAATAAAGATACATAAAAAAATAAGATAATATATTATTTTATTCATATAATATATTATAATAATATAATTTTATGAAATAGTTGTTAATACAAAAATATCTCTATATCCTATTTCATTTTTGTCTTTTTTCTTTATATTACTCACATCATGAAATAATTTATTATCATTTATAATTAATAATTCACCTTCTTCTAATTGAATTTCATGAACTTTTCTTTTAACATTACTATAAATTCCATTTACACCACCCTCAATATTTTGTCTATTAATACATACCATGCCAATAATATTATATCCATCTTTATGAATTCCTTCAGGAATTAAATTAGTTTCTTTATTATTTTCTGCATGTACTCTGATTTGATGTATATAAAAATAATTATTAGCATGTTTTATATGATTTTCAACTTCTGACTTAAAATTTAAAATTAGTTCTTTAAAAGTTTCATCAGAAATTAATGATTCATCTATATTATTATAATCTCTTATAATATCTCCATTAAAATTATTATATTTACTAGATTGAAAAAACTTCGCATTATTAATTATTTCTAAAGAATAATCATTATTTACTTTTATTAAAGAAAATGCACGTTTTCTATAATTACTATAATAATTATCAACTTTCATATTATTAAAAGAATTTTTAATGACATTAGAAATTTTATTTTTTAAATTATATGTAACACTAAAATCAAAATCCATTTGTTTCTTATTAAAATATTTTAGAATTTCTACTAATTTTTCAACTTCTTGAAAAGTATTATAATGCATTAAAGAAATTCTAACAACACCATCTTGTATATCTATATTTAAATCATCTATTAAACGATTACTATAAAAAGAACCACCACCCACAATAATATTTAAATTATTTAATGTATTTACAATATAAGAAGAAGTATAATCTTTAAATATAAATGAAAATAGTGGTATATTTTTTAAATTTTTATCTTGTAAAAGAATAATATTTTCATTTTTTAAAAAAGAATTTAATAGTTTATTAAATATATTTTCATAAATATTAATTTTTGACATACAAAATTCATACATTTTTCTATCAAAATAGATATTATCTTTTTTATTATTAAAATTAAATTCATTTGAAAAATCAATTAAATATTTTTTAAAACCATTTATGCTATTTAAACATTCATAATTAATTCCACCAATTTGTAATTTATTTTCTATATTAGATTTTTCATCATTAAAAAATATATGATTAATATTGTTAATATCAGTATCAAAAGATGAATTATTTATATATAAGCAACTAATTCTCAATCCACAAAATTTATAAAAAGAAAAAACATAATAATCAATATTTGAATTGTATAAATTAATATTATCATGTGGAAAATATGCTACACCATCAATTAATATTTTAGTATTTTTATTAATTTCTTTTACTTTTTTAGAAATAAATTCAATATCTAATATATTACCTAAAATATTGCTTACATGTGGTAAAATAACCATTTTAGTTTCATCATCTATTTCTTTTAATAAATTATTATAATTAATATTATAAATATCATTTTCATTATTTAATTTCCACCATTTAATTTTTGTATCATTATCTCTGGCAATTCTTTCAAATGGAGTAATACATGATTCATGATTAAAGTTTGCAATAACAATATTATTATTTTTTTTTAAAGTTTTTTTAATTGATTGAGATAGATTAAACATTAATTGACTACATGAATTACCAAACACAATTTTTCCATTATTATTATTAGTAATAACATTTACAATTTCTTTTGCATTTTCAATATTTTTTTTATTATTGTTTGAAATAATATTATTGTCAAATGGTTGTGAATATCCATCTATAATATAATCATTAAATTTTTCAATTACTTGTTTTGGAACTTGTGAACCAGCAGAGTTATTAAAAAAATAAAAATTATTATATTTTTTTAAGGCTGGAAAAAATTTTTTCATAAATGTTATAACTATTACTATTATATAACATTTATAAATTTTTATATTATTTTTAAAAAATATAATTATTGAAATGATACTGTAATTTCTAAATCTTCTTTTTTTATACTTTTAGATGCATTTAAAGATAATTCTTGTCTTTTTTTTCTAGTTTTATTGTTTGAATTATTTACACTATATGTAGAATTATTAGATGATTCTGATGTATGAGATGATTGAGATGATTGAGAATCAATTGAAAAATTTTTCATTTTTTTATTAATATTATTTCTTAAGTTCATATCTTTTTCTATATCTTGATAATTTTCTTCAATATATTGTATAATTTTATTTTCTAATGCCCATTTAAAAAAATTAAGTTGTCCAAGTGTAGTTTGAATACATGTTGAATCACCATAAGGAATAGTTATTCTCTCCCATCTGCAAAATGGGTCAAATCTTTTTTTAGAGTATGCTTTTAATTTTAATTTATAATCATCGTAAACTTTAAATCTTTCTTCTTTATTGTTTTCTGTTAAAATATTATAAACAATATAATTTTTTTTAGAATAGTTAGTGGCAAACCAATCAATAATTCTTAATGATATATTTGATTCTCCATTTATTATTGTTAACATTTTTGATAAATTTTTATTTTTATTATAATATTCCATAAGTTTATTCAATAACAGTTCATTTTGACTAGACAAGATATTTGGCATCAATTTATTTAATTAAATTGATTAATTACTTTTTATATTGTATTTATCTAGAATATTTTTTTATAATTACTTCTGGAATTAATGTATTTTTGTGTTCTTGCAATTTTTTATAACATTTATTTATAGTAACTTCACTAATTTTACTAATATTGTTTATTTCACTTTTAGAAATGTTTAAATTACAATTTTGAGATATAAAATATATAATCCCACCAGCAATTGAATGCGGAGTATTTTCTGGAATTAAGTTATCTTTAGAAATTTTATGAGCAACAAATTTTGATAGTTTTGTTAATTCGCTATTTATATTTAATTTACTACAAAATCTTTCAATAAAAGTTAAAGGAGTTGTTTTATTTAAATTTAAAATATTTTCTTCTTTTGAAGAAAATTCAATTTCATTAATAATATTTAATGCATTTTTACATCCTTTTGTTGCACTTGCATTATCTAAACTAAATATATCTGCAATCTCTTTTGCTGTTCTTGGAAAATTATTTACTCTGCATGATACATATATAGATGCTGCAATAATACCATCTCTATTTAATCCTCTAAATGTTTTTGCTTCAGAAATTTTTTTATGATAACTCATAGCGTCATCAATAATCATTTTTGGAATTCCTGCATTTTGTGAAATATTTATTATTAATTGAAATTCATCATATTGAGATTTTTCTTTATATGGCATTGATTGCCAATCAGTATATCTTCTTATTTTATGCATTTCATAAGAAGTTTTTCCAGAACATAATACTTTACAACTATAAGATGATTCTTTTAAAAGTGGATTAATTGGCATACCACATCGAGTAGGATCATTATTTTGATTATCATCTGCACCATAAAATCTCCATTCAGCACCTTGATCTATATTATCTTTATAAATAATTCCACATTTTGGATTAATACATGTATAAAATCCATCTTCTCCTATATTTAAATCGTGCTTACATGAAGTACATATATTGTTAAATTCTAAATGTTCATCACACCTATATATACATTCTAAATTTTTTTTACCATTTAATTCATCATTTTCATTATCAAAATTATTCCATAAATTTTTTATATAAGTTATATCACTTTTTTTATCTCTATTTTTTTTTGTTCCATTTTCAAAATCATTTCCTAAATTTTTCTTTTTTTTAGTATTTAGTTCTAACATTTAAATTAATTTATAAAAGTTTTATTAATTTTAAACTCATTTTTATTTTTAATATTATTTATTAAAGTTTTTTATTAATTAAAAAATATAATATTATATTAAATAACTATGTTAAAATTATTAAATGATTTTGTTGGTAAATTTAGTGAAAATCAAGAAAATTTGATTTTAAAAAATAACACAAATAAAAATTTTGATGATTTTGTGAAAAAGATGTTTGTAGAGTATTTAAATAATTCAAATTTATTCAATAGATTTGCAAAAATATATGATATTGACAGATTAACTGATAAACCATTTTTAGATGAATGTAAACAATTATATTTTTTAACAGATAAAGTTTTTGATACAGTTATTAATAAATCCAAAGTTTTATTTGATATACAATTTAATAAAAATTCTTTAAAAAAAAATGATAAATTTTATATTTTTGATATAAAAGATATAAAAAATAATAGTATAAATAGTTACTTGTTTTATAAAGATAAAACTGAAAAACAGCAAAATAAAAGATTTGCTTGTAAAATTGTGGCAATAACATTTATAAGATTATATATTTTATTAAAAGGAATTTTTATTACATTTAATTATGATTTAAATTATAAAAAAATAAATAAAAAAGAAGATATATCAGAAAATAGCGAAGAAAAAGTAGAAGAGATACAAGAAAATACATCAAAAAATATAATAGAAGATGTTCCAGAACTAGAAGCACCATTAGAAAAAGAAGTAGAAAAAGAAGTAGAAAAAGTACCAGAAAATGTAGAAGAAGTACCAGAAAAAGAAGTAGAAAAAGAACTAGAAGTAAAAGTAGAATTAGAAAAAGATAAACAAAATGATATAAAAATAGGTGGGGGACTTTTTGATAATCTTTTTACTTTTTTAAAAAATGACAGTAAAAAATCAAAAGAAGAAGAAGTAAATGATGAAGTTGAAAAAAAAATAAATGATGTAAATGAAGTAAATGAAGTAAATGAAGTAAATGAAGTAAATGAAGTAGATGAAGTAGATGTTCAAGATGAAGTAAATGACGAAGCTGAAGATAATTTAAATGATGAAAATGAAGAATTAAAAGAAGAAAACTTAAATTGTAATATAAAAAATTGTAATTTAAATAATATTGTATTTATATTTTTAAATTCAGTTTATCATAATATAAAAAATAAAGATGATACAACAGAAGAAGATAATAATGAAGAAAAAAAAGTAAGGCTAGATGAAAATATATATAAGAAAAATGCATTTCCTTCATCTAAACAATTTATAAAAAATATAAATGATAGTAAAATTTTTGATATTTTATGTGACGATAAATTATATGATAAAATTGTTAGTAAAAATATAATATTTAATCAAGATAATATTATAAAAGAAATATATAAAAAAGATAAAGCAATAAAAGAAAAATTAAGTAATCTTGATACTAAAATATCAGAAGAGTATTCAGATATGATAAATAATTATAATGATAAAAATAAAAAATTAAAAGAAAAAATAGAAAAAATGTTTACTAAAAAATATAAAGAAAATGTTTGTGATGTAATAAAAAAAGATGGTTTTAAATTAGTATCTAATTATTCTGAAAAGGATAAAACAGAAATTTTTGAGAAAATAAAAAAAGAAATAAATAAAATGTTTAACGATTATACTGATAATAGAAATTTACTATATGATAATATAATATCTAATATTTTTTCAATTAAAGATAAAAAAATAGAAAAAATAAAAGATAATATCACATATGTTGACATATTTAGATATACATATAAATCAAAAATTATATTAATGGATTTATATATAACATTTTTTGAACATTTAAAAAATATATTTGATATATTAATAGAAAAATATTCTTTAATCAATTTAAGAGAAATAGAAAAAGCCCCAGTAGAAGAATTACCAGAAGAAATAAAAGAAGCATCAGAAAAAGTAGAAGGAGCACCAGAAGAAATAAAAGAAGCATCAGAAAAAGTAGAAGGAGCATCAGAAAAAGTAGAAGGAGCATCAGAAGAAATAAAAGAAGCATCAGAAAAAGTAGAAGGAGCATCAGAAGAAATAAAAGAAGCATCAGAAAAAGTAGAAAAAGTACCAGAAAAAGTAGAAGAAGTACCAAAAAAAGTAGAAGAAGTACCAGAAGAAGTAAAAGAAGTAAAAGAAGAAGTAGCTCCAGAAAAAGTAGAAAAAGTAGAAGAAGTATTAGAAAAAGATAAAGAAAATCGTAATACAGGTGGTACACGAAAAAGAAAAAAAAGTAATTATAAAAAATCTAAAAAAAAATTAATTAATGTTTAATTTTTTTAACATAGATTCGGTGTAAATTAGCCCAGAAGGTTTATATGAATTTATATCTTTAAAATTATTATCTTTGTTTGAAGTTTTATTTGAACTTTTGTTTGATAAATTTTTAATATTTAAATTTGAAAAATTATTATATTCGTTATTTTGTTCATCATTATTTTCATTTTTTATATTACCATATTCATCTATAGTTTTACCGGTTTTTTTTTTAATTTCATTTCTAACATATGATGGTATCCATTGTTTCCAACTGATAAATAATAAACTTGGATGTATATATTTTACAATAAAACCATTTTCTCTTAAATTATGAATTACATAAGCTATACAATCATTTTGATTATATTTTGGTATTCCTATAATAAATTCTGGTATAACACACCAACAACATTCATCATTGATAAGTTGTCTTGATGTATATTTAATTTTATTATGTACTCTATTAAGAATTTTGTTATAATTATTAAGTACTGACATAGATTGTTGTTGTTTTTTTAAAAAAAGTTCATCCATATTAATTTTACTACTAATATCTTCTTCATCTCCAGAGAAATTAATAAATTTTTCCATATATATATATTTATTAAAAATAAATTTTTATTAATAATAACTAATTTTTAATAAAAATTATTAAATATAAAATCAATTTTATTATATATGAATATTGATACATTAATTTTATGTGGCGGAGGTCCAATTGGATTAGTGCAATTTGGTATATTGAAAAAATTTTTAGAAAAAAAAGAAATAGTATATGAAAAAATAAAAAATATATATTCAACATCTATTGGTAGTATAATAGGTTTAATTTTTATATTGAATAATGATTACAATGATATAACACATTATTTGATAAATAGACCATATAATAAACTATATGATTTAAATTTAAATAATTTTTTAAATATAATAAAAAATAAAGGTTTAATAAACTCTGATTTTATAAAAACATTTTTAAAATCAATTATGTTAGCATCTCCATTAGATGTGGATGAAAATTGTACTTTTTTACAATTATATAATAAAACTAATATATATTTTAATATTAATTCTACCAGCTTAAATGATTTTGAAGTAAAAATATTTAATTATTTGAACACTCCAGAAATAAAAGTATTAGATGCAATATATACAGCTTGTTCAATACCTATTTTATTTATTCCTTTAAGTATAGATAATAATATATATTTAGATGGCGGATTTATATCAAATTGTCCAATAGATAATTATATACTTGATTTTAAAGAAAAAATAGATAAAGATTATTCTTTTAGTAATTGTTTGATATTATATAATGATTCTACTTTAAAAAAAGATAATAATAATATTATTAAAAAAAGAATAACTAATGATTCTTCTTTGTTTGAAATATTACTGCATTTAATTAATGTTATTAGTAGAAGACTATCAAATCTAAATAATATAAATAATAAATTTTTTTTTGATTCTAAATATAAGATAAATGTTTCAATATTAATGAATTCTGTTAGTATTGGACAATGGATAAATATTATTAGTAATAAAAATTTAATCAAAAAATATATATGTTATGGTGAAAATTTGGGAGATTTATATATAAAAAATAATTATTGCGAATATAAAGAAATGTATAATTTATCGATTGAATTATATAATTTAAATGAATCAAATGAATCAAATGAATCAAATGAATTAAATGAATCAAATAAATCAAATGAATCAAATGAATTAAATGAATCAAATGAATCAAATGAATCAAATGAATCAAATGAATTAAATGAATTAAATGAATCAAATGAAAAATAAAATAAATAAAATTATAATTTTGTATTTAAAAATTCAGTTAGATTATTATTATTTACCTTAGCATCAAAATCGTATATTTTATTTTTATGTATCATTTTGACAGTTGGATATCCTTGAATATTATATTTATTTGCTAATTCATCATTTTCATCACAATCAATTATTGAAGATAATATTTTTTCATTATCTTCTCTTGAATTATTAATATTTTTTATATAATTTTCAAATTTTTTCCATTCTTTTTGTGCATTTTTACAATATGGGCACCATTCTGTTTTAAATAATATAATATTTATTTTATCACTATTAGATTCATCTATATTTTTTATTTCTTTATTAAGTGGATTTTTTGATAAATATCTTGGCATAATGAATTTACTAAAAATAATATATGATATTACTACAAATAATACGGATAATATAATAATATAAAAAAATAAATTATTATTTGTGATATTAATATAAGATTTAATATCTTTTTGAATATTTTTAATATTCATTATAATATATAATATATAATATTATATTATATTATATTGTTATATTTTAAAATATAATAATATATTAATGTCTAGTAATAGAGTTTATAATAAAAAAGATTATTCTAGTGGTGATGGAATGTTAACAAGTGTGTGGGGACCAAGTTTATGGCATTATTTACATTTGGTTAGTTTTAATTATCCAGTAAATCCTACAAAAATTCAAAAACAAAAATATAAACAATTATTATTAAATTTACAATATACTTTACCATGTAAATATTGTAGAATAAATTTAGGAAATAATTTTAAAAAATTTCCATTAAAAGATGAAGTCTTTGAAAATAGAAATAATTTTTCTCGTTATGTTTTTAATTTACATGAATTAATAAATAAAATGTTAAAAAAAAAATCTGGTCTAAAATATTGTGATGTGAGAGATAAGTATGAACATTTTCGTTCAAGATGTACTTTAGAAAAGCCAAAAATTTTTAATTATAAAAATAAAACATTAAAAAATAAAAAAGAGAAAGGTTGTGTAACACCTCTTTATGGAAAAAAATCAAAATGCGTTATTAATATTGTTCCACAAGAACGTAAATGTAAGACATTTAAAATAGATAAAAAATGTTTAAAAAAAAAATTATAATATATTTTTATATTTGTATATAGTATAAAAATGTATAAAAATACAAGAAAATTGCAAAAAAAGCGTACAAAAATGTCAAAAAATAATAAATTGAAAAAAGGTAAATTATTAAAAACTCAAAAAAGAACTAGAAAAGTTTATAAAAGAAAAGTAAAAAAACAAAGAGGTGGATGAGGTAATAATTTATTTGATTGAAAATAGATTATTATTTTATTAATAATACTTTAAATGAATATTTTAAAATAAAATAATACAAAAATTATTTTTTAAAATATGAGAGAAAAAGTATAATTATATATGCATATAAATAATTATACTTCAATTTATTAAAAATTACTAAAGTCAGCTAACATAGGTCTTGGCATTTCACTAGAAATTTCAGAATTTGATAAACTTGGATGAAAATTTGTTGTTATATTTGTTTTACTTGTAGATATTGGACGATTTTCGTCTAATGAATTTATATCTAACGATTTTTTATTTTTATTTTTGGAAGTAATATTATTTTGTATGTTATCATTTATTGTAGCGTCTAAATAACTATTGGATATATTATTATTAATATTAGTATTATTAGTATTATTGGTGTTAGTATTATCATTTCTGATATCTCTAGGAAGTAAATTGTTCGAATTAGTTTTCTCTGAATTTTTATTTTTGGAATTATTATTACTTATGTCTTTATGTGTATGACAGCAATTATCATTATTACACATATTATTATTTTGAAATAACATTTGTGAATATTGAGATGGATTATTTGTATCTAAATTATTTACAAGTGGATTTGATAAACTATTCATAGCATATTCAAATGAATTATTATAATAAGGTGAATTATAATTACCAATATTTTTTGTATTATTTAACATAAATGCATTTAGTTCATTTTGTGTAATACTTTTATTTCCAATTAATAACTGATTTAATAATGCAGGTGGATATTTATTTAAATTATTATTAGAAATTTCAGTATTAGGGTTAGGGTTAGGAGTAACCACGTTATTAGTGACAGGTATTAAATTTAATATTTTACCATCTTGAATAATATTACTATTATCTATGGTAATATCAATATTCATTATATTTTTACTTAAATCATAAATATATAGAGTTTCTGTAGAAGATTCATTTTTATTAAGTAATAATATTAATTTATTATGTCTTGTAAAAGTATTTGTTGTATCTTTCTTTATGTTTAAAGTTGTTTTATTTTTATAAGATGCATTTTTTAAATATATATTACTAGTATCAATTTCAATAAAATTATATAATTGATTAGCTGGTAATAATTTGTCTAAAATATTAATTCCTTGATAATTATTATTATTTAAGTCTACAGAATAATTAGAATAAGTGTTTAAAAAATCATTCTTTGAAATATCTAATTGTTTATTTATAGTAAAATTATCTAAAATATTTTGATTATTGCTAATTTCTATATAGTAAGGGGAATTGCTTGAAACATAATTATTAGTATTAGTATCTTCTAAAATATAAAATACATATCCAGATAGATCACCTGTACCATTTCCTAAAGATTTAAAATTTTTTAAAAATATTTCTGGCAACTCAAAATTATTATTAAAATTTTCTAAAACACTTGTTGTTTTATTATTTATAAAACAAAAACATGAAATTATTAATAATAAAAGCAAAGAAATAATTATATAATTATTTTTAAAATTGAAATTCATTGTTTAATATATAATCTATATATATTAAAAAGTTTTATTTAATGAAAAAAAAAGAATTACTACATTTTTATAATGATAAAAATAATTTATATGAAGTAGGAATAGATGAAGCGGGTAGAGGTCCATTATTTGGAAGAGTATATACAGCAGCAGTAATTTTGCCTAAAAGTGAAAATTTTAATTATAGCTTGTTAAAAGATAGTAAAAAATTTACATCAGAAAAAAAAATCATTGAAGTGTATAATTATATAAAAGAAAATGCATTATATTGGTCAGTAACTTATAATGATGAAAAATTTATAGATAAGAATAATATAAGATTATCTACATTAAATTCTATGAATAAATCGATAACAAATGTTATTAATAATTTTAATAATGATAAAAAAAATATATCAGATGTATATTTAATAGTAGATGGTAATGATTTTAAACCATTTACAATAATGTTGAATAATGAATTAAAAGAAATTAGTCATATTACAATAGAAGGAGGTGATAATAAATATTGTTCAATTGCAGCAGCATCAATATTAGCTAAAGTAGAAAGAGATAGTTATATTAAAGAATTATGTAATAATTATCCAAAATTAAATACATATTATAGTTTAGAAAAAAATAAAGGTTATGGTACAAAAGTTCATATCGAAGGAATAAAAAATTTTGGAATTTCTCCTTGGCATAGAATTACTTATGGTTTATGTAAAACCGCACATATAAATAGTGAATCATTTTATGAATAATTAATTTGTCTTTTGACGAAGACGACGAACCCATACATTTTTAAAATCCTTACGTTTATTTCTTTTCATATAATTTTTACTTGTTAGGAGTTCTGTATTTTTTTTATCATCATTATCATTATTTTTTTTTGGTTTTTTTTTTAATTTAACCTTTTTATCTATTTTTTAATAAAGATATTCATATTCTTATGGTTTATCTTCTTCATCGTCTGTATCTTGATATTCATAATCTTTATCATTATTATCATCTTTCTCGTCTCCACTATAATATTCCTCATAATTATCATCATAATCATCATAATCATCATCATAATTATTTTCAACTTTATTGTCTAGTTCTTCATGACTATTTTCTTGTTCAAGGTTAAAATAATCATTTTCAATATTATTTGGGCTATTAAAATCGTTTACATGATTATTATAGAATGTGAGTTCCCAATAAAATGGGTCATCATATACCATTTTACATTTTTTATCAAAAATTGATTTATAAAAATTTTCAGCACCAGTATTATTATACCAATAATTTACTTCAATTACTGCATAACCATAAAATGGTTTATCTTCGACCCAATATTCTTCTTCTTCGTGGTCTCTATATTCAACACTCCGAATTTCGGCAATATTAAAATTTTTAAAATAATTATAAATAGCTGGAACATCACGAGGAAGCACATAATCAGGAATCATAAGCATTTTCTCTGAAAACATTGGATGGCTCTGCATTATATTAATTGTTTATTTAAATAAATATAAAAAAAATATTGAATCAATTTTTTTTTAAATAATTTTTTAAAAATAAATTTTTTATTGACATCTATTATTATGATATTGAATTCTACGCATTGTATTTGTTAATAATCTTTTTTCTTCTTTTAACTTTGGTTTAAAGAATGCATCTATATCTTTTTGTTTTTCTTTAAGTCTTATTTTAGATGAACTAGATGAATTTATTGAAAATAAATCTATCAGTTCTATTAATTCATTATACTGATTTAGTGTAGTTAAATATTGAGTTTCTTCTTTTATTTTTTGACACGTATTTGTATATATAGAAACTTCATTGTTTGAATAATTCATTATATTTTGATTTATATTATTTAAATATGTAATAATATAAATCATTTTTTTTTTTATGTAACAATATATATATTATTTTGGTTCACAATTTCCTGTTTTAGGATTGCGTCTTGTACCATTTTTACATCTAGATTTTTTTTGTTTGTTTTCAATTGGTGATTTCTTTTTAGTTTTTGTTTTACTTTCAGGATGACCAAAAAATTCACACATATTAGTTGGTTTATGTATTCTATAACCTTTTGGACATCTTTTACCAATAAGTTGTATTTTATGATTTTCAATATGTTCTTCATATTTATTATCTATTTTTAAAGCTTTTTTATTATTATCTTTTGCAATTTCAGGTTTAGAATTTTTTACTTCATTTGTATAATAAGATGGAGTATAAGGAATAATATTTCCAAGTAAAAATTTTTTACAACCAGTAGTTAATTTAAATTGATTAGAATTTTGTAAATGAACTTTTAAACAAAAAACAGGAATTTCTTTATGAATTCCATATTTAATCATATCAATTTTAATTAATTCAAAAATAAGATTTCTAGGTAATAATATTTCTTTTTCATGTTTGTATTTTGTAGTTCTAACCATATCAATAATTGGAATTCCTTTATCAATTTGTAATGTATATAAACAACATTTAGTGCCACGTAAAACTCCAGAAAATCTTAATGCAATATTAAAAGAAGTACTAACAGAAATAAAATTACTAATAGTTTCTTTATCACCAACATTTATTAATTTTTCAAATGGTCTTTGCATTCCACGATAGAAAACATTAATATTACTTTCATTTCTTGGTGCTGCTTCTAAAAATGCTCTATCAATATCTAATACTTTCTGTTTAACATTTTGAATAGCTTCTTCAATTGTTTTACCAAAACGTCTATGATACTGTTTGAATATATCGGTATTAAAATAATTATCTCCTGTTCTTAAATATAAATTAATTGCAGAATCCCATTGATATGAATAATTTATTAATGCTTTACTCATAATTTCTTCAAAATAGACTTCTTTTTTTATGGGTAAATTTTTTTTAGTAATTAAATTTTCCATTTTTTTTCTAGCATCAAATTCTTTTTTTTCATCAGAAGTAATACCTTTTGGTGCTTTTAAAACATTTTTATTGCTTAATACAATTTGACTCATTAATAATGATTCTTTATCAATAAATTCATATTCTTCAGAATCAGTTAAATCAAGTTTAAAAATTCTATTTTTAATTTTTAAATTTTTATTATTAATTTGATTTAAATTTATTAATATACGTTTTCCTAAATAATAACCTAAATTAAAATAATTAGTTTTATTATTAAATGTTTGATTAACCATAAGTTGTTCATTTTCAAGAATACAATAATAATAAATATGTTTTAATTCTGGTACTTGTAAATAACTTCTTTTAAAAAGATATATTTTATCATTAATTTTTTTTTTTTCTGGATTATATGAGGGAGTTAAAGAAATATTTTTTATATTTTTATCTATAATTAATAAAATATTATCATCACTTTCATTTAACCATTCATTTATTTCTAAAGATTCTTTTGTGATTGGATCTTCTCCATAAATCATTTATTATACTATATATATATATATAGATATATAGTTTTTTATCTATAATTAATAAAATATTATCATCACTTTCATTTAACCATTCATTTATTTCTAAAGATTCTTTTGTGATTGGATCTTCTCCATAAATCATTTATTATACTATATATATATAGATATATAGTATAGTATAATTAAAATTAATAAAAAATAATTTATAAAAAAATGATAAATATTTTAAATATAAATAATAATTAATATATATTATGAAAATATTAGTATTTGATACAGAAACAACAGGATTACCAGAAAATAATGCTTCGATATATAATTTTAATCAATGGCCATATATTATTCAATTAAGCTATATATTTTATGATATGTCAAATAATAATGCAATAATTAAAGATAATTATATAAAGATTGATTCAAATATTGAAATTACGGAAGAAAGTTTTAATACTCATAAAATATCTCGTGAATTTTTGGATTTAAATGGTAAACATATTATTCCAACACTAAATGAATTTAATAAATATTTAAAATTATGTGATATAGTAGTAGGTCATAATATTTCATTTGATAAAAGAATGATTTTTGTAGAATCATTAAGAAATAAAGTAGAACAAAATTTTACTACTTATGAAAATAACAAAAAAATAACAAAAATGGAATATTGTACAATGAAAAATACAACTGCATTTTGTAATATTATAGCATTAACTAGAACAAATAAAACATATGTTAAACAACCAAAATTAATAGAATTATATAGTACATTATTTCCAGAAACACCAATTCCAAAAGAATTACATAATTCATTAGTAGACATTTTATGTACACTGAGATGTTATATAAAATATGTTTATAACATTGATATAATAGAAATAAATGAAAAAATAAAACAATTATTCATTGATTTAAAATAATTTATTTAATTTTATAAGATAAATTATTATCATTATTTGCAAAATCTATTTTTTTTAATATGGTATTGGAATTGCAATTGGGAACATTTACATGACACCACCTACCTAATAAAGGAATAGATTCTTTATATTTACCAAAAAAAAAATTATAAATATATTTTATATATTCAAATTTAATATTATTTTTTAACGTATTTTTCATTAATAATACATATAAAAATGTTTTTATATTTATATATGTATTGTTTTTACTATATATTAAAAAAAATTTTATATAAAAATTCAAATAATAATTTAAATGACAATAATATTTTATCTGATGAAAATAAATATCAAGAATTTAAAGATGAAATTTTTGATGATATATTACCGACATATAATCAAGTAGTTAAATATAATTGAATGGTCAAACTAAGAACCACACATTAAACAGTCTCCATCATTATCATTTTCATCATTTTTTTTTGGTTCAATAGTAAATTGTTGAGCTTGATGTCTAGCTTTTCTTCTTAGATAATATATTCCAGTTTTTAATCCAATTTTCCAACTGTAAAAATGCATATTGGTTAATGCGGTAGGGTCAGGGTCTTCCATCCATAAATTTAAACTTTGTGATTGACATATATAAATACCTCTATCTTTTGACATATTAATAATGTCTTTCATTGGTAATTCCCAAACAGTTTTGAATTTATTTTTTATATTTGATGGTATATTTTCAATATGTTGAATACTTCCTTTATTTTGAATAATATTATTTTTTATAGATTCATTCCATAGATTTAACTTAATTAACTCATTAACTAAATATTTATTAACTAAAATAAATTGACCAGCTAATGTACTTCTGCTATAAATATTACTGGTAATTGGTTCAAAGCATTCATTATTACCTAAAATTTGACTTGTACTAGCAGTAGGCATTGGTGCTGTTAATAAACTATTTCTTAAACCATAAGTAATAATATCTTGTTTTAGTTTGTTCCAATCATATCTATCTTCAATAGGTTTTTCATTCCATAAATCAAATTGAAATAAACCTTCGCTCATAGGAGAACCATTAAAAGATGAATATGAACCCATTAATTTATCTGATAATTTTTCAATTTCACTTTTTATTGGTTTATATTTATTTAATAAAAATTCTATTTTATTATCAGTAGAAACAGCAGAAGACATAGATGCTTCTGTTAGATTATAAATATCATATTTTTTAAATTTATTATTGTCATCATTTTCTATAAAATTCCAATTTCCATACAAATATTCTTGTTTTAAGTATAACATATCTTCATATCTTTCTTTTGCAATTTCATTACTTCTTTCTAATGCAGCATAATATATTGTTTCAAAAATCATTTTATTAATAAGTTTAGCTTCATCTGATGTAAAAGCTAGATCCATTTTGAAAAATGTATCAGCCAATCCTTGAACACCAATTCCAATTGGTCTATGATTAAGATTAGAGCGTTCTGTTTTTAATGTTGGATAATAATTAATATCAATAATATTATTTAAATTTGTTACTAAAATTTTAGTATTTGAATAAAGTTTATCATAATTAAATGTCTTATCTTCATTTACATACATACTTAAAGCAATTGATGCTAAATTACAAACAGCTGTTTCATTTTTATCAGAATATTCTATAATTTCTGTACATAAATTGCTACTTTTAATAGTACCAAGATTTTTTTGATTAGATTTTTGATTACATGCATCTTTATATAAAAGATATGGTGTACCAGTTTCCATTTGTGAATCTAAAATTTTCATCCATAAATCTCTAGCATTTATTTGCTTGATATATCTATTTTCTTTTTCATATTTTATGTATAAATCTTTGAAATTTTCACCGTATACATCTGCTAATCCAGGTGTTTTATCAGGACAAAATAATGACCATAATTTATTTTCTTTAACTCTTTCCATAAATAAATCACTAATCCAAATACCATAAAATAAATCTCTGCATTTAGATTCTTCATCTCCGTGATTTTTTTTTAGTTCTAAAAAATCTTCAATATCTGGATGATGTGGTTCTAAATAAATTGCAAAACTTCCATTTCTTTTTCCACCTTGGTCAACATAACGTGCGGTTTTATTATAAACACCAAGCATAGGAATAATTCCATTAGATACACCATTGGTTCCTCTAATATGAGAACCCGAAGATCTAATATTATGAATATGTAATCCGATTCCACCAGACCATTTTGATATTTTTGCACAATCTTTAAGTGTATCAAAAATACCATCAATAGAATCTTCTTCCATAGCAATTAAATAACAAGAGCTTAATTGTGGTCTAGGAGTACCCGCATTAAATAATGTTGGAGTGGCATGAATAAAATATTTTTTTGACATTTCATCATAGGTTTCTTTAACTTTTTCCATATTATCATTATGTATAGTTAGTGCTACCCGCATAAACATATGCTGGGGTCTTTCTATTATTTTATTATTACATTTCATAAGATATGCTCTTTCTAGAGTTTTATATCCAAAAAAATCAAATAAATAATCTCTTTTATAATCAATAAAAGATTCAATAATTTCTTTATTTTTTTCAAGAGTATCAATTAAAACATTACTTATTAATTTATAACCATTATTATTTACATCAACAAAATTATATAGTTTAATCATTGTATCATAAAAAGATTCACTAGTATTTTTATGTAAATTAGATATAGATATTGCACTAGCCAACATAGTATAATCTGGATGTGTTGATGCCATAGATGCACATTGTTCTGCTGTTAATTCATCAATTTTAGTAGTTTCTATGTTATCATATAATTGGTCAATGATTTTCATAGTAACTTGTGCATAAGCTATACTTTGAAGGCCAATTTCTTTACCTAGATTTTTAATTCTTTTTAATATTTTATCAAAAGATATAATTTCTTTTTTTCCGTTTCTTTTAATGATATACATTTCTGAAACATTATTATTTTTAGAATTTTTCATACTATAATTATTACTATTAATTTAATTTTAAATTATTTAAAAAAATAATTTATTTTTTTAAGACAAATTAGATGTATATTTTTTTTTTAAATAAAAATATATTTTACATTATTATATAATGCAAGAAGAAAAACATAGAAAAAAAAGATACAAATATAATTTGAATTCTCAACATTATTATTTTAATAAAAAAAAAGATAAAATATATAATACTTTTAATAGAAGATATTATACATATAATTTAGACAATTTAGATTTAAAAATAGATAATCTAAAACCTGAATCATGTTATTTTCAAGATAACACAGAAGAATCTAAACATGAAGAAAAAGAAAAAGAAAAAGAAAAAGAAAAAGAAAAAGAAAAAGAAAAAGAAAAAGAAAAAGAAATAGATAATAGCGATTATGATATTGATTGTAATATAAGTATTATAGAATTAGCATGTCCATGTTTAAATTATTCTATAAAAAAAAAAAATTTAAGAAAACAAGGATATATGGTTGATAAACCATATGACTATCATTTATATCCTGGAAAATATGGTTCAATACAAACACATGGATGGCATGATGTATGTGTTTATTATAAATATTCATCATATTATGTTTTAGGAGAAGATGGTAAATATTATTATCATGAATATTAATCAGTTTTTACATTAATTATAAAATTTTTTTCTTCTTTTTTATCATTGTCTAAATCAATTAGACAACCAGGATTAGGAAAATCACTTTTACTTTTAAAATCTTGAATTTCTAATTTTCTTTTGTTTTTAATTCTTTCTTTATATTGTCCCGATTCTCTTTCATTTATTAAATTCTTCCAAAATATATCAATATTTTGAAAAATATTATTAAACCACAATTTATTTCTCAAAACCAAAATACAACTAATAATTTCTAATTTCCAATAAACATATTTACTAAATGTATTTTTCTTTTCAAGATTTTGTATTTCAATGTTTTTATACCAATTAATATATTCATTTGATGAAAAATCATAATTATTAAATGGTGGATATTCATAATGGGGTTCATTATTTTCATTATAATATAATAACATAAAACCTTTATGCTTATCTGTATTATCAGTATTATATTCTTCGTAATTCAAATATTCCAAAAATTTGGTTTCTAAAAAGTCACATTCATTTAAATCACATACTTCCATTTGCAATTGCATTTGTATCCAGTATTCCATTTTTGGAATACCGGTTATTTCTCTTGAAACAACATTTTTTATTTCTAACATTCTACCATATAAATTAGATTGTTCATCACATACAATACCATCTGGTGATGCAGCAAGAAATGAAAATTTATCATGTGGTATGCATCCAAATTCTGTAACTTTTGTATTATTAATAAATTCATAATATTGGGTAGATATTGGCTCATATTTTTGACCCCAATGTAATGGAGAATTTAAATTAGTTACTTTAAATTTATTAATATCAATGGGTTGACATTTTTCTAAAATTAATTGATTTTGACTATGTTCACTGTAAAATATTTTCCAAATATTTGAAGCAGTAAGTGTAGAATTTCTGAATATGTACCATTCATCTGTTCTTTGTTCTGGTTGTTTAATATCTTTTAAATAATCCAATCTTTTTTTTATAATTTTAAATTTACATTGTAAATTAATATTTTTATTATTTATATTTTTTCTAATAAAAGATTTTTTATATTCTCTTCTTGGTATAACAAATTTAAATATAATAGATAATGATAACTTAATTGATTGAATAAGAATATTTGTGAAATCTTCTAGTTGAATATTATTAAAAATTTCTTTATATAATTCTGATTCTATATATTTTACTTTTTCTAATTGATAACACTCTTCATACATATTATAATATAAATCTGTGTACATAATTTGGTCGATATTGTTTTTTAAAAAATTAATATGATTATAAAAATTTTCTTCGGTTAGATCATTTAAAATATTATTATCATAATTAATATTTTTAATCTTCAACCAATTATATATAAATTTATTAATATATATATGATTATTCATAATATTTACTATAATATTATTTTAAAATTATATGTTCAATTTATTTTAAAATAATATTATTTTAAATTTTTAATGTTTTATTTTTTTTTTCAGGTAAAGATTTTACAGTTGATACATGTTTTTCATCTTTTTTTAATACAAAAATTTTATTTTCACTATTATAAAATAATAATGGTATTCCTGTGATTTCTCCAATTTCTTTATTATATATTACCTCTTTTGATTTCATTAAATTTTTTCTGTCTAAGCACTTTAAAAAATATTTTTTTAAAGAATCTACTTCTTCATCACTTAAATTAAAATTCTTTTTAGCAATTATTTCGGCATATTTATTTAATCTTATTAATTTTTGTGTTCTATCTAATTTATTCCATGATTCATTTTTATTAACATTTGATTCATTTTCTAAAAAAGAATTAATTATATTTTTTTTTTTATCACTTTCATATATTGGATTTATATCATTTCCATTTATTAACATTGTTTTGTAGGCTATATTTTTCAATTCATGACAATCATCACTTGAATTATTAATAATAATTTCTTCATTATTTTCTAGTTCTTTATTTTCTAGTTCTTTATTTTCTACTTCTTTATTTTCTTCTTTATTTTCTACTTCTTCATTTCTTATATCAATATTACTATTTTTTTCATTGATATCTTTTATGGTCATTTTTATTTTAATATAATTAATAAAATAATTTTATATTTATTTATTTAAGTATTTTAATAAATATAATATATAATAAATTTAATAAATAATAATGAAAAAGATAGTAATAATTGATAAAAATAATAAACAGAAAAATATAGAAGAAAATAAAGAAGAAAAAACTAGGGAAATTATAAAAAATGTATTATCTGATATAAGTTTGTCTAATTTGATAGATGATTCTTTTGATAATCATGAAAAACAAAAAAAACTAATTGAAAATATTTTTTTAAATAAAGATTTTCCTGAAAAAAAATTTTTAATTAATGAATTAAAAAAAAAAATTTCAAGCTATAAATCACAAGATATAAAAAAAGATTTTCATGAAAAAAATAATTTGATTACATTGACTGATGTAATTAATAAACTTTTCAATTGTAATTTATTTTGTTATTATTGTAATTGTGAAGTTTTTTTATTATTTAAAAATGTTAGATATAAGAAACAGTGGACTCTTGACAGAATAAATAATTATGATGAACATACAAATAATAATACAATAATCTCTTGTTTAGAATGTAATTTACAAAGAAGAAGAAAAAATAGTGATAAATTTTTATTTACAAAAAGATTAGAAACAAATCAATTGAAAATTAATAAATTAAATATTTAATTTATTCTAGGGCGCTTTGATTTATGTTTACAATCATCTTTATTATAAAATTCATCCATTATAAAATTATTTACAAGATTTAAATATGAAGTTTTAATATTTTCTTCTACTATATGTTGCAAATCATCATCAAGTTCTATATACCATTCTGGTCTATGAAATTGAATTAATATTTTAATTTCTTTACATGCTTCTCTCAAAATTTCTGGATATAAATTTTTTTTATCTATAAGCTTTTGAATGATTTGAAAAATCAATTCTGGATTATATTTTTCATTATGTGTAATATTCATACCATTTTGTAAAATATTTTCCATGGTTTAAATTATATTTATAAATTAAAATAAATATAATTATTCAATTTTTTTTTATTATTTATTAATAATGGTTCCAAAAATAGTATTTATTATACCATATAAAAATCGTGAATTAGAAAAAACACATTTTTCTGTTTATATGAGTTATTTATTAGAAGACTATTTAGAAAGTGATTATGAAATTTATTATAGTCATCAAACAGAGAATAAACCATTTACAAGAGGTGGTACAAAAAATATAGGTTTTTTATGTGTAAAAAAAAAATATCCTAATGATTATAAAAATATAACATTTGTTTTTAATGATATTGATACATTACCAATAAAAAAAAATATGTTAGAATACAAAACTTTAAAAGGAGTTGTAAAACATTTTTATGGTTTCACGTATACTTTAGGTGGAATTTTTTCAATAACAGGCGAAGATTTTGAATTATGTAATGGTTTTCCAAATTTATATGGTTGGGGGCTAGAGGATAATGCAATGAATGATAGAGCAATAAAAAATAATTTAATTATCGATAGAAGTGTATTTTTTAATATTCATTCTAAAGAAATAATTCATATAATTGATTCGTCTAAAAGATTAATTAATAATAGAGATCCTGGTGATTATCAAGGAAATAATTTAAAAGATAATTTAGATTCAATAAAAGAATTAGACTATAATATTGTTGAAAATGAAGAAAATAAAAAAAATATTTTAAAAAATGAGTTTATGATTAATATAATTTCATTTAAAACATTATTAGATCCTTTATCACAGAATTATTATATTAAAGATGTAGAAAAAAACTCACAACTTCGCAATAATTTATTAAAAAAGCCAGGCGAAGGAGTAGTTTGGTCATTAAATAGAATATATCATAATAAAAAAATATAAAATTAATAATTTATATATAATTATGTATAAATTATTAGTTTCGGCGGGTGTTTTAATAAAAAATGATAATATTTTTTTACCAAAAAGAAGTGCTAAATTAAAACATTCACCAAATAAATATGAATTTCCTGGTGGTAAATTAGAAAAAGGTGAAACATTTAAAGATGCATTAAAACGAGAATTGTATGAAGAACTTTCTATTGAAGTAGACTATAAAAATATAATAGAATTTCCAAATAATAGAGTAGAAAATGATGAAATAATTTTAAATGTTTTTATAGTTAATGATTGGAAAAATGAAATAAAGTTAAATCCAGAAATAAATAGTGAAATATTAACAATAGGATTACATGAATTAAAAAATGTAGAAGATTTATTAGAAACAGATAAAGAAGTAATACCATCTATTTATAATTTTATTCAACTGTAACAGTTTTTGCTAAGTTTTTTGGCTTATCCGGATTAATTCCTTTTGCTATAGAAATTTGATATGATAAATATTGTAATGTAATTGTAAATATAATTTCATTATAATAGTCTAGTCTTTCTAATAATAAATATTTGTTATCTCTCAATTTTAATGTTTCTATAACATATTTTGAATTTGTTATAACAAATATATTTGTTTCTCTCGAATCTATTTCATGAAATGTAGATTTTAATTTTTCAAATGTGGTTATATTATTATAATCTATTAATAATATAGTTAAATTATCTTTATCTAATAAAGCAAATGGGCCATGTTTTAAAGAACCAGCGCTAAAACTTTCTGCATGAATATAACATGTTTCTTTTATTTTTAAACAACCTTCAGATGCAATTGGATACATTATATTTTTTCCAAGAATGAAAATATTATTAATATTAGATTTTATTATAAAATCTTTTAAATTATCTATAGTTTGTAAGAAAGAAAAATCGCAAAACATTTTTTCTATTGTTGAAGATAAATATTGCAGATTATCTAATTTAATATTATTATTTAAAAAATTAGTTTTTAAATTTTGAGAGAACCAAATTTCTAACAAACTTATTACAATAATCATAGAAGTAAAAGATTTTGTAGAAGCAACGCTAATTTCTGGACCAGCATTCAAATATATACCACATGCTACACTTCTTGCTATCAATGAATCAACGCTATTAATAATTCCAAGTGTAATAACATTTTCTTCTTTACATATATTTAAACAGTTATATAAATCTATAGTCTCTCCAGATTGACTTAAAAAAATACATAAAATTTTTGATTTATTACTAATATTTGGTAAATTATTTTTAGTAAATTCACATGCATTAATGGCTTTTACTGTAATAAAATTATTACTAGTATTAAAATAATATTCACCAATTAAGGATGCATTATAGCTAGTACCACAGCCTATAAAAATAATATGTTCTATGTAATTAATAATATTTTTAATTTGGTCTAATCCACCCAATTTTACAGAATTATTTGCAATTCTTCCGCCATAATTATACGCTTTTTTTATAGTTTCTGGTTGTTCCATGATTTCTTTAAATAACCAATGTTGATAAGTACTATGTTTATAAATAATATCATTATGTAATACTTTTTTTATTTCAAAATTAATATTATTTGTTATGGATTCATAATTATTATTTTGTATTTTAATAATAGAATTATCATTTAAATTTATATAGTTATAAACTAATCCAATAAATCCATTTTTTTCAGAAGAACATATAATATAATTATCATCATAACCTAATAATAAAGGAGAACCTTTTCTAGATATATAATATGTATCTTTATCTTTTGTATATAATATAACTAATGCCCATGTTCCTTCTAATTCGTTTATAGTATTTTTTATAGCATTTTGTATATCATTATTCATATATATTATATAATATTCTATTAAATTACATATTACTTCGCTATCTGTCTCTCCATAAAAATTAATTCCATAATTAATAAGTTTTTTTTTTAAAATATCATAATTATTTATTATTCCATTATGAACCAAAATAATATTTCCTTTTTCTGATATATGTGGATGAGCATTAATTATATTTTTAATACCATGTGTAGCCCATCTTGTATGTCCAATTGCAAATTTAGAAAAAATATTTTCTTGTATATTTCTTTCAATAAAAGATTTTTTTAGTAATTCAAAGCAATCTTCATTATTTGTTGTGCTTTTTTTTATGATTTCATACTCATTATTATTGTTTTTATAACAAATACCCATGGAATCATACCCGCGATTCTGAAGTAATTCTAAACTATTAAATATATATTCTATAACATTTATATTTTTTTTTGAGTATATAAATATAATACCACACATAATAAATATATTTTATTTAATAGAATATATTTATTATATTTATTTATATATATAAAATGTCAAGAAAGACACAAAGAGATAAAAAAAAAATAAAAAAAGGCAGAGGACCAACTGTTAAATTAAGACCTAGACAAGATGTTCCAATGCATGATTTTAAACATACTAGTACAATGAAATCGTCAAATAAAAAAACAAAAAAAACAGTACCAGCTAGAGGTTCTAGAATGTCTGTTAGTAAAACTACTGGCAAACAAACAAAAAAAATGGATACATTAATGAAAGTAGCCGAAACAATTGCAAATAAAAAAGCTCCTGAATTTACAATTTCATATATTAAAGAAATTCAAAAAGAACTAAATGCAGCATTTTATGGTTCAAAATTTAATAAAGAAAATAAAAAATATACAGGACAAGCAATACTTGAAAGTGATTTAGAACAATTGCAAGAAAAATTACATAATAGTGTCATAAAACTTCAATCAAATTCACAATTAAAAAAAGACATAGACTATTGTAAATTGAGAGAAAATGAAGTTAATAAAATATTTGCTCTATACGATAAACTTTTAAATAAAGGCAGAGATATTTATACAAATTATGCACAACAACATCCACAAGTTCAAGATGGAGTTGATGAACTTACATCAGCATTTGGACAACAAGGAAGAGTATCATAAATTTATGTAGTATCCTCATTATTTAATTCTATTGTATCTTCTTCTCTACTAAATTTTTTTTCATTTACTAAGAAATAAATAGCAAAGGTAGAAACAATTTGCTCATTAATTATAGAAAACAATGCAATATCTATTTGAGTAATACTAATTAAAATTTCAAATATTCTTCTTATATTTGATATAAAGAACATAGAATTAGAATAAAATAATAATTGATATTTTGTAAAATCAGTTATAATCAATTTATCTGGATTATATACATTAAATACTAGTATAGGTTCGCCAATTTCTGATATTAATACTTTTATAACATCATTAAAAAAAATTAGTACTAACAATAATGAATATCTATTATAATTATCAATTGGAACACTTATAAAAATAAAGTCTTCATTTGGTCCAAATCTAAAATATTTTGATTCTCCTGCAAAATTTGTAACAAAACTACTTATAAAAAATAATAAGAATATATTTAATATTAAACATATTCGAATTTTATTTATTTGTTTCATATAAAAATATTTAATTTATATTTTTATATTACTTAAATGTATATTTTATATTAAATATATAATGAAAATTTGTAAACATTATGTTAATAATAAATGTACAAATGATGATTGTAAATTTCAACATATAGACAATATATGTAGAAATTATTTTTTTAGAGAATGTAATAATCCAAATTGTAAATTTGACCATAATTATAAATTAAAAGAATTACAAAATAAGACAAAAAAAAATACAGAATCATTTGAACCCATATTAGAAGCTCCAGATTTAATAGTTAAAGTAAATGATTCTATAAAAGGTGGAAATGAAGTTTGTATAGTTAAAAATATAATTTGGAGAGAAAATATATTTAAAAATTTATTAAATGAAATAGATAGTAATGTATATAAATTGTGGCACGGTGATTCACATTATATAGCAGATGATTCATTAAATTGGAAACAAAATTCAGAATCTTTTAATTATGTAATAAATACATTATGTGAATATTTTGATATGACACCTTCGGCAACAAGATTTAATTTATATAATGATAGTAAAGAATGGAAACCATATCACCATGATGCTGCAGCATTTAAACCAGATAAAGCAAAAAAACAAAATATAACAGTTGGAGTATCTTTTGGATTAACAAGAGAAATAAGTTTTCAACATGCAAAATCATATAATAGAATAAATTTTCCTTTAGAAAATGGAAGTGTCTATGCGTTTGGTAATCAAGTAAATATAGATTACAGACATGGTATACCTCAATTAAAAAATTATGTATCTGAAAAAAGAATAAGTATAATAATATGGGGTTATTCACAATATATATAATATTCATATTATATAAATTATGGATGATAATATAGTAGATAGTAATCCCGATTCAAATTTAGATTTAGAATTAGATTTATCTAATGAAAGTAAAATTTCTGATGTTCCGGTTCCAATTCCACTTCCAGATGGAGAAGAAAGTACTGGTCAATCACGTAGACAAGGAAGTAGAGTTAGAGTAAAACCATCAAGATTAATAGATGAAATAAATTCTCTTCCTCCTCCCCTTCCTATTTCTTCTTCCAAATCTAAGAAAGCAAAGAAGGCTACACCTGTTTCTAAAACAAAAAAACGTTCTCGTGGTGATATATCAGATTCTGATGAAAAACAAAAAGATAATATATCAGATTCTAATAAAACACAAAAAACTAATAAAATAAATATAGTATCGGAATTTTTAGATTTTTCATTTACTCCTAAGAATGTTGAAATAGGTAATTATAAATTAACTGAATCAAACCAAAAAATTATAGACTATGTTATAGGAGAGTTAGAATTAATCCGTGAATATACAAAAGATGATAAAGATGAAAAAAGAAAACTCAGAACATTGTTTTTACAACAATGCAGTAAAGATAAATTTTTACGAGAATTATTTGAAAAACTTATAAAATATTTAAATGGAAAAAGTGATAATAATAAAAAACGTATAAGGGAAGAAGAATCATCTAGTTTTTGTATTAAAATAGCAGGAGGAAATATGTTTTATATATATGCTTTAATAATATATTACTACTTAATAAAAGATCAAGAAATAATTATATTTATACAAGAAAAATTAGAATTAAAGTTAGAAATTGAGATAAATGATGAGCAAAAAATAGAATTAGAAGAATCAATAGAGCTTATATTAAAAAATGATTTATCAGATTTAGATTTTACTCTTTTAATTAATTCACAATCAGATGAAGGATATAAATCAGCTGAAGTAGATAAAGTAGATGAAGCAGATGAATCAGATGAATCAGATGATTCAGAGTATGAATATAATAGTAAAAAAAGAATGAGAATAGTAAAAGAAAAACAATCTGGAGGAGTAGATGAAAGACTTCTTAATAATAGTATAAAAGTTTCTTCTCCGGGGTTTTTTGTATGTAGATTAAAAACATTTCACAGTATTGATATAGATAATCTAAATAAAAAAATAAAAGAATATACTGAAAAAGAAAAAAATATATACGATACCAAACTATTAGAATTAATATCTAAATTATATGAAGAAGTACAAGAAAACATACCATTATTAAGCTATAAAAAGAAATTTTTATCAAAAAAATGTAAAGAGTTATTAAACATAGATTATAGAAAAATAATTTTTCCTCAAATTTTTCAAAGTGATATGTTATCAAAAATACAAAGTGAAAAATATAATATAAAAGAAAAAGAAGAAGATATAAAAATATTAAAATTTTTAGAACATCAAAAAAAAATAATTGAAATTTCAAAAAATATAAATATACAAATATTTTTATCATTTTTAGATCCAAATATTGATTCATGTTATGTAAAAATAAAAACGAAAGAGAAAGATATAGATGTTTTAAGTAGTAATTTTTTGATAAATTTAATAAATTTTTTTAATAGAAAAATAAAAAGTATTAATAGTATATTGATAAAACAGCAATATGATAATGAATTAGATAAAAAACATTTACATACTACAGATGTAATATGCAAATATAATTTCATACAAACAGCTTTTTCTAAAATAATAGAAAATATTTTTACTCAAGCTGAATATAAAGATTTATTATATCATATGCAAACAAAATTAAATGAATTATATAATACAAGTGAAAATATAACAATAAAATTAGTAAAACCACCAATAGTAAATCATACATTTAAAGATTGTCAAGAAAAATTTTATAAAATAGCTGAAAGTTTCGCAAGACCACCAAATGGTAATAATATGCAATTGAGTTTTAATATTATTCATATAGATGATGCTTTGCCATTATTATATGCATATTATTATGATATAGAAAATCAAAAAGAATTTGAACAAAATGAAGAAGATGAATCATTTAGAAAATTATTTCAAGAACTTTCGATTAATGATGATAGAAAACATGGTGGAAAACATGGTGGAAAATATACAAAAAAAACAAAAATAATAAAAAAAACGAAAAAAATAAAAAAGATGAAAAAAATAAAAAAGACAAAAAAAATAAAAAATAGAAAACACAAAAAACAAAATAAAAAAAGAATAAATTAATATAATATATATGTATATAATATTTTATATATTATATTATTTTAAAATCCATCATCTGTAAATTGAAAAGCATCTTGTTTATTATCTATTTTTGTAGCAAGAGAGTAATCACTTACTCTTTTTTCAAAGAAATTTGTTTTATTTTCAATACTAATATTTTCCATCCAATCAAAAGGGTTTTTACTTTCATAAATTTTATCACCACCTAATTGTAGACTTAATCTATCAGCGACAAATTCAATATATTGTTGCATTAACATACTATTCATACCAATTAATCTGCAACTTAATGCTTCATTTATAAATTCATTTTCAATTTCAACTGCTTCTTTAATAATTTCATGAATTTTATTTTTTTTTAATGGTTTCTCTAATTTATTATGCAATAATACAGCAAATTCTGTATGTAATGCTTCATCTCTAGATATTAATTCATTTGAAAAAGTTAATCCAGGAAGTAGACCTCTTTTTTTTAACCAAAAGATTGCACAAAATGCACCAGAAAAGAAAATACCCTCAACACAAGCAAAAGCAACTAGCCTGGTTGAAAAACTAGAACGTTTATCATTAATCCATTTTATTGCCCATTCTCCTTTCTTTTTAATACATTCATATTCATGTAAAGCATTAAATAATTTATTTTTTTCTGCAGAATCATTAATATATGTATCAATTAATGTAGAATACATAATAGAATGAATATTTTCCATTGCAATTTGTAAACCGTAAAATGCTCTTGCTTCACTCAATTGTACTTCTCCCATAAATCTCATACCAAGATTTTCTAATACAATTCCATCACTTGCGGCAAAAAAAGCTAAAATCATTTTAATAAAAAACTGTTCATCATGAGTTAACTTTTCCCAATCAGCTTTATCTTTTGATAAATCAACTTCTTGAGCCCTCCAAAATAAATCTTCTTGTTTGAGATACATTTTCCATATGTCTTGGTCTTTAATAGGAAACATAACGTAACGATTATCGTCTTCGGTTAATAAAATATCTCCACTATTTTTATTCATCCTAAATAATATATGTTTAGATTTTTATATTTTTTAAATATAATATATATACAATGGTTTTAAATATATATGGAGACGCGAAAGATATAAAATTAATGGATGATGAAATTACTAGTATTAAAAAAAAATATAATTCATATTATAAAAAATATAATAATTTAAATAAAATTTTATTAAATAAAGATTATTATGATGATTATGAAAAAGAAAAAATTATAAAAAAAATAAAAAAATATGAAGAAAAAATAAATGAAAAAAAAGAATTTATAAATCTTCAAATAATAGCTATAAAAATAATAATTGATTATATTAGTTCTATAAAAAATAATAGTAATGATATAAGTTATTTACAAAATTATATAAGTAATTTAAAAAAATTTTTATAGTTAATAAAATTAATAAATTTTATTAATTTTATATTATATTATTATATATATAAAATTATGTTAAAAAAAGGAATGAAAAATGTTAATCTTTCAAAAAATAAATTATTAAATAGATTAAATAATAAGGTATTTTTATACATTTTAAGTATATTAGCATTTTTATTTTTAATGCAAAAAATTTTAAATAAAAAACATTTAGATATAATAATTTTTATAGTATTATGTATTTTAATTTTTCTAGTATTTACAAAAAATATGATTTATGTTTTAGGAATAGCATTATTAGGTAGTTACGTATTTTCTATGTTAAAAAATTCAAATAAAGAAGGATTAAAACCATCTATAAAAAAAAATAAAAAAAATAAAGATATAGAGGATGAAGTAGAAGAAAATGAAGAATTAGATATGGATTATGATGTAGATGTAGATGAAGAAGAAGAAGAAGAAGAAGAAGGAGAAAGAGAAGAGGAAGAAATTGAAGATGAAACAAAAGAAGAATTAACACAATTAAAACCAGCATTAATTGATAATATTCCCAGTAAAAAAAAAATGAAATCACTAAATACAAAACAAGATCAAATGGAAGCTGCTTATAATAATTTAGATAATATAATGGGAACAAAAAATATAAGAAGTATGACATCAAATACAAAAGATTTAATGGCAAAACAAAAAGAATTAATGTCTGGTTTAAAAGAAATAACACCTGTTTTAGACCAAGCAGTAAATATTATGAATAAATTTGATTTCTCAAAATTGGGTCTAGGAAAAAACTGAGTACAATAATAAATATTATTTATATTAATAGTATATAAATAATATGATTGATAATGATAAAAAAAAAATAGAAAATAATTATTTATTAAATAGTATGTATAAATTTGTTTTATTTGTAGAAAATGAAATAATTGAAATTAGTAAAAAAAAAAGTATTGAACTTTTTTATTTTATCAAAAAAATAGATATATTTTTTGAAAGTATAAAAATTAATTATATTTTAGCAAATTTTTTATATATTATTTATTTATTTTTTTCACTTGTAAATAAAGATTATATTTTTATAATATATTCTATTTTAATATACATTATATTTTATTTAATTTTTAAAAAAAATGCAGTTATATATGTATATATATTTATAATTGCTAATTTATTTTTTGAATTATTTTTAAAAAATTCTGATAATGCTAAAAATATAATAGAAAATTTCAAATTAAAATCAACAACTGGATTTTTTGAAGGTCCTAAAAAAGAAAAAAAAAAATTATCAGAAGCAGAAAAAGATAAAATTCTTGAAGAAGATGATGAAATAGGAAAAGACAATGAAAAAAAAGGAAAAGATTATGAAGATACAAGTGTAAAAATAGAAAAAAAGGATGCTGAAAAAAATTTTGAAAAACAATTTGATCAAGAAAAAGACGATAATAAAGCAGAAAAATTTGGTGAAGAAAAAGATGAAGCAGAAAATATAATAAGTAATAGTTATAAAAATTCATCTTTAAATAAAAAAAATAGAATATTTTAATATATATATATAATGAGTAAAAAATGTCCACCAAATACAATTTGTATTGAAAATTATACATTTTTATTTTTTGGAATAATTATTTTAGGAGTATTACTATTATTTTATATTAATAAAAGTAAAAATAATAATTTAAGTAATGAAAATATATATTCTTCAAATATAGTTTATAAAAATAATGATATACACCAGACAAAAGATTATTCAAACACAAATCCTATAAAATATAATGATAATAGTGTATTATTAAATCCACATACTCCACCATTAAAAAAAACAGAGGCCTATTTATATAGAGAGAAGGATGATATACGTAGAATGCCTATAAATATAAAAACACAGGCTTTTGATTCTGAATATTCACAAATAGGAATACTAACCCGTGTAAATGGAGATGAAACAATATTACCATTAATGGGTAAAAAAATTAATATAGGAAGAGATAAATGGAATTATTATACAATGAATGATAAAAATAATATGATTAAATTACCTATAAAATATAAAAATAAAAAATGTATGGGAAATATAGGGTGTGACAATATTTATACTGGTGATTTAGTAGAAGTAGAAGGATACAATGATATATTTAAAGCAACAATATATGATAATGATTCGTTGCAATATATTCCATATTTATAATTATTAAATATTTATAATTTTTATTATATATATTTAATAAATTATGCAACACTTGATAAAGATTTAGTATATGGATTACTTTTAAATGCATCTAATAAGCTTTCATCCATTCTATTTGAATTGTAGTTATAGTCATAAGTTTGTATACCATTTAATTCTCCTATAAATTCTGAAGAAGGCACAGCACTTGGTCCTCCATTTGGTAAAAGATTTCTTGTTTGTTTAAATATATTTTCATTTTTTGTTATTTGTATATTATTTGAATTATTAAATAAACTAATATTTCCAGGATTATTATGAATTTCATATGTTTTATTTACATTATTTTTTTGATTATAAGCAGATTCATATGTTTTCATACCATAGTTATTAGCACCAGGATTTCCAACAAATTGTTTATTTGTAGAAGCTCTTTGATTTTGTGTTGTTTGATATTGAGCAACAGTTAATCCATTATTATTCTCAGATTGATTTTGAATATTACTATAGTTCATTCCTATTTTATCAGTAGTCATTTCTCTATTAGTAACTTTTGTTGTGTCTCTTTCATTAAATACTCTACCTCCATAATTACCAGAATTTACATTACCATTTATTCTAGAATTTCCAATAACATTTTCTTTTCTGGTAGGATTTAGTATATCTATTAATGGAGAAACTACGGCTTTTGCAATACCATGAATATGTCCAAAATTTATATCATTTTTATCTGTTGTTCTATTGTTTGGTAATATATTATATGAATCAATAGAATTACTATTTTCATTTGCACCATATTTTCCTGTAGCAGATAAATTAGTTATTGGATAATTACCAAGATTTTGTCTTTTAGATTCTTCATATTCTTTTTCTGTATATGTAGCGTTAACTTTATTTGAATTGGCACTACCGTAATATTCTCTAGTTGTATCTTCTCTATTTTCATATGGCATTAATTGTTTAGACCGTACAGTTGGTTTTTTTTCATCATTTGTAGTTGTAAACCATCTATTTGGTCCAGATTCATAAAATGTATCAGGTAAATATTTTTCAACATTACCCAAATGTTTTGTAGTTGATGTATTTTTTATATTAGAGTATGCTGGGCCATTATGTCCATTTAAATCATAAGTCATTTTGGGATTATTATTAGTTCTTAAATCATCAACTGTTTTTGGTTGCCAATCATTTCGATTAGACATACTATTATTAAATCCATCTAAACCATTATCTTTATTTTTTATATCATTTGGACCAACTCTTTCTGGTTCCCATAATGTAACATTTGACATTTTGTTTGATTCATTTATTCTAGATTGTATAAAGTCAGTACTTATAGGCATTCCATTAATGTGATTATAATTTTCATCTGGTTTAAATAGAGGAGCTATTTCTGATTTGCTAAATTGTTGACTACCGCTTCCTAATTTATTATCTAATATACTTTCTGTATTATTACTTCCTGTGGTTGCACCTCTAATTTTAGCACCAAAATAAGGTTGCATATTATTGTGTTTAAAACTATTAACATCAATAGAATTTCCTGTTAATGAAGTAAAATTATTCATATTTGAAAAAGATTCTTGTTTTACTTTTTTATTATTATTTAATTTATTTGAAGTATTTTCTTTTGTAATTTTTTCTACAAAATTCTCTTTAGTATTTAAAACTTTATTATTATTTTCTTTATTTTCTTGTTTACTCATTATATAAAAACTACCTAAACCTAATAAAATTATACCTATTTCTGCCATTTATATAAATATAAATAATATATTTATTATTTTTATTTATATTTATATAAAAAATGTATTATTTTTACATAGAATTCTTATATTTAAAATAATCCTTTTCTAAAATTCTTGTAGATATATTGTTATTAAAATTGAAACAAACATTTTCTTGAGGATTAAATAATAAATAATTAAAGTTGTTTACTTGATTTGCAGAATCATTTGTTCTAATTTCCCAAGCCGGATGACTGCTTCTGGATTCATTTGTAATTGAATTAGTATAATTATTATTATTATTATTTGTGAGAATATTTTTTTCTGTTAAATAATTATTATAATTATTAGTTTTAATATTTTCATCTCTATTTAAATAATTATTTTTTCTAAATAAATCATTTTCTATTAATGTTTTATTATTAGATAAATTACCACCCCACTTTTGCATACGAATATTAGGATCATCAAAAAAATATGGATTTAATCCATTACCAGGTACATTTAAATAATAATTTCCTACTTCTTTAGATTCTTCTAAATATTTTTGAATTCTGCAATCATCATAACAATATCGTGTAAATGCCATTATAATATTATTATATAATAATATTATAATATTATATTATGAGTATTTTTAATTTATTTGTGTAACTCCCCAAGATGATTTACTATAATTTATTCCTATATTTAAATCACTATCATCTGGAAGTGTTATATTATTTAATTTTATATAAGGAGTAACAATTGTATCTTTTTTTAAGAAAACATTTTCATTAATATTTTGTGTAAAATCTGAAGATTTTATATCACTAAAATAAAATATATTATTTGAACCAAATGGGCCTAATTTATTTACTGCTAATCTTTCATAAATATCACTTACTTTATTTTTATCATATAAATCATCATTACCTTCTAAAGAATTAAATGTGACTAATGAAATATAAAAACTAGTTTCATAAATAGTTGAACCATTTCCAATAATCCAATTAATATTCAATGAAATATTATATATTCCACTTTCTTTTATCTTTAATCCACTATTATTATAAATATCATCATAAGTTACTCCATTTACATAACAACCAAAGTGATTTGCAGAATTTGTAAAATAATTAAAAATAGATTTATAAGATGTATTTGAAAAAATAGGAATATATGTTTCACTCGAGTCTCCTTTTAATTTAAATGATATTAAATTAATGTTATTTATTTTTCCAGATATATTTAAATTATTTGATATATCAATACTATTATTAAAGCTTACATCATTTTCAAAAACTGATTTTTTTTTAACCAATAAATTATTACTTACTTCTAAATAACTTACATCTAATTGATTTTTAATTGTACAATCTTTTGATAATAAATTATTACTAATTTCTATAAAACTAGCGTCTATTCTTTTATAAAAATAATTATTTTGATTACTATATAAATTATTATTAATTGTAATATCAGGTGTTGTTAAATTATTTAGTACGGTTAAATCTGAAGGAGAAAAACTTGTTATTATAGTTTCTCCGTTAACAATTAATTTTTTATTTACAGTCAAATTACCATCTATATTAAGATTTCTATTAAAGCTACTATCATTATTTACAATAATTTTATTTGAATATAAATTATTTATATTTAATATATTATTATTATTCATATTTAATAAATTTCTAAATGATGAAGACGTATTTACATTAAATTCTCCACTATTTAAAATAGTAAATATTCCTGAAATATCAACATTATTAAATGACCCGTCGTTAAATCTTGTTAATGTATCTTTACCAACATTTGTTAATAATGAACCATCGCCTTTTAAAAATCCATTAACACTTAAATCATTAGATACAATTATACTGTTCGAATTTAAAACATTATTTACACTCAAATCATTTTTTATTAATACATCATTAATAATTTCTAAATTATTATTAAAAGATACATCACTATCTACATCTAATCTATTAAATACTTTTAATCCACTTACATCAAGTTGATTATTTACACTTAAATCATGTTCTATTAATGCATCATTTACTATTTGTAAATTACTATTAAAAGATACATCATTAATAACATCTAATCTATTAAATATCTTTAACCCACTTACATCAACTTGATTATTTACACTTAAATCATGTTCTATTAATACATCATTTACTATTTGTAAATTATTATTAAACGATATATCGCCATCTACATCTAATCTATTAAATATTTTTAATCCACTTACATCAACTTTATTATTTACACTTAAATCATTATAGATTAATAAATTATTACTTACTTCAATATAACTAACATCTAAATTATTTAAAATAATAGAATTATTAGCATGTAAATAATTATTTACACTTAAATCATGTTTTACTATACCATCATTAATTATTTCAATGCTATAAGCATTTATATTATTAATAACTTTTAAACCACTAACATCAATATAATTATTAACACTTAAATCATGTTTTATTAATAAATTATTACTGACTTCAATATTATTATTTAAAGAAACATCTCCATGTACATCTAATCTATTTAATAAATTTATTTCATTAACTTTTATTATATTGTTAACACTTAAATCATTTTTTATTAATACATCATTATCTATATATAAATCTTTATTTAATGATACATCACCATCTACATCTAATCTATTAAATACCTTTAATCCACTTACATCAACTTGATTATTTACATTTAAATCATGTTTTATTAATAAATTGTTACTTACTTCTATATAACTTGCATCTAATTTATTAAATATTTTTAATCCACTAATGTCAGCTTGATTATTTACGGTAAAATTATGTTTTACAAGTAAATTATTTGATATTTCAACATTAGTATTAAAAGATGTATCTCCTTTGAATATACTTGTAGTATTTACTTCAAAACTATTTACATCTAATGATGAATTAAATAATACTGATCTATCGACTTGTAATTTTTGATTTACGATTAAATCATTATTTATATAAACATTTCTATTAAATGAACCATCATTTATTACATCTAAATAACCGTTAATAAATATATTTTCACTTACATCAATATTATTAAAAGACGCATCATTCCATATTTCTAATGCATCTTTACCAACATTAGTTAATTGAGAACCATCACCATATATATACATATTTGTACCTTCTACTCTAAGATTACCATGAATTATGACATCATCATTAACAGTTAATTCATTTTTTATTAATGCATTATTTGATATTTCTATATTTATACATGATATATCTGAATCAGTAATTATTTTTCCTGAAATATCCATTTTTCCATAAACATTAATATTTTCTTGAATAAATATATTTTCAGATATATCAATATTTCTACATGAAATATCATTATTTATAAATAAATTTTTTAAGCAAGATATATCGTTATGAACTAATAAATTATTTGATACTTCAAAATTATTATGAATATATCCATCATTTTTTATTGTTATATCTTGTTCAATGACAATATTTTCAGATATATCAATATTGGAACAAGATAAATCATTTTCTATAAAAATATTTCTAAAAAATGCGTCACTAGTTAATATGGTACCACTAGAATTTCTTCCTATAGTGGTATTCCATATATATCCTCCTCCAAAACTAACATCGTTTGGTATAAAATTATAAGACACTTCAACTGCGCCTGATTGAACTATAATTTCACCATACATATTATTATATGAATTATCTTTGGGTTGATAATAATTGCCATTTGATTCAATATAATGAGATGTAGTAATATTTTGAATATTAAATTTTTTAAATTCTGTTAATGTAAAATTTAATGTGGTCTGTAAAGCTTCTTTTAGTATTGAATTTATTATTTCATAGCTTGATGGTCTCATAGTTGATGCTACAGGACCAATATTTTTCCAATTTAAACCAATAGTATCACATGTATAGAAATATGTTCCTGCAATTTTTGGAGTCCATGTAATTATTTCATTACTTACACCTTGTAGAGATGGGGTTGGTGTATCTATTAAATTAAGAGTACCTGTTATTGTATGTTTTTTTAGATAAACTGGATAATAGTCACTATCTTGTTCAACATGAAAAAACAAAGTATCATTTATATTTACATAAATTCTTTTATTTATACCAGTTTGATGAATTGTATTGTCAACTCGGTCTCCATTTACTAATGTTGTATCAAAATTATTGTTTAGCCTGTCTAAACTTATATCATAAGTTTTTCTAAACTCATCTATTTTAGGAGTATAAGTACTTGGAAATAGAGGAAGAATTTTAAATTCTACTTCTGTATCAAAATTAATAGTATTACTATTAGATTTTATATGTAATATATTTTTATCTATATCTTTATAAATAAAATTTTCATTTAATAAATTTATATAATTTAAGTTATTTATACTAGCATCTCCTATAATTTCTATATCATGTGTTCTAATTTTTCCATATGATATATCTATAGAATGTTCTGGATTAAAATTATTTATACCAATTCTATTATTTGAACTATCTATTACTATACATTGATTTTGTCTAGGTAATAAAGTATAATCCTGTGTTATAGAATTAATAGTTGTTATAATTTTATTATATTGTTCGGTCATTTATATAATAATATATATTATTTAGTTAATTTTTTTTTATCTCTGACATTTTTTAATAATTCATAAAAAATATTTTCTGTATATATTTTATAAAAATGGTAAAAAAAATAATGAAAAGTGAAGATGGATTTTATCATATTAAAGGTAAAAAATATTCTGAATTAATAGGTTCGCGTGCTAAAGTTTGGCATGGAACAGCATATAAAACAGAAGGGGGATTAACTAGAGATAATTTAATGATGAATAAACGTATGCACATTGTCTCCAAAAAAAAACATACAACTGCTAAAAAAGAAAAACGTTTGGAAAAACATGGATATTTTACTAAAAAAGGAAAATTTGGTTATGTTAAAAAAAATGTAAAAGGTACAAGAAAAGCAAAAAAAGTAAAAAAATAAAATAATTATTTTTTAAATTATTTTTATATTTTATAATTATATAAAAATAATGCCTCTTTTTAAAAGTAATAAAAAAGAAGATAAAGCATTAATGTCAGCTTTTAGTGAGAATTTAGTAAAAAATTCTAATTTTGCGAAAGTTTCATTAGATACTACAAAAAAAATTATTCCCAGATTTACAAAATCAGTAGATTATTTTATAGTTTTTAGTATGAGTATTTTTTTATATAAAATGTATTTAAATTATTAGAATTAAAATTGCGTATTAATAATATTATTATTTTTATTTATATAAATTATAATTAATTATATATTAATTATCATATATACTCTCAATAGCTCAGTTGGTAGAGCGAAGGACTGTAATAGGTATTTAAATTATCCTTCCTTAACCTACTGTTATCCTTAGGTCTCTGGTTCGAATCCAGATTGAGAGATTTTTTATATTTAATTTTTTTTAAATATAAAAAAAAATTGTATAATATTTTAAAATTATATAAAAAAGATATATATAACTTTTTTATGAGAAGAGTAAAATCTGCACCTGCAAATTTAGCAAATATGAAAAATAGTAAAAAAAAAAACATTTCTATAGAAAAAAAACCATTATATATTATTCCAAAAAAAGAAAATTTTAATTCAGATATACAAAAAAAATTGGATTTAGAAAATAATAAAAAAGATTTGTTTTTAAAAAAATCAAAATTTTTATCATATATAAATAATTTTAACAAAGAAATTAATTATAATTTTAATTATAATTGTAATACTTATGATAATTATAATGATAATTATAATAAAGAATGTAAAAAATATAGTTATAAAAGTTTTAAATCATTAAAAAATAATATAGCAAATTCTATAAATTTAATTTCAGATGCAATAAATGAAGCAAATTTATTAAATTTAGAAGAATATAGTATAATATATTTATTATCAATATACTTTTCAGAAAATATTTTAAAAAAAGACAAATTAGCTGAAATAACAAATTATATAATAATTACATTTATAAGATATTTTATAATGTTATATATTCACAAAAATGTTTTAAATGAATATAGTTTAGATTTAATTGATAAAAATAAAGATACAATAATATCTATAGCACACAATTTACATTTATTAAATTAAATATTATTTAATAAATATTTAATAAATATTTAATAAATATTTATTAATATTTATATATTATCAAATATGATAAATGGACTATTTATTTTTCATAGAGATTTTAGAATTGAAGATAATAAAAGTTTGATTGAATTAAGTAAACAGGTTAATAATCTTTATTGTTGTTTTATTTTTACACCTGAACAGGTTAGTAATTTAAATTCATATAAATCATCTAATGCAATTCAATTTATGATTGAATGTTTAAATGATCTCTCTAATTATTTAAAAGATAATAATGGAAAATTAATGTTATTTTATGGAAAAACAGAAAATATTATTGATAAATTAATAAAGGATTTAAATATAGATATATTGGGTTTCAATTTAGATATAACACCTTACGCGAAAGAGAGAACAAAAAAAGTTATGAAAATATGTGAAATGAATAATGTTAGCACAATTACATTAAATGATTATTATTTATTTGAACCAGGTACCATTAAAGTATCAACTTCGAATAAAGCCTATACAAAATATTCACCATTTTTTAATTATACAAAAAATATAAGTGATAATAAAATAGATAAGTATAAAATAAAAAATTTTAAAAAAAATAATTATAAAAATAATATTACTCTCTCAGAAGCAAAAGAAAGATTTATAAAATTAAATGAAAATAAAAAAGTTTTTGGTTCTAGAAATAAAGCGTTAGAAATTTTGAATAAAATTAAAAAAAATAAATATAATAATTATGAAAATGAGAGAAATTCTTTAGAATTGAATGGAACAACTTTATTATCGGCATATATTAAATTTGGTTGTATTTCAGTTAGAGAAACAGCTAATACATTTAAAAAGGTAGATGCATTATATAAGCAATTATTATGGAGAGAGTTCTATGCACATATTTTAAATGACTTTCCGTATGTATTAGGTAAAGCATTAAAAGAAAAATATAATAAAATAATTTGGTCAAAAAATAATACACATTTTGAAGCATGGTGCAATGGTGTAACTGGATTTCCTATAGTAGATGCGGGAATACGAGAATTATTATTAACAGGGTATATGCATAATAGAAGTAGATTGATTACTGCATCTTTTTTAATAAAAACATTATTAATAGATTGGAAAAAAGGAGAACAATTTTTTGCTCAAAATTTAACAGATTATGATGTAGCATCTAATAATGGTAATTGGCAATGGGTTGCCTCTACCGGTGCAGATAGTCAACCATATTTTAGAATTTTTAATCCATGGACACAAAGTAAAACACATGATCCAAATTGTATTTATATAAAAAAATGGATTCCTGAATTAAATGATTTACCAAATAATGAAATACATGAATATTTTAAATATTATGAAAATTATATTAAGAATAAAGATTTTAAATATGTAGCACCAATAGTAGATTATAATGTACAAAGAGAAAAAGCATTAAATATGTATAAAAAAATAAATGAATAAAAAATATTATATATACAAATAGAATATATAATATTTCTTATTTTTTTATTTCTTATTTTTTTATTTTTCATTCGATTGGTCTACATAAAAATCGAGACAAATGTCTACATTCACAGTTACAATTAGCTTTTTCTCTCCAATTAAATTCTGTTTCTTCCCAAACAGAAGAACCATCGGGTTTGTTTTGCTGATGTCTTTCACAGCATTTACATGCAGTAAATGTAGAAAGAATATCTTTTTTTTTCAAAATTTTTTTTCCATAAGAAAGCGAATAGTTTTCCATAGAAAGAGGAAACTTGCATTTATGAAAAACAAAGTTTAACATTTTAGAAATCTCAAAAACTTTTGTTTTTAAGAATTTCTGAAAATGTTTTTTTATGATGTTACTTGCCCAAACATAATTGAAAGACCAGATAAGGTCTATCAATTCATTGGGGAGAACATCAAGGCTTGTGTTTGAGCAAATAGAATACCTAGAACCAATAAGGTTCATAAGTTTTTCTTTTTGCTACAAGAATTTGTTTACAAAAATATTTTTTTATCAAATAAATCATTTTTTTTTTATAGTAACAAACTAGTAAAAATTATTTAGATATTATATATATATGACAAGACTAATCTTTGTAAATAAATCAGGTCAAAATATAGATAATAAATATATTGTGGGTTCTGGTATTGGACCAAAAAATAGATTTTCAAAAATGGCACTAAAAAGAAGGGCAAGTAATTCTTCCGATGGAACTTGTTGTGTATCACATAAAATAAATAATATAATATCAGGTTCAGTAATTGATGGTTATATAAAAAATGCTGATATAAAAGTAATAAGTTTATCTGGTAAAATTATTGAAAATACAAAATCTAACAGTTTAGGTAATTATACTTTAAAAACGAATATAGATGATATTACAGAATTATTTAAAATAGAAATTACAAATGGTATAGATATTACAACAAATAAACCCAATAAATTAAAGTTAGAAGCAATATTCAATAAATCTAAAAAGAGAGATATTAATAAATTTAATGTAACATTAATTTCAACTATGGTTTCGCATGTTTTTACAAATAATACACAATTTAGTAATAATAAAGATAGATTAGAAGATGCAAAAGATAAAATAGTAAAATCATTAGATATAACAAAAGATGAAATAAATTTAGA
>Ga0163111_10000117_pt1 | contig 45304 bp, 31 predicted proteins | sample CRUFie1St18metaG_FD_109645 | JGI IMG/M metagenome (GOLD analysis project Ga0163111, IMG submission 109645) | Marine microbial communities from the Costa Rica Dome - CRUD Field 142mm St18 metaG | ecosystem: Environmental > Aquatic > Marine > Oceanic > Photic zone | place: Costa Rica: the Eastern...
AGGACTCGGATACACCACCAAGCCCCCCTCATCCCCAAACAACGTCTCACTACTCGTCGCAACACTATCACAACCCGAAGTAAAACAACCCATAGAATCCAACTTCAACACCATCATATCATCCCCCCCATCTCCAATACGGCCAACCAAAACAAGACCACCATCATGTGCCTTTGTAAAATCTATCGCATACTTATTCTCCTCATTTCCATTAACTGTTAAATAATTTCTATGCCATAGCTCTTGGCCTTCTGCACTAAACTTAATCACCCAAACCCCCTGCCCCCAACCCAGACGAACGATTCGACCAACAATCACAGCACTACCATCTTCCAGAATACGCAAGGAAGCCGTCTCTGGACTCCAAGGGTGATTTTCTGCATAATAAGACTTCCATAAAGTATTACCATTACCATCTATCTTAGAAATATAGCGATAGATTTGAGATACTGAACTACCACTTGCAATAGAATCGATACAATGATTCATCAGATAAGTATCTCCTCCCAAAGAACGAATAGCGACTCCACAATCATTATTAACTCCACCATACGTTTTACTCCATACCACCTCACCTTCAGCATCTACCCGAAGCAACCAACCGTCAGAACTTTGAGAGGGATTGCTCCCATAGAATCCTCCCGTTATAAAACCACCATCGGGAGTATTAGCTGACCAAATCCCCATATCATACCCCAAGCCCCCATACGTCCGAAACCAGATCACATTCCCATCTATATCCGTACGAAGCAAATATAACTGAACACTCAAATTCAACGTATCCACTGCTCTTCCTGTAAACAAATACCCGCCATCTGCAGCCTCTGTTACACCAATGATATTTGTACTCTGCTCCCATGGATCTACTTTAAGCCACAAAGTATCTCCATTCTCATCAAACTTACCATATAGGCCATGCCAGGTATAATCAATCGTATCTCGATGCCCCCCTGTAAAAACATAATTACCATCACTAGATCGAATGAGACCCGCCTGACTTGTGCCCCAAGAAACATAGTCCTTCACATATAGCTTGCGCCAAAGCTCATTACCCTCCTCATCAACCTTTAACAACCGAACAGCATAAAGTGAATTACTCCCAGCTAATCCTCCCCCACCAACTATAATATATCCACCATTAGCTCGAACAACTCCTGTAGCCTCTTCCCAATTTCCAGCAAAATCAAAAGTCTTCAAAAAAGTATCCTGACCAAACACTCCAAAAGAAACCACAAAAAACAAACAAAAGAATAAGTAGCGCATAAGTACGACCAATTAAGAAATGAACAAAAATCAACGCTTCAATACCTTACGACTAAACAATACCCGACCCTCCACAAACAAACTAACCACATACAAGCCCTCTCCCCAATCACTCGAATCAACCTCCTCCATAAACTTCCCTCGAACCAAACCACCATCCAACAATACCCGACCCAACATATCCCGTACAACCACTCGACCATCCTTCCCAAAAGGAACCAAACCCTCCAAACGAAACGCCTCCTCAAAAGGACTCGGATACACCACCAAGCCCCCCTCCTCACCAAACAACGTCTCACTACTCGTCGCAACACTATCACAACCCGAAGTAAAACAACCCATAGAATCCAACTTCAACACCATCATATCATCCCCCCCATCTCCAATACGGCCAATCAAAACAAGACCTCCATCATGTGCCTCTGTAAAATCTAATGCATACTTATCCTCTTCATCTCCATCAACCACAAGATAATCACGGCTCCAAAGTTCCTGACCCTCTGGGCTAAACTTAATTAACCACACGCCCTGCTCCCATCCCCAGCTCTTATCAATCACACGTCCTACAATTACAATACTTCCATCTTCCAAAATACGAAAAGAAGCAGTTTCTGGATTCCAAGGATGATCACCCTCATAAAAATGACTCCACAGAAGATTACCCTCTTCATCTAGTTTGGACAGATAACGATAAGAACGAGTAACAGCAGGAGCATTATAGATAGAATCAATCGCATGATCCATAATATAGGTTCCATCACCTACTCCCCGAATCAAACAAGCCCAATCAGAAAAAGGCCCCCCAAAAAGCTTCTCCCACTCTACGTTACCCAAAGAATCCACCTTAAACAACCAACCATCTTCTCCTTGAGAAGTATCCCCCTCTTTTGAACCTCCAACCAAGAAACCTCCATCAGAAGTTGGGCTAGACCAAATCCCACGATCATAACCCTCATTCCCATACGTCTGAAACCATAAAACATTTCCATCGATATCCGTACGAAGTAAATACAACTGTACACCTACAGATAAATTTGCACGAGCCCTACCCGTAAATAAATATCCTCCATCACTTACTTCTAAAACCCCTATTATACTCGTAAACTGCTCCCGAGGATCGACTTTCATCCATAGAGTATCTCCATTCTCATCAAACTTACCATATAAGCCATGCCATACATAATCTACCGTATCTTGATGCTCTCCGCAGAAAATGTAATGACCATCGCTCGTTCGAATAATTCCTGCAACATGACTGCCCCAAGATTCATAATCTTTTTGATATTCTTGTCGCCACAGTTCCTCTCCTTCTGCATCTATCTTAATGATTCGTAGCGTTCGGCCTATAACAGGATTAGGAGAATGTCCTTCCCCGACAATAATATAGCCATCATTAGTTGATATAACCCCTGTCGCTTGCTCCTGCATACCATGAAAATCTATAGATCTTAGAAAGGTATTCTGGCTTAAAACATAGAGGGGTACTATAAATAATATAAGTAAAAGGATGTAACGCATAATAAAACCTATTTAACTAGAAGAAAAAAACAGGAAGTTTGCATGACCTCAATGGTCATACAAACTCCTTTTAATACATTAATGGACAATGACTAACTTCTGACTAGCCAACACTTTATCTTCAAACCTAATATGTACAAAGTAAATACCCATAGCAAAAGAAGAAACATCCAATAGCATAGTCCCCTTCGAAGCATCCAGTGTAGATTGATACATAGGCTCTCCTTGAGCAGTATGAATCTCTAAATAGCTCACTCCTTCATCCTCTGGAAAAGCATACCTAATCTCAACCTTACCCTCAGCAGGATTAGGAGAACAAACCAGTAAAGGAGGAGTCGCCACATCTTCCTCGGATACTTGCCCTAATCGAAAACCACTTTCATCCAAGAATTCATAAGGATGTTCTATCTCCTCCCCAAATGCCAAATCCAGAATAACCTTAGCATTATAAGCATACATCCCCCCTCCATCAGCAACCATCCGCAGGCTATCTTCTTGACTACTAGTCATACTTGTATAGGGATTACCTATGTGATGAAAACGCAACATCCATTGATAGAAATCCCGAAAACTTTTGTTGTTAGGAGTAACAGGAATCCGACCATACAGCCCCTCCGCTTCTTGCCACTTTCGCTGTTCTACATATATCGGCAGCAATACCCGAGCAGCATATTCACTCTCATCCCCTTCAAGCACCTGAATGACCTCCTCTACCTCTCCTCGTTTCAAATGATGCAAAACAGCATCTCGAACAAACAAATCTTTCTGAATAGAATAGTAATATAACTCCTCTTTACTCTTAGCATTGGCTTTTACTTCTTCAAGATAAATAAGAGTATCCTCTGAGAATCCCCCCGATTGTCCTAAACGACCTGCTAGGTTAATCGGACAAGATAGAAGGGAATCATAACCAACAAGACAATCTTCCGAATCAGTCATAGGCGAAGCACACTGTGGCCCATAACGTGGAATTCCAATTATATCCTGAAAATGATTATACTGTACTGATAATGGACTCACAATCAAAACATGATCCGATCCACTTATACACGCCCCATCATAAATAACATTACCTATAGGAGCCGTATATTCTCCACCTGTTCCTGGAAGTAAACATGCTCCTTGATGCCCCAGCGAAGGAGCCAAATTCCCCCCTACCACATGAAAAGCCAAAATATTATTCCGATTCACATCCTCAAACACATTACAATCAATCTGTAATCCCCGATTCTCACCCTCTGCAACAATCCCATAATCCACATCATAGATCGTATTCCTATACAATTCAGTCGCAACAGAATCCTGATTCCGCACATAAATACCCACAGTAGGCTGTTCAGGAGAAGGAGGAGCCGTAATATCATTATCCTCAATATTATAGCCCATACACCCCTGCAAATAAATCCCACAACTCTCCTGATAAGAATCAATCCCCATATCAATCGTATTATTTGTAACCACCAATTGATTCTGAAGCCCATCAAACACCATACTTTCTATACATCCTCCAAAAGCATTCCTATCTATCTCAATCAAAGCATCACTATTACAAATACCCAAAGCCTCAATCCCCCTAAAGAGATCCCTAAACATATTCCAATTACTAGCTGTCAAAGCATTAGGACTCATAACAAAATAATTCGCATTGATAGACTTAATCCCTTTCCCCCTATACTCCGTATCAAACGCCTCAGGAGAATGATTCACAAATGTACAACCATCCAGTATACTAACCCCATCCACTGCCCACATCGTAACAAAAGCCTCAATATACTGATGACTCGTACGCGTCTGAGCATCCCTCTCAAACGTACAATTCAAAAAATAACTCGCATTATCATTAGAATCCGCAGAAGCCGTAGGCTGAAACTTCATAAAAGCTGCTGCCCTACGACAGTTCCGAAAAGTCGAATGCTCTGCCAAAACAATCCCACCCGACTTATCAATATCAAAAGTACCATTCCCAAAGAACCCACATAAAGTAACAGCCTCACGAGCATGCTCCAAAGTCGCTCCATCCAAAACTACTACTCCATGATCAGGATGAGGAGTATTCAAAGCAATACCTATACTATCAGGATGGACAACCCCTCCATCTCCCTCTACAACAATCCCATACCAACGCTCATCACACAAATTAGTGAGAACACCATCTCGAACAATCAGCTCCCCACCCTTCTCAACAATAATACGCCCCTGATAAGGCATACCTACCGTATCGCGAATAACCAACGTACTACCAGAAGGAATACGGATATTACGCTCCACACTTCGCTTCTCATTCCATTCCTCATAGCCAGAAATCGTCATCGCTCCATCCAAAGACTCAACAGCCAATAAATCAGCCTCCCAGATACCTCGACCAAATGTAGATGCACGTAATTTACCCGAACAATGATGAATCTCCATCTCCGTAACACGAACATTAGGAATATTCCCAAAACGAACCCAATCCGTATCTGAAGCCTCACGCGTATACACCCCTACATCAGTCCCAACATATATCCGATCCGCAGTCCCACTCTGGTACACGATCGCATTAATCCCAACGTTGGGTAAGCTACCTGTAGAATCAGCATTCAACCAAGTCAAACCCGCATCCTCTGAAAACCAAACCTTTAAGCGTTTAGTCTTAGGCACAACATCAGGGTCATCAAAATGGGCAAAGGAAACCCAAACCCGCTCCTCATCCTTAGGATCAACTGCAATACCAGATATAATAGGCGAAACATGAACCCGCGGCAAATTATTCGTAGAATCATTACGAGGCGTCAACACAGGCGTATAAGTCGTATCCAAAGACTGAATCAAAGCAGGCGTACGATCCACAAAACAAGTACTCTCAAAATAAGTATAGCCTTGACGATCACAACCTCCTGTCGTGCTCAAAAATAACTTCGGCTCAATATGACCCAAATAATTCGATACATACAACTCGTCCAATGGATCTCCATCATACACAATATTAGGCCAAATATTATAAACCCCCGCAGTAGAAAGATAAATATAATCAGGATTCGCCTCCGCAATAGCAATCTCTTGAATGTTTCGCATGCCAGGAGGCGTAGGTATATCACGACGACCATCCCCCCCACCATCATATAAAGGATTCGACTCATAAGCAATATCTGCCACCAAAGCCAAATTCGACTTAATTCCCCAATTATCACATTGATTAAATCCCACTATTTCCGTTGGAACCTTACGGATGAATAATTCTGATATTCCCCAATACGGCTCACCCGTTATAGGATGATTTTCTAAAGGAAAGGTCACAGGAGCTCTTATTTCTGCAGCCTTCGTAAATGTTAGAGCGAAATTTGGGTCCCAAGGTGCATAAGCAATATCATTTGCATAGAAATTACAGGTATCTAGGTTCCTTGGAAAAGGGTCAGAAGGCCAAGCAAGGGTATCAAAGACTGATGTCAAGGTAGATAAATCGATTCTTTGAGGTGTTCCATTTTTTACGAGGTATGCGATATGATTGTAATCATCTGTTCTTACTCCATATCCATCTCCACCAGCAATATACGTCCAAACCCCATTGTAGCCACCATCTTTTGTCCCATTCGTTCCTGTATCTTGCATTCCTCCGATAATGGTTTGAGCATCCATTTCAGAATCATCAAACCCCCATACCTTAGCTATCTGCAATCCCCCATACATCCTTGTCCAACCAGTATCAGGTCGAGCAATTGCAACCTCCACATTACTCACCCCACCATCATGCGCACAAAACATAAGCCCTGGAATATTGGGAGCAAAAGCCAAATCATGAATATCAGGATGAATCCCCAAATTCCCGTAGCCAGAAATATCAGTGAAGTGCAGGATAGTATCCATAATATTCAAGTCCCGCCTCACACGAGCATCACCCAGATAAACAGCATTTTCATTAACGGGAGACACAGCAATGGCCAAACGACGCACCCGAACACTTTCAACACCATCACCTCCTGAAGTATCAGTATGCGAATACCTACAACTCCAATCCAATCCATCATACGCATAAATACACAACTTATCATCTACGAGGCCCAAAGTATCTCCATTAGGAACTACACGAACAAAACTAGTCATTACATGAGCATATAGTTTATCTGCCCCCGCAGGGCTTAGACTTGGTGCAGAATAAGGAGTAGCAATATTAATCCGACGTACAACCTCTATCAAAGAATCCCCCACAGGGTTTTGATCTAAGCTTAAATCAGCCAAACTATCTGTCATACTCGCCCAGCTTCCTACCTCTCCATTATTCAAAGAACGATAGATATCTACCCCACTCGCATACACTACAGTCGTATCAAATATCCCTTGCACATGAGTAGGCTTAAAAGCAAGTCCACGAAACTCAGAATCTCCAACCTCTGTCAAAGCATTCCACCCCTCAAACACTCGCTCCCAAACAGGACCATTAAGATCTTTCGCATTATTCGTCCTGTAAATTCCGCGAGTCGTCGCCGCAAACAATTGATTATCATTATGAGGATTCAAAAGCATCGCCCGTACAGTTCCCCCATTCCGAAAATCATCGATAAACCCATTATCGCTAATATGCTCCCAAGTCTGTCCTCCATCCATACTCCTATATATCCCCATAGTGTATACAGGATTTAGCCGCGAATTCAAAGGAGCCCATGAACTGGTTCCTGCAAAACCCTCATCGGGTGTTCCCGTACTAATGTATAAGATGTCCCCATCTTGCTGACTAACAGCAATATCTCCCACTGATGTAACAGGAATTTGTAGGTCTGTATTTAAAGAAGTCCATGCCCAAACGCCATCTCCAGTTTCGAGATACTGCCACAATCCCCCAAAACCCGTTGTTGCATACATTTTTCTATTCTGCACCCAATCAAAGTTTGGATCAAAGGCAAGACGATGAATCCGCCCAACTCCTTGAGTGCTACGAGATCCTAGTTCCGCATATCCACCCGTAGGCCCCAGACACTTCCAACTCCCAGCATTCCGACTAACAGTCAAATACGTATGACCTCCATTATTCAAAAATTCTTCCCGATACTCGTGCATCGCCCGCGAGGCAATACCAAAATCCCCATGAGGAGTCAAACGAGGCCCCCAAATCAACGACAAACGGTTCAAGGTTTTTCCCATAGAAACATCAGAAGAATCACGTAAATAATCCTTCGACATCTTCGCCAGCATTCCAAAAAAGGTAGAATCATTCTGCCCGTAGGTTTGTAGAACGCACAATAGCAAACTAATAACAATTAGTAGTCTCTTCATAAAATATAAGTACGATAAAATAGTGTAGGAAATAGCAATTGTAAAACAAGGCCATAAACAGCCTCATCAAATAACAGTGTAGGGCAATGCCAGACACAATCACCCCATCAAAACATCTAAAATAATACAAATAAGGAAGTAGGAATATAGCCTAATAGAGCAAGAAGTAAAGGAACAATCAACTCATAAAATAGATAAATTAAAATAACTTGTAGATTTTAGTACCCCCGAATCAACATAAAAAAATGAACAAAAACAAACCATCAAGCCATTTTAACTAAACAATTCCCTCATACCAACACCCAAACCCCCTACAATCTATCACCAAAACAACCTATATACTAATAAATACACAATCATAAAATCCCTTCCCCTACAAATCATCACGTAAAATCATTTATCAAACACACTTATACACCAATCCCCATCACTCATACACTCCCTCCCCACACCCCCCAATTTATGCCACAGCATTTGCATCTACATCAGTGTACCACGAAAAACAAACAAAACCTTCTTAAACCCAATCAACCACAATTTATCATGCGTAACTCAATCGTCCTATCCATCGCAGCCCTACTGCTCATCCTCTCAACAAACACAACCCATGCACAAAAAGCCGAAAAAAGCGGCCCCAGACTCTACGTAAACCTATTCCTCCAACCCAACTACAACCTATTCCAAGAAGAAAGCTTCATCAGCAAGCAAGGACTCGCATACGGCGCAGGAATCGGACTCAAATTCTCCCCCAGATTCTCCATCCAAACAGGAGCTTCTTACCTAAAAGCAAGAGGCAACGATGACACAGGAGCAGATGACGCAACCTTCCTCGAAATACCACTTGATGTCAGATTCCGATTCGGCAAGAAAGCCCGTAAACTAGCACCATACTTCATCGCTGGAGGAACAGCAGCTTTCGCAATGGAAAACGAACCCGTAATTGGAGGAGATGGCGTACTACCACAAGGACTATCCTTCGACCAAGCATACGCAAACCTCGGAACAGGACTCGAATTCAACCTAACAAAAAACATTCAAATCCACTCCGAAGCCCGATTCAAAGTAAACCCAACAGCACTAGGAGGAGACTACTCCATACAAAATATCGGCAGCAACGCACAAGCAGGAATAAAAGTCGGACTACAATTCACATTCTAGTCCACAACCCCAAAAACCTAGACCTCCCCCACCTAAAATCCCCCCTAACCCACATACAAACGCTCATCAAAAAACAAACAGATTCACACACATAAAATCCCTAATAAACACATCTAACACAAACCCGCCCTTTCCTTACAAACTTTTCAAGGACTGATTTCCATAAACAACCCAGCCCCTAAAAAAGGCTGGGTTTTTCTTTTTTCTACACAAAAGCCCAAAACCTTACATACCGAAACTCCCCTAAACGCCCCATTACCAAAGACCACCTACCTCCCAAACCCACCTCTAAATCGCCTAAAATATCCCTTCTAAAAACTACCCCAAAACACCCAAATAAATTCCTATGAATCACAAAAAGACAATGCTACGAAAAACATCCAGCTATCGAACCAAAATTCAAAAACACACCAAATCAAATATAGAAACACATATATATAGATCCCTTCCAACAATAAAACAACCCCCAAAACAAGCCTTTCTCAGCACAGCACAAAAGAAAAAACACCCATCTATAAAGCAAACACCCAAGAACCAACCCTCGAATAACCCAATCTCACAATCAAACAAAAAATACCACTTCCCTCTCCCAATACCCCCAAAATCCACTCCCATAAGCCCCAACCAATCCATAAAAAGCATGAACAAAACAGCAACAATCAAAATCATAAAAATCTGACTATCAACATTCAACAATCGATCTTCCAGCAACTCCATCCACCAAATACCGCTCACCAAACACACAAACGCCTCCTACCTACAAACCCTCCCCCCCGTCAAAACATGCCCCTTAACTCCCAAACCTAACCACCAAAACATCAAAGCAGCCCCCCTTCCTCCCCACCCAAACAACCACCCTCCACAACCTATCACCTACCCTTTCTTACTCCACCAAGCAACTACAAAAGTTCACAAGCCTCCTTACCAACTTCACAAGGCTACTTTCAAACCTCGCACGCCTACTTTCAGACTTCGCAAACCTCCTTACCGACTTCGCACGGCTACTTCACAACTTCGCAAGCCTACTTTCGAGTGCCCCCACCTTACTTTTTAACCGAAATACCCTCCTAAAATACAAACCAAGCCTCCTTTCCCATCGAAACACCCTCCCTCCAACCCACCCAATAAAACCCTCCAAAGAGAACAAGCCCCAATCACAACAAAACCACCGCCTTACCAGCCTCCCACACCCTATTTTCCCCTGAAAAGAGCCGCCTGACACAAATGCAGACCCAATTTCTCCAATGTGCTACCTTGTTTTCGAACCTCGCAGGCTTACTTGCAGACCTCGCACGCCCTTTTTTACTTCGCACACCCTTTTTTTTGCACCGTTCCAAGCAAGTTCATCAACGCCCTAGCCCTACTCCAAAACCCCCAACCTACTCCCCTCAGTAGCCCTCCCGACTTCCACTCTTCCCCCTCAAATCTCCTAACCAACTCCCTAGTTTTCTTACATCCCCCTCCTCCTCCTAAAAAGAAAGCTCCCTCCTGCACCAACACACAGAAGGGAGTTTCTCGATCCACTCCTAAAACCGAACCCTCCCCCCTAAACTCACGCCCAAGCCCCCAGCAGAAACCCCAGAAGCAAATACCCGATAATGTCGATCCAATAAATTATCAACCGTCAATCGAACCCCATAACGATCCCACTCATATCCCACACGAACATGCATACTAAACCATCCAGGCATCCCATCCACAGTCGCATAACGTTCATTATCCTCCCCACTCGGACTATAACGCCCAATCCTCTTCCAACCATTATACCGAACCCAAGCCCCCGCATCCAATCCCTTCCGATGATAACGAACCTCAAACCGACCAAACACAGGAGGAATGTGATCCAACGGAACATCATCCTCCAAATCCTGACCGTACGTATACGTACAATGAGAAGAAACATCCCAAGCATCTCCCAGCTTCAACCGAATCCCCCCACTAAAGCCCGCCACCCACGCCCGACCAACATTCACCGTCGCTTGAACCCGACTCATTACCCCCTCGTACAAAATCGAATCCATCTCCCCCAACCGAAAATCCCGAACCACCAACGCATCCTTATAATACGTCGCAAAACCAATCCCCTCCACCTCTAACACATCCCCAAACGACCTCCGTACCCCAAACTCTCCCCCATACGTATACTCAGAAGAAACATCCCCATTCGGAACAATCACATTCCCAGGATTCGAATCAAATACCTTCCCCACATCATCCACATTCGGAGCCCGAAAACCCGTACTCAATCCCCAATTCAATCGCCAACCTCCTCCCAATTTCCCCACTATCCCCATATGCCCACTCAACGCACGACTATCCTGCCGAATCTCATCCCCCAAAAACGGATAAAACTGCTTGTCATCAAACCGAGCACGAAGAAAAACATCCGTAAACCGCACCCCATCCGTCAAAACCCACTTATCCCCTATATACCAACGGTGCATCAAATAACCCGACAACAAACGCATAGCACTCCCACCATCAGGATAACGCGTATCCAATCCCAAAACCTCCCCACTCCAAACATCAACCTGCCTAGCCTCCGAACCCACCAAATTCCATACAGCCTCTGCCCCATAACGCAAACTATGACTCTCCCCCAACACCTGACGACCATCCCAATTCACACTAAATACCCGAACCCGCTCAAAACGCTCATTCAATCCCCCCCTCCCAAAACGACGCGTATGCCGACTCTCCCGAACATCCTGATACCCCAAAGTTAAATCCGATTGAAACGGATGTTCCAGATTTTGACTCTCCTGATGCCAACGATAACTCCCAAACAACCGAAACTGAGGGCCATAATACCACTCAGCATACTTCAAAACACTATCCGCCCCATACTCCGAAAGCCGATCATATCGAGGAATGTCCGAACTCGTCGAATACTGCACATTCATATCATGATACGAATAACGATTCGGCTGATAACGAACCTTATGCATCCCATTATACTGCCGATATCCCGAATAACGCTGCCGCCGCACATTCGAATTCACCAGCATCGTATCCCGTCCATCCACTACCCCAGCATACACAAAACGCTTCCCAAAATCAGGATAACGATCCGAACGAAAACCACCCGTACGCAAATCATCATAATCACTCACTTGAATACTCGTCAGAAAACCCCACTCATCCCCACCAGCTTTCAACTCCAAAAAGCCCAACTTCTCATGATTCACCGACGAATAACGCCCCCCTACTTCCCCTCCCAACTTCGTCTTAACCCCCGTAACCACCTCTTTCGTCCGCAAATGCAATACCCCTCCCAAAGCATCACTCCCATACCGAACAGCCCCAGCCCCCCACAACAAATCCACCTGCCCCAACTGCTCAGGAGATAACGTAATAATGTTCTGCAAATGACCTCCACGATAAATCGCATTGTTCATCCGAATGCCATCCACCATCAACAGCACCTTGTTCGCCTCAAATCCACGCATATTCGGACTACCTCCCCCCTGCTGACTCCGCTGAACAAACACATCCCCGCCTCGCTCCACAGCATCAGCCAACGTTTGAGGCGCATACAAAGACATCTCACCAGCATCCAACTCCCGAAACTGAAACGGCGAAGCTTCCTCTTCTCGCTCAAGCTCTCGAATCTCCACCATCTCTACCTGATACGTACTCAAAGCCTCAATCTCTCCCTCCTCCAAAACAGGCGGTCGTATACCAGGACGTTCCACAACCACAACCTTCTCACTCTCTACCAACCCAATCACCATAACACCTCCATCCCCAACCAATTCCCCTAAAGGAATAGGCATCCGTGCCTCAGCATAGCCCACCACTGAAACCCAAACCTCACTACCCTTCTCCCACAACTTCAAATAGCAACGGCCAGCTTCATCCGTTAATGTCCCCTCAATCACCTCCTCCTCTTCTCCAACCAAAACAACACGAGCAAATGCAACATCTTCCTGAGTCAGCCTATCCAAAACATGAATCTCCAAGCCCTGACCCAATAAATTCCCTAGTCCCAATGCCACAAAGCACAGGACAAACATAAACAGTCTGTAAATCATAAATCATATAGGTTAAAAGTACATCTATAAACTATCCAACTAGAATCAAGAAGAGACAACAAAAAACACAAACAATCCTCCCCCTCATGACCCAATCACCAAAAATCTCTTCTTACAAAACCAAATAACAATCAATAAATAATGCGAACACTGCTAATATAATCAAAAAAACCAAACTACCACCTAACCCACACACCCCAAATCGAAAAAGCGGTCGTGATACCCAAGTACCACAACCGCTTTTCATAAAAAACAAAAGCCAAATCCCTACTCCTTAGGAATCAACTTCTTCTTAGAAGCAATATACATATTTTTCTTCGCCTTATACTTCATCGTCTTAACAGGCGCCTCCAAATGATACTCCTTGCCCTCCTTATCATACGCCAACACAACCAACAAAGGCTTAGACCCTCCACAATAGCAAGGCTCCTCATTTCTAAACATACTATTACTCACCTTAGAATAACGAGTAAAAGACGTCTTCGAATCATTACTCAACGCAACTGCCCGTACACCTTTAGGCTTCTTGCCATCTCCTGTTGGCCCACGCAAATACCACTTCGCCCCGCCAAATCCCTTAACCTTCAACAAAGGTGCCTCCGACCCTCGCTTGCTATCCTCATAAGGCTTATTAATCGTCTTTCCATCCAATCGGCTACCCGTAAAACTATACGTACCCATATCCCGATCCTGCTTCAACTTCACTTCACTCTCCTTCCATGAAGCATCACTCTTCTCATAATCATATAGCTTAAACTGATCGTCTACCACATTCATCGGAATATCAATCTTAATCTCCGCATCTGCAGCAGGGATAGCCTTGTTCGCCCCTACAGAAGCCTTCACAAACACAACCCCATTAGACTCCAAACACTTATCGGAATCGTCATGAAGGTGAATCTGAGGATTACGAACCATATCATAAACACTAAAGTATTCCTTTATTCGGAACGAAACATCTTCTATCGCATCGGGATCAAACGCATTACTCGGCACAACCACCTTCGTCCCCTTATCCCCCGTAACCGTAATATATTCAATCGGCTCTTCCTCTGTCTTCTCTTCCTCTAACGGCTTTGTCTCCTCAATAGGAGGTACCGTAACAACTATTTCTTCCTCTTCCTCTACAGGTGGATCTGGAGTCTTATCCTCAACTATCGGAGGCTCTGGCGTTGGAGGAGCTGGCGGTACATACTTCGGAATCCGATAAACCGCCCAAACTTCTACCCGACGGTTAATAGCCTGCCCAACAGAATCATCATTCTCTACCGCTGGCTGGTTCTCACTAAATCCCTGTACCAACTTAATAGAATCCTCCTTCAATCCCTTAATCAATAAGTAGTCCCGAACTTCATTGGCTCGACGCTCAGACAATGCCTGATTGTATGAAACCGCTCCTTGATCATCTGTATGGCCTAATATCTCCAAGCGAAAACGCTCCTCATTTTTCAAAGTTTCATATACCTCATCCAAGGTAGTCATGCCTTCCTCAGATAAATCGGATACGTTGGTGTCAAAATAAACATGTTTGTAAAGGTATGTCTGCTGGCCATACGCAAAATGCGCGCTCAAAATAGCCAACAAAACCCAGATGGATACACTCTTTTTCATAGGTATACTTTTATTAACCGATTTGATAGAATAGTTTCTCCCTATACGTTATAACGCAAAGTAAATAAAATCGCTACTGATTATCACATAATTAACAAAAAACAAAAGGATACTTTCAAATGTAATGAAAGAAAATCCCCTAGAAACTCATCCAAACTACCCAACTCCGAACTTTTCAATCTTACAAACCCCCGCAACCTCTCCAACATAAATGCTGAATCCCCCCAATAACCATCCCACACACTTCAACTCCCCCCCTCAAACACTCTCCACAAAAACAACCATCACAATACAATGATACCAAATCTTTCCCATCACAAGCAAATCAGAACCCCCAACATTACCCTATACCATATATAACAACAACCCAAAGTATAGAAACCTAAACCAATCACTAACGATCCAACCTCCAAAGGAATATTCTTCCCCCAAAAAGCACCCATCCCAAAAAGTCAATCCTCCCAGACCCAACCCAAAAACACATCCCATACGAATACACAAATCATTTTCACACCAAAATATCCAACTAACCCAATCCCACTACGCCCACAAAAAAAGCACTGCAAACCAAGGCTTACAGTGCTTCTTTATATAAAAAACCTGAAGGTTATTCCTCACAATTAAATGGCCACATCTGCAACCTATATGTCTCACCATTCTTATGCAAAACAGACAATCGGAAGAATTTGGCACAAGCATCAGGCCCCGTATACATCAATTCATATCGATTTCGCCCAACCTCCGTACCAGAAGCAGACACCTTATCCACAAACTCAAATGACTCTCCATCCAAAGATGACTCCAATATATAAGCCCCCACAGCACCTTCTCCCTCTGATACCCACTCAAACCAAACCCCACCAGCCAAAGGTGCCACATAATGCTCAACTAAATCTACATATTGACTGCCAACTGAATAGGTAATAGGCTCCCGAAGCACCTTAGAGGCCGCTGCTGGCTTCCGAACAATAATCGAATAATCTTCTGCCTGTCCCCCATCTGGATTAGAACAAGCAGCAAAGTCCTCAAAGGGTACAGCTGCCCAAGTCGTAATCGCCCGAACACGCAAAGGAATATCCGTCACAACATCCTCTGGAACCAAAAACGTAAAGTTGCGCTCCCCATACCCATTAGGCAAAGAGTAAATCTCCTCCCCAACATCGAAAAAATCACCGTCGTTATTGTAATCAGCATACACCCGAAGATGCTCCTTCAAACTCTCATGTCCAAAGTCTATACTCATCACATAACCCTCACCCGACCGCAATTCGACCAGATGAGACATCGTAAAGTCTTGATAGTCCTCGTCATCAGGACTAATATTCTCCATCGTATGCAGCCGAACATAACGAATCCCCTGACTATGAACACTCAGATTCAACGAAGGAACCCCACAACTGCTTTTTAACAATTCCATATAAGCAGGTGTCTCATCCTCCTCTCCCCCAAAATCAGGAGAGGCAGCTTTTCGATAAGGATTGATAAACTTATGTGAAGAATGCTTTACATCATATACAAAGTAGTTTTCTAAATCTTCTTGGAAGAGTGAAGAACGGTTAGCATGGAGTAATTCAGGTGATAACGGTTGCTGGGCAGATAAACGAAAACAAATACTCAACAAGAGCAATTGGGAAAAGACAATGTTAAACGCGAAACGCATAATGATGATTACTATTCTTAGAAAAGGTAGTAAGGGGGGTATAGGTATACTATTAAACGATAAAGCTAGGCAATTAGTAGTGCTTACTCAAATATATTTAACCTTGTTCTACAACATTGTTATTCAAGTATATAAGCAAAGATATTATATTTTTATTTCATAAAAAAGAAATAAACAATCTTTCACACTCTTCAAAATTACCTACCTTTCATCCCCACCCTCAAACTTTTTTTTACGTCTATATATATGTCCTGCGGACGATTGAATGATTTTTGTATTGTATATTTGGAACACGATTTACCAAAAGGTCGCGTTATCTATAGTATTAAACTTTCCCGATTTCTTAGACAAGAAATATATGTTGAAACGCTGCATTATGAAATCACAAATTGTTTTCTTTGCTTCTCTTTTCTTTCTCCTGCACATCAATTTTGCCGAAGCTTCTAATGAAGATACCCCACCCAAACAACAGCATCTCCTGAAAGTAATGGATCTTCCACTACCAAATGATACAATCGTTTGTGGAAACCTCCTACTAGATGCAACGAACATAAACGCAATATCGTATGTATGGAGCACAGGCGATACTACCGCCTCTATCTTAGTCGATACAACAGGGATGTATACCGTCCAAGTATTCGATGGCTCCAATACCCAAACAGATTCCATCTTCGTATCCGTCGTTCCACTCCCTCCTGATCCCAATCTCACCGACACAACCATCTGTGGAGCTGGAAACATCAGCCTACCTGCAAATACAACCGCAGATATCATAAGATGGTATGATAGTGGAAATAACCTCCTGTTCACAGGGCCAATCTATACCCCAAATGTTACAGGTACCACGACCTTCTCCGTAGAAGCAACAAACCAATTGAGGTTCTCCGTAGGAAGACCCAATATACCAACCCTCACCAACGCATTTACCAACTTCAATGTAAATGCACTATTTGACGTATTCGAAACCCTCGTATTAGATTCCGTCGCAATGTATGCCAGTTCCAATAACACCAACTTCGTCATTGAACTGAAAAATGCAGCGAATACGGTCATCGCTTCTAAGAACATCAATATCTCCCAAGCAAATACCAAAGTGTTTGTAGACCTAGGATTCACGATTACCCCAGGTACAGGATACAAACTAGGCTTCAGAAGCCTCAGTGGAGGCCAACTAGGAAGAGGAGGAAACCAAAATAATAATACATATCCAGCTGCTGTAAGCCTAACAGGGAATTCCCTCGGAAATACAACACAATACTATTTCTACGATTGGCACTTCAGCAAAGAGTTCTGTACAAGCGCCCAAATACCCATAACGGTAAGCGTCGCAACTGTCCCAACCCTAAACCTCAATAGTGATACCCTCATATGTGGAACGGCATCGATCTTACTAGATGCAGGCAATATTGGAAGTAACTACATCTGGTCTACCTCCGAAACAACCCAACAAATCCTCGCCAATACAAGTGGGGTCTACACAGTAACGGTAACCAATACCAACAATTGCTCAGTAACGGATTCAGCCATCATAGACATCATCCCACTCGCCTCAAACCCCATAACCACAGATACAACCATCTGCGGCGCTGGAACCGTATCTCTATCCGCACAACACACAGGCGATAGGCTAAATTGGTATGATGCCCCCACCCAAACAAATCTCTTGTTTTCGGGCAATACATACACACCCAATATCACAACCAATACAACTTACTATGTCTCTTCTGTCAATACGCTGAGTCGGTCGGTCGGACAAAACAAAGTGGGCTCTCTGAATGGATCATTCAACAACTTCCCCACACAAATGATATTCGACCTAATTGAGCCGATTACCCTCGATTCGGTAGCCGTATACGCCAGTGCCCCAAACACCAGCTTCACCGCAATTGTCAAGGACAATACTGGCACAACCATCGCAAGCAAAAGTGTATCTGTAGCCAATGATTCGGTCAAGTATTTCATTGACCTCGGATTTGCACTCCCCCCAGGCACTGACTACACCCTCGAATTCGCTAACCTCCAAGGTGGCCAACTAGCAAGAGGAAACGGCGGCAACTTCCCCAATACCTATCCAGGCATCATTTCCATCACAGGAAACTCCTTTGGAAATACTGCCCAATACTTCTTCTATGATTGGCGATTCACCTATAATGCCTGCGAAAGCGGAATTGTCCCCTTAAACGTTACGGTCGCCCCTACTCCATCCGTAGACCTAGGAGCCGACACCCTCATATGTGGGGCAAGCTACACCCTCGATGCAACCAACCCAGGCAGTACATACCTATGGTCTACCACTGAAACCACCCAAACAATCATCCCAACCACTACAGACACCTACTCTGTCACAGTAACCAATCCTCAAGGGTGTACCGATACAGATGATGTCACCATCACAGTGGTTCCCCAACCTTCGACTCCCATCCTAACCGATACAACTGTATGTGGCCCACAATCCGTAAGCCTATCCGCCGCTACAGATGCAGCAAAGGTCAATTGGTACGATGCCCCAACGAATGGCAATCTCCTATTCTCAGGAAACCCATATACCCCTACTGTCAATAGCACAACGACATACTATGCCCAAGGCCAAAATAGCCTCACAGGCAATGTGGGAGTTGCAAACCTAGGAAGCCTCGCAGGTGTATTTGCCAACCTCAACGTCAGAACCCGATTCGATGTAGAACAAGCACTTATACTTGACTCAATAGCAGTATACTCCAATACGGCTCCCCTCACATTCATCGTCGAAATACGAGACGGTAGTGGAAGCTTCGTTACTTCACGCCTCGTAACCGTAACCGATGACTCAACCAAGTTCTTCATTCCGTTAGACATCCCCCTAAACCCAGGTACAGGGTATACCATCGGATACACAAACCTATCAGGCGGATTACTAGGCCGAGGAACCCTAGCCAACTACCCAAATGCCGACCCAGGTATCATCTCTATTACAGGAAATACCTTCAATAACAATACTGCATATTACTTCTATGATTGGCACTATTCTATACCAGCGTGTAATACCAATTTAGAGCCTGTCACAGTTACGGTATCTCCTACCCCCAACGTAAATCTTCCCGCCGATACGATTCTATGTGGACAATCCAACTTCTTATTGGACGCAGGTAACCCAGGAAGTACCTACGCATGGAATACAGGCCAAACCACCCAAACCTTACTAGTAGACTCAACCCATACATACAAGGTTACAGTTACCAATACCTCCAACTGTGCCGAGAGCGATTCCATTCTAGTAAGCTTCTTCGATATCCCTTCTGACCCCATTACAGAAGATACAACCCTATGCGGCCCACGGGTAGTGAGCCTAACCGCTACAACTGATGCCGCTCAACTCTATTGGTACGACGATTCAACCGCTGTATATCCTATCCATATAGGAAACACATACAGCCCCAATATCAACGCATCAACGACCCTATTCGCCCAAGGTGTCAACGCCCTCACAGGAACAGTAGGCCGAAATAGCCTCGCAAACCTCACCAATGCTTTCTCCTCATTCCCCGCAACTACCTTTTTCGATGTAGAGAAAAGCATTGTATTAGACTCTGTGGCAGTATACGCGAAAAATAGCCCCGTAAACTTCACCGTAAACCTGAAGAGTAGCAACAATACTATTCTAGCAACCAAAAGCTTTACCATCACCCAAGATTCGGTCAAAACCTTCATTGACTTAGGGTTCTTGGTCGATCCTGGAACAGGATATAAGCTGGAACTAAATGGCCCATTTGGAGGCGAACTGGCACGTGGAGGTACCGTAAATCCCATTCGTTACCCAGGTATCATCGAAATCACAGGCAATAGTGTCGGAAACACCGCCCAATATTTCTTCTACGATTGGCACTTCACCCACCAAGCATGTACCAGCAATCGAGTTCCACTAGACATCACCGTAGCTCCTGTACCTATCGTGGATTTAGGAGTGGATACGTTGCTATGTGGAGGAACAGGCTACTCCCTCGATGCAGGAAATGCAGGAAGTAGCTTCCTATGGAGCACAGGCGATATCACCCAAACGCTCTCTATTGATAGTACCGATACGTATTCAGTAACCGTCACAAACGCCTTCGGATGCGAAGGAACAGACAACGTCCTAATTGGAATTATCCCAACTCCCAATAGCCCAGTGGTACAAGACACAACCATCTGTGGAGTCCAAACCCTCGACCTAACTTTCCCAACGAGTGGAGACGAAGTGCTCTATTGGTATGAGGACGCTGCCGATATTACCCCAATTTTTATTGGCAATGTATACCAAAACCTACTCGCAGACACCACAACCTTCTTCATAGAAGCCGTCAATCCATTAGAAGCTACAGTAGGTTGGCCAGAACTAAGCACATTGACCAATGCCTTCTTTAACTTCCCCGTCCGAACCTTCTTTGATATATACGAACCTATCATCATTGATTCGGTAGCGGTATACAGCAGTACCATCAATACCAATTTTGACTTAGTCATTTCAGACAATAGCGGTACCCCTATCTACACCCAAGCCGTTTCAGTCAACCAAGCGTCCACCAAAACCTATGTACCTCTCGGAGTCATTCTCCCTCCAGGAACGGGTTATAGAATGGAAGCCATGAACATCAGTGGGGGCCAAATGGCAAGAGGCGGAACCATGACACCTGCAAGCATTCCAGATGTCATGATGATTACAGGAAACTCTGTAGGTAACAATACCCAATATAGTTTCTTCGATTGGAACATACGTGCTGCCGCCTGTGTCAGTAGCCGCCAATCCTACACCATCAATGTTGCACCTATCCCGCAAGTGGATTTAGGCAATGATACCCTATTCTGTGGCATTACCAGTTACTTGCTAGACGCAGGAACAGATGGAGCAGCATACGCATGGAATACAGGTACCTTCAACCAAACCTATAATGTTGTAAGTTCGGGTACCTATGCAGTAGATGTTACAAACTTCGCAGGCTGCCTACAAAGCGATTCTATTCGATTGGTACTACAGTCAATCCCTTCTGATCCTCTAACCAGTGATACAACCATTTGTGGAGCAGGGCAAGTAACCCTATCTGCCTCCACCGATGGAGAAACCAATTATTGGTATACCAATAGCAATGCGAATCACCCCGTATTCGTTGGCGCAGACTTTAGCCCAAATGTATCCACCAATACAACCTTCTATACAGAAGGAGTAAACCAAATAGAGGAACAACTTGGCCTTGGCAGCCTCAATAACCTCAATAACGCGTTCATCAATTTCAATGTAGGAACCCGCTTCAATGTATATCAATCAGTCGTATTAGACTCAGTCGCAGTATACACGGATCAAGTGGGCACCAACTTCACCATTAACCTGAAGAATAGCTCAGGAACCATCATAGACCAGCGAGCAATCACCCTCACCACTGATTCTACGAAGGAGTTTGTTCCATTAGGATTCAATATCCCTCCTGGCAACAACTATCGACTAGATATCAGCAACCTCAGTGGAGGCCAACTCGCAAGAAATGGAACCATTCCAGCATCGGTCATCCCTGATGTAATGGAACTCACCACAACCACCCTGAACAATACCGTTCACTACTTCTTCTATGATTGGAGAATCTCCTACAAAGGCTGTACAAGTAACCGAGACTCTATTCAAGTAACCGTTGCTCCTCTCCCTCAAGTCAATATTGGTCCCGATACAACCCTCTGTGGTTCGGGCATCTACTCCTTGAATGCAGGCAATAGTGGGGCGAGCTTCAATTGGTCTAATGGAGCAATCACCCAATCTATTACAGTCAATACTTCCGACGTATATACAGTAGTCGTGACCAGTGTGAATGGATGTAGCAATACAGACTCAGCCTTGGTAAACATTCTCCCAATTCCTCTTGCACCAACGGTAAGCGATACAGCTGTTTGTGCCGCTGATGCCTACCAATTGACGGCTAACTCCCCAGCAGACCTTGTATGTTGGTATGACTCGATTGTAGATGGAAACCTATTGCATATCGGCCATCAGTATACAGCCGACTTAACGACTAGTTCGACCTTATATGTAGAATCGGTCAATAGCCTTTCGGGTCGGGTCGGAAGACTAAATGTGCCCTCTCTTACAGGAGCCTTTGTAAACTTCAATGTAAGTACTTACTTCCATACCAATGAGGCCATTGTATTGGATTCAGTAGCTGTGTATACAGATAACTTCCCTGTAGACCTCACCATAAACCTCAGAGATAGCCTAACGAACGATATCATTGCATCAAGCAGCTATACTGTTATGACTGACTCTGCCAAAGTATTTGTCCCACTCGGATTTGCTGTCCCAGAAGGGGGATACTACCTTGAACTCGACGAAATTAGTGGAGGAAATATAGCACGAGGCGGAAGTGCAGGTTATCCCAATAACTTCTCAGATGTCGTAACCCTCACCCGAAACTCCCTCAATAATACCACCAATTACCTATTCTACGATTGGCACTTCCGATACAAAGGCTGCGAAAGTAATCGCGTACCAATGAATGTAACGGTGAGCCCGAGTCCTGTAGTAGAATTGGGCAATGATACCCTCCTATGTGGCCAAGGTAGCTTCACCCTAAATGCCCAAAACCCAGGCGCATTATACTTCTGGTCTACACAGGAGAACACCCAAACCATCACCCCTGATACAACAGGCGTATACTCTGTAGTCGTAACCAATGACTTTGGCTGCGCCCAAACAGACGATATCCTCCTATCCTTCATCGAGGCACCCAATAACCCAATCATATCTGACACCAACCTTTGTGGGCCAGGGCCAGTTACCTTGACCGCTCAGGGCAATGCCACAACCTACTTCTGGTATGATGATCCCATAAGTGGCACCCTCCTCCATACAGGAGCCAATTATACCATCAATGCACAATCGGATACAACCTTCTATGTCGAATCCGTCAATCGATCAACAGGAACAATTGGTCTAGAGGAGCCTCCAACCCTCGTAAACGCATTCGCAGACTTTAACGCAGGAATGATATTCGATGTCGAACAGGAAATCACCCTCGATTCCGTGGCCTTCTATACCACGAATAGCCTTATCAGCTTCACCGTCCGACTTCGAGATAGCCTAGGAGCAGTATTATTTGTACAGGCTTATAGCCTACAAGTAATCCCTGGAGCCAAAACCTTCCTCCCCCTAGGACTAGTCATTCCTCCAGGACGCGATTATGTATTGGAAGCAAGAAGTATTGGAACAGGAGGCTTGGCGAGAGGAGGAGACCTAGATTTCCCAGAGAACCTCAGAACTGTCATGAGCCTTACAGGAAACTCCTTAGGCTCAGATATAGAATACTATTTCTATGATTGGCATGTCAGCTACAAAGGCTGCGAAAGCAATCGAATACCTGTAGACGTAACCTTGGAAATCCCTCTAGACATCCCAGACGAAATTTACAGCTGTAACACAACCGTATTAGATGCAGGTAGCCTTCCAGGCCTCACCTATCAATGGAGCACAGGCGCAACAACTTCAGGCATCTTCGTCAATGAATCAGGTACCTATTCGGTCAATATCTCCAATGGAAACTGTGCCATTGATGATTCGACCCTCGTCACCATCCCTGTATTGAATCTAGGCAATAATGGAACCCTATGTGGCAATGTACTAGATGCTGGTTTCCCTGGTGGAACCTACGAATGGTCTACAGCAGAAACCACCCAAACCATTACCGTTATGACACCAGGAACCTACTGGGTAACGGTGGAGGAACCTTTAGGATGTACCTTAACTGATACCATCGTTGTCAATAGCTTCGAAACACCTCCTGATGTCAACATTGGAGACGACTTCTTCTCTTGTAATCCTACCGTGCTAGATGCAGGCTTCCCTGGCTATAGCTACGACTGGTCTACAGGAGAAACCACCCAAACAATCACCGTAAATGCGAGTGGTAGCTATTGTGTCACCGTGACTTCGGCCAATGGATGTACAGGAACGGACTGTGTCAATGCCTCCATTCCACAGGTACCTAATGCAGCCTTTAATTACTCAACCAATGGGCTCATCGTATCTTTCAACAATATCTCCGACTTCGGTACATACAGTTGGACGTTTGGAGATGGCGATACAAGTACAGACCGAGACCCTATACATACCTATACAGCAGGCGGAACCTATACGGTAACCCTCATCGTGACAGGAGATTGTGGGACGGATACCATGACCCAAACCATTGTCCTAACCAATTCCATTGACCCAACCGCTTGGGACAATCAACATATCAAAGTATTCCCGAATCCTTCCACGGGTACCTTCTTCATCGAATTGGAGGGAGATGCCCTACAGGAGGTAATTCGACTACAGGTATTTGACCTAAGAGGCCGCATGGTACATAACGAACAATTCTTCAAACAACGTTCGGGAAGCATCCAACACGAACTAAAGCTTAATTCGCTCGTTCCTGATATCTACTTCCTCCAACTCCAAACAGAAGATGACTTCATTCGACATAAGATTATCATTCGATAGACCCTAGGCTTTAGCAGCCTCCTCCATAGAAGGGCTTCTCTCTTAGAGGGAAGTCCTTTTATCATATTGGGCAATGCCCTTTCGAACCTTTGTAATTCGACCAAAATATCTGTTACTTTGGCTGATCAATAATTTTTCATTCCATGAAGCAAGGCATTTCCGTCATCATTTGCTGCTACAACGGAGCCCCAAGGCTCCATGATACACTCGCGCATCTTGCGAATCAAAAACACATGGAGAACATCCCTTGGGAAGTTCTAGTGATTGACAACAACTCCTCAGATGGTACAGCCGAGGTTGCCCGAAAGTGTTGGGAGCCCTATAAGGAGAAGATTGACTTTCGGGTCATATCGGAACCCACCCCAGGAACCATGTACGCACGCGAAAGAGGGGTAAAGGAGATGAAATACAACTACATCCTATTTGTAGATGATGACAATTGGATGTGCGACACCTATGTGTCGGGCATTTATCAAATCATCCAAGCCCATCCTGAAATCGCAGCAGCAGGCGGAGAAGGCATCGCCCAATTCCCTCCTGGTGTGGCCGAACCCGAATGGTTTGAAGAATTAAAGGGAGCATACGCAACAGGCCCCCAAGCAAAAGCAGAAGGATATATTGAGGAACCAAGAGGGCGAGGAACCCTTTATGGTGCAGGCATTTGTATCAAGAAGAAAGTATGGCTACAAATGAAAGAAGCCAACTTCTCCTCTCTGCTCATTGGCCGAATTGGAAATAAGACCCTTGCCCCTGGAGATGATACCGAACTAGGCATGGTCATGAGATTGGCGGGATATAAGTTATGGTTCACTCCCGACCTAACCTTCAAACACCTCCTTCCTGAAGGTCGGTTGAATTGGGATTATGTACAACGAATGTTCCGAGGCTTTGGCGTTGCAAGTATAACCATCAGCATTTATCGCGCAATTCTCAAAGGGGATGGCGATAATCCCGCCCACCGTTGGAAACGACAACTCCTACGCTACCTATACATTTACACGCGCCTTCGAGTCAAATACTTCTTCTCTCCCCCAACAACCATCGAACCCCGCACCTACCTCTATATATTAGAGGGCAAGATTCAGGCATTATGGTTACAGAAGTCAAAGTTTGATGCGAAGTTTCAGGTAGTAGAAGACCTACAGAAACGTTTACAGGCTTTACGAGCCAAACAATAGGTAGCTCTACCAAATTTTACGAACCAATCTCGGGTGGGTGAGCAGCAGCTTGCCCATCAATACCGACTTACCAAGCTTTCTCATCATCGAATTCCCCGTTTGATGCTCCAATTGTTGGGTATCAAGGTATCGACTAACGATTACATAGGCTGTTTCCTTCTTCATATCATTCGCAAGGCAAAACGCTAGCGCTCGCTCCCAAAAGTTCCTCATACTACGCTTAGCCTCTTTCGCTTGATAGCTATCGGATAGCACCCGATTTTCATTATGCACCCCCCGCATCGTGACAGCATGCAACAAATCCCCATGCATCATTCGCCCAAAATAAGCGAGTCGCCAAGTGAATTCCGTATCCTCTCCTAGGTGAATATCCTCCGCCATATAGCCCGTTTTCTCCAGCAAAGACCGTTTAATGGTCACCCCATCTAGCGAGAACCAACCACTATCTGCCTGTACCAATCGGTCAAACAAATCCTCTGGTGCAATTTCCTTATTGATGAAGGTAATTTCAGGGTCAAGCAAACGATTGCGCTTATTTCCGCTCATGCGTGCAAGATGCTTCTCCTTCGCCTCATCATCATAGTAATAGCTACCAATGGCCTCATATACCCCATCAATATTCGGGTATTGTTGGAATAGCTCCACTGTCTTCGCAAAGCGATTCTCCACAAAGAAATCATCCGCATCGAGGAAACTAATGTATTCACATTGGGCAGAACGCATACCGAGGTTTCGGCTGGCAGAGGCGCCATGGTTCTGCTTATCAGGATGTTGCAATAGCCGAACCCGCGTATGCTTCTTTGCATACGCACGACAAATATCAATCGAATTATCAGGCGAACAATCCTCAATCAATACCACCTCGCCCGTTTCGGGCTGCTCCAAAGCCGAATCAATTGCTCGCTCAAGAAAGCGTTCTGCATTGTATACAGGGATGATAACAGAAGTTTTCATGCCTGCAATTACGCAATTCGGCCTTTATTATACAATTGCCCTTATACCCCTTTACCCATCAATTCTGTATTGCCCACCCACATCAGGAAGAAAGGCGGCTTACGGGTTCCTCCTTTTAGGATGACGAGAAAGGGTTTATCAAAGATAAAATGCCTTGCTTTTGCGGTGGTTGCAATCGCAGGCTCCATATCTTCCACTTGACTTACCTCTGCATCTGTTGCCCCCGTTTCACGCAAATCAAACCGAACAATCTGTAGCAAACGATCCAATTGATAGCCCTCCAAATCCGCATTCTGGAACGCCTTCCCCTGTAGCCCCTCAAACTCCTCCTCCAAGCAAAAAGACATATAGGGGATTAACAGATTCTCATGCTCTTGAACAAAGCCTTTCGATTCAGGCTTACACCGACTCATCACCGACTCATAGGTAGCCTCCAAGGTAGCCTTGGGCGGAACCTTCGCAAAAATCAACTTCTCTCCTAACCTACGCGACCCAATTTCGAGTATGAAATCATCATCATTCTTATAGTCATATACGAGTATGCGCGACTTATGAACAGGGTTTTTATAACCTTGCGAAAACCCAAAGGCTTCCACCTCTTCCCCCTGAAACGAAAGGTAATAATCAGGTTCGAATGCCTTAAAGAAGCGCATTCGTTTGTGTAGATAGGCGAATGCCACCACCTCATTATCCGATATATCAGAAGGCATATCATATTGCAATTCAAACTGGTCGGCCATAGCAAATCGAATATCCCGTAATATCCCCTCTTCAGCCTTGCCTGCCATTGCAATACAATAAGAAGACTCAACAACCCCCGTTGCCTTTCCTTGATTGGCTTGTGCAATCCAATTGGGTGCATTGGCCAATTTAACTTCCTCCTTCACCACTTCATCCCGCAAAGCATCCCAAGCCAACTGAAAGCTCGCACAATAAATAGCGGAATGGCCTGCCTGAATGGGCGCATCCTTATAGCCATAGATTGAGCTTTGTTGTTTCTCCTTTGCATCCACTGTCGCCAATACGGTCGTTCGGCTGTCGGCTTCTCCAGTAGCAGACTGCAAGTCCGAACCCACATCATCGCATCCGAGCATTCCTATTAGCATGAGCATACAGATTGTCCAAAATCTGCAAAAGTATCGCATAATGATTCGGTTTGTTTGTTGGTTTGACGAAACCTAAGATACGAATTATCCGATACTTTCGCAGTATCTATCCATATTCTGTTAGTTTTACTCCCCTCTACTCATAAACTCACTACTTCCTACCCACATAAGAAAATACGGGTTTTGGCTCGCCTTTTCCTTCAAGATTAAGAGGTAAGGCTTATCGAAAACCAATTTACGCTCCTCTTTGGGACGAACTTCGGCCTCCTCTGCTGCATATCCTGCAATTAATGTAAAAGCCTTAACAGCTACTCCATCATCATCCATTGAGAATAGCATAAGCTGTAGCACATCCTCAATTTGTGAATTCTTCACCTGATCGTTTAACAACTTTCGGCCCCTCAGTTCAGGGAAGTTCTCCATTACACAAAAGTTTAGATAAGGAACTTTAAATACATCTCCCGTACGAACAAAGCTTTCATTCTCTGCCTTACAACGTTTCATAACCGATTCATAGGTACTCTTTAAGTCTGTTTTGGGAGGAACCTTTGCTAAGATAATCTCTCCCTCTCCCATCTTTGTATGAAGCTTTACAATGAAATCATTATCATGTTGGTAATCATAGATACTAAGGCTTGTTTCATGACCTTTAGTCGCCTCTAAAATTTTCTTCCAACCAAAAGAGGGAACATATTCATCTTGAAAACGGACACCACCACTATATCCAAAACCTCCTGCATACTTCATTGACTTCTTAAGATAGCCAAAGGCATACAGTTTAGGTAAATTCGAGACTGCATCCATTCTTGTATTAGTATAGGACATACCAAACTGCTCTTGCAGAGTTGTATTTACAATATCTGATACGCTTCCTTTAGTAATACCTGCTCTCGCGACAAAGTGAGCGGAATCAATCACTCCTTTGGCAGAAGAGGCATTGAGGTATTCGACCCATTCAGGTGCGTCTATGATTTTCGGATCTTCCTTAAGTACTTCATCTCTCAACACATCCCAAGCCAATTGGAAACTAGCACAATAGATACTAGAGCGGCCTTCTTTTATAGGCGCATTCATATAAGCATAGATGTCTGTTGTTTTACGACTTTCAATAGGTTTCCTACCCAATACATGAATAGGATCATCAATAATTTCAGCAGTATTCGTCTCAGAAGAAGGGGGAGGAGTATTACACCCCAAAAGAAAGAGGGTTAGCAAACCTGCTAACAAGAGGTTATAGTGCTTTTGCATGTTAATTGGTTAGATTATAGTTTCAATTATCAATATATAAAATCTTCCACACTTACCCTTGGAATCCTATCCAATTCTCTATATTTGCCGCAGATTATATTGGCAGTATGAAGATTCTCTATTATTCCCCCCATCCCGAACTCAACCTCCAAGCCCATACAGGCTATGGAACCCATATGCGTGAAATGATCAAGGCATTTCGGGAGTTGGGGCATGAGGTACATCCTGTCATTATGGGAGGGACAGAACGCAAGGAGCCCATGAATGCCTCTCCTACTTCGGGTGGGCTTAAAGCAAAGCTAAAGCCCTTCATTCCGAAATACCTATGGGAAACCCTACGGGATATACAGCTTTTGCGGTTCGATAAAAGAGCTGCGATTCGGCTGGAACAGGAAATTGCCGCATTCCAACCTGATGTCATTTATGAACGCGCCAACTACCTCCAACTATCAGGCATCCAAACAGCTAAAAAGCGCAGCATCCCCCATTTGCTAGAAGTCAATACGCCTTATGTAGAAGAGCGAGTAGATTTAAGTGGGAAGTCAGGACTATTAGGTAAAGCCGATCAGCATGAAAAGGCACAACAATTGGGGACAAACAAAGTATTGGTCGTTTCTACCGCCCTCCAAAACTACTTCCATAAGAAACATGGGATTCCCACCTCGCATTATTTGGTAACCCCCAATGCCATTGCCCCAGAGAAGATTCAGGTGGATGCAAGCAAGGTGGAAGCCCTTAAGACCCAATACGATTTACATGGCAAAACGGTATTCGGCTTTGTCGGATCGGTTTTTCCTTGGCATGGAGTCGATATCATGATTGAGGCCTTCGCCGAACTACTCCCCCAGTGGCCGAATATCCGATTGCTCATTGTCGGTGGGGGCAGCTACCTCTCCCAAATGAAACAATTGGCCAAAGATAAAGGTGTTGCCCAAGAGGCTATTTTCACCAATAAGGTTCCACATAGCGAAGTCTTCGCCCATATTGATGCGATGGATGTAACTGTATTGGCCAACTCTCATTGGTATGGTTCTCCTGTGAAGATATTCGAATATGCTGCCATGGGCAAAGCCATCATTGCCCCCGACAATGTTCCTGTGAAGGATGTCATGGAAGATGGCAAAGATGGGATTTTGGTCAAGCCCAATGCCCAAGACGTTAAACGCGCCATGCTTCATATGCTCACCCACGAATCTCACCGCCACCAAATGGCTCAACGCTTCCAAGCCACAGTCCTCCAACACCACATATGGAAGAAGGTCGCACAGAATGTCTGTGCCTTAGTCTCTTAAAATAGTATCAATACTTATCAAGAGGAATGTACTTATTTACCAGTAATGGACGCTTTTCTCCTGGCTTTAAATTAAGAGCAGCCCAATAAGGGGTAAGGTTCTGATAGAATTCCTTTGCTAGGGGACGCGTCTTAAGTTTCTTTCCAAAAGAAAAACCAGCAAAAGTATTTGTCGTTACGATTAGTTCTTCTTCACCTTCCTCCACAGCTAGGTCAATCACCTCATTCGCCCTTACTTTAAGGGGGTCTGACTCATTCTGCCACCAAGGTATATGCTTAATAGCTGTAAGCCCGATGATATCAGGCATATACACCAATGGAGCATGCCTATCATGAAACAAGGAGAAAAGGAATTGATTTTCTTTTTTAATCCTAAATTCAGGATGAGTAGAGAAAGCTTCGGATGAGCAAGAAACCATCAAACAATTAGTCGTATCACTGCCTTCCTCATAAATTTCACGCATTACTGAGAAAAGATTTGCAAGTACAGTAGCAACGATTATGCTATCATATGTAGGCATGGCAACGACCCTCATTACATCGATAGAAAAAGTTTCAAATAACTCTTTTAGCTTCAAACATGCTTCCTTAACGTACCGAGCTTCAATACTAAAAGCTGGATCATAATAAAAACCTATCGTCTCTGCTTGCCTTTGGGTAGGCCCAAAAACACCTGTACTTTGCTTTGAATGTACCAACACAGGCGTTCCTGTATTAATAAAATAGTATTCGTTTACCATTTGGGGAATTTTGCCCAAAGCTTTATGTCGTTCAAGCAATTGTTTACACGCACTTACTCCTCCCGTACATAACTCAAATCCAAAAGTCGTCGCATCTTCTTGCTCACTCCCTTCTATCACTTCTGAAAAGAACTCTTCTGCTTCTTCCAATCGATCATCCCCCAACAACAATCGAAGATATATTTTCTGCATCTCAAATGACCATTCTTCTTCGGGGAATTCTTCAAGTAGTATAAGCCCTTCTTCATAACGTTGCTCCATCAGTAGCGAATCCCCACATAATACAATCGTCTCTTTTCCCTTTTCGCCTAATTCCATTGCCCGTTTAAGTGCCTTATACACATTGGTATTCCCTTGAACTCTATAGCAAGAAACGCCAAAATCTACAAAGGCATCTTTATCCAAAGGATTCTTAGCTAATCTTTCAAAAATAGTTGTCTCACTCCACTCTAATTCTTTGGCACATTCAGCAAGTAGCTCAAAAACCCTTGGTTTTGTAGGGTATTCCCACATTAAGAAAAGGAGTCTTACATATGCTTCACTAAAATCTCCTTCCTCTAATGAAGCTATAGCCATATCTAACCTTCCCATATACGTTTTATGAATAGGCAATGCCTTTTGGGTAGACTTCTTCTTCCGTTTGCTCTGCTTACTTCTTACTTTTTTCTTCTTCTTCGCACACATAGTACTATATATTACTTCTAGTATAAACGAGGGTATACAAATATACACAGATAAGCAAATCGATTCAATCTCGTTATACTACTGACTTGATGACTCAAGAGGATTGCTTCCTCTCCATCTCGTGGAGAGTTTATAATCCTCGTGGATTGCTTCCTCTCCATCTCGTGGAGAGTTTATGATCCTCGTGGATTGCTTCCTCTCCATCCCGTGGAGAGTTTATGATCCTCGTGGATTGCTTCCTCTACACGCCGTGGAGAGTTTATAATCCTCGTGGATTGCTTCCTCTACACGCCACGGAGGGTTTATGATCCTCGTGGATTGCTTCCTCTCCACACCGCGTAGGGTTTATGATCCTCGTGTCTGGCATACCTTGCACGCCGCGCAAGGTTTATGATCCTCGTGTCTGGCATACCTTGCACGCCGCGCAAGGTTTATGATCCTCGTGTCCTGCATACCTTGCGCGCCGCGCAAGGCTTATGATCCTCGTGTCTGGCATACCTTGCACGCCGCGCAAGGCTTATGATCCTCGTGGATTGCATACCTTGCGCGCCGCGCAAGGCTTATGATCCTCGTGTCCTGCATACCTTGCACGCCGCGCAAGGCTTATGATCCTCGTGGATTGCATACCTTGCGCGCCGCGGAGGGTATGCCAGACACTATATTCCCCCCAAATCCATCTCAATGATACGTGAACCGTCCAAGATATTTTTCTTAGCTTTGTCCCTTCGAATACACCACACGCATTATTATTTCCTCGCATGAAAATAGCCTTATTATCGGACGGTATTTTCCCTCATGTAATTGGTGGTATACAAAAGCATTCCTATTACCTCTGTAAATATATGGCGCAAAATGGCGTTGCGGTTGATTTGTACCATAGAGCAGGAAAAACCCAACAAAACGATGATACCCTTGCCCTGTTTTCTCCTGAGGAACAAACATATATCCGTTCTTTCCCCGTACAAAAACCTCCCATTTGGAGATTTCCTGGACACTATGTCTACCAAAGCTATCGATTCTCGCGTGAGATATTCCATCATTTTCTAGAACAATCACCTGAGGTAGATTTAATTTATGCCCAAGGGTTCACAGGTTGGCGATTTGTGCAAGCGCGCAAAAAGGAGCAGTTCAAGATCCCTATCATCGTCAATTTCCATGGTTTAGAAATGTATCAGCAGGCAGCCAATGCCAAGAGTCGCTTACAAAAGCTGTATTTTCAATGGCCAGCCGATTACAACCTGCGGCATGCTGATTATGCTGTTTCTCTGGGTGGGAAACTAACGGATATACTACGCAAACGAAAGTTGCCTGATACCCGCATCCTTGAAATGCCCATTGGACTAGATAGAGATTGGCTTACCCCTCAGTTAAATCCTACCCAAGAGAAAAGGCGGTTCGTATTCGTTGGGCGATATGAAAGACGGAAAGGAGTCGAAGAACTGGATCAAGTGCTCAAACGGTTGTTGATGGAATATGACTTTGAGATGCACTTCATTGGCCCCATCCCTGATCAACTTCATATTCAACATCCTAATGTCACCTATTGGGGCATGATTCGCCAACAAGAACAGATGCGGAGTATTCTTCGTAAACAAGATGTATTGGTGTGTCCGAGCCACTCCGAGGGAATGCCTACAGTTATACTAGAAGCAATGGCAAGTGGACTCGCAATTATTGCGTCTGATGTAGGTGCCGTACAAATGCAGGTGGATGATAGAAATGGATGGAAGATTCAAGCAGGCAATACGGATGAGTTATATCAAGCAATGGTAAAGGTTATTGACATCCCCACCCAAGAGCTTGACGCCAAGAAGCAAGCAGCATTCGCCAAACTCCAAAACACCTTCTTATGGGAACGAATAGCCGAACATTCAATTCAGGTATTTCAAGACATCTTAAAAATTTAGCCTTAAATTGAACCCCGAACCATTTTAGAGGTAATATACCATGGACACAAATCATTATTTAAACATTGACAAAAGCCTGTGCTAGCCTACCTCAAAAAATATAGCTCCTTAATACTCGTCATCCTGCCTGCCTATTTCGTTATCGGAAGGCTTATAGGTTCGGGTGCATATCTGTTTTGTATATTCGTACACCTTTTCCTGCTTCAGTTCAAACGGCATGATATCATTATCATGCATTTCCTTTGGATACTGTTGATTCGGGAAGGGACAAGTTATGACCAAGTTTGGAATTTCTTCGGAAATGTCAGGATATTCTCACTCTTAAGTATGACTGCTTTTTCTTTTATTGGCTTCGCCAGTAAGAAGATGGAGTTTAATACAAAGACCTATTATATATTCCCCTTCATTGGGATTGCCTTCCTCTCCCTGACGGCCAGTCCCATGCTATCCACAGCCTTCCAAAGGACATTGTCCTACTTGCTTATTGTATTTGTGGTATGGAATTATATAGCCCATGAATTGAAACGAACCAAAGGGGAATTTATACTTGATATTATCTACTTTGCTTCTTGGGTCTACCTATTTGGGTTTATTCGCGCCCTTGTATTCCCTGAAGCCGCATTCTTTGGAGGCCGTTTCCAAGGTACATTTTCCAATCCTAATGGAGTAGGTTTATTCTCCCTAGTCGTCTTCCCCCTGTATTTCTACTACTTCAAGACCCATCCAAACTTCCCAAAACTCAAAAAATGGGTAGTATTTGGGCTCATGGGATTATCACTCCTATTATGTGGCTCGCGAACTTCCATTGGAACAATCCTCATGTTCCTTGGGCTCTATCACCTCTTCACCCGACCCAGATACCTACAAGCCTACCTTTTCAGCTTTGTGGTATTGCCTATTGCCATTCTACTCTCTACAGTATCCATTGTAGACATTATTACGGCAGTAGGACTAGGAGAACAACTTAGGGCAGAAACCCTCCTTGATGCTTCTGGCCGAACCTGGTCGTGGAAGTTTGCCCTCACCCATATCCCCAATCGATTGTGGATAGGAGGTGGCTTTTTCTTCGAGCAATACTTATACGCCAAGTTTGTTCCTCCAGAACTAGATGTGTATCGAGCCTTCCAAGCCGTATGGAACTCCTACCTAAGTATCCTATTGAACAATGGGGTGCTCGGACTCATCACTTATCTCTATTTCCTATTCGCCAATTACCGCGATACAACCACCAAACGATTCGCCAAGCCTTTCTTCATTTGTATGCTTGTTGCCTGTTTCTTCGAATCTTGGCTCACCTCCTCTATCAATAGCTACACCATCTATTTCTTCATTACCCTGATTCTCTATCAGCAAAATCCTTTTCCTTATACCCTCAAACGCGATCGTCAACGGCTAGAAACCTAGCGAAATCCCTCTTTTATCCTTATCTTTGTTTCCCAATTATAGCGTATATCACAAGGATTTTCCTATGTATAAAGAGGTCATCTTAAATAAGTTTCCCCATAACGAGAACTCGGGTTTGTACAAACGGCCTAATCTACCTGCCGTAAAACTCGGCCGTATTCTCATGAGCGATACCCGCATTAGCAGCCCTAATGATGTGCTGGCAATGCACCTATTCAGCTCCTACTTCAGTACATACTACGTAATCTTCACTGGCGAGAAGGTCATTTATAAAGGAGGAGAGTTTTTATTGGAGGATGTGAAGGAAGCCCAAACAGCAGGCAGCAACCTTACTGTATATGCCAATGAAAAGGCAAGCCTCATTCCCCATTCGTTTCGGGTCAAGTCTGACCAAGTCGCCCAGACCTTCAAACGTTTCTTCTCGGATATCGCATACAATGATCCTACTGCCAATAAACTCGTTGAACAAACCTATGTAAACTTCGACGGGGCGGAATTAAATTGGCTGAAACTACGAGATGAGGTTATCCGAACCATTGACCTGCTCTACGAACGATTCAATGATGGGAAGCTATCCCTCATGGAATACGAAAATAAAAAGCAAGAACTACTCGACCGACTATAGCATTCATGAAAGTTATTGACACCCATTCCCATCTGTATGTAAAGCATTTTGAGGAGGACATACATGAGGTTACCGAACGCGCCCAACAAGCCCTAGAAGCGGTATTCCTCCCCAATATCGACCTAGATTCGATTGATGCCATGCATCGCCTCACCCAAAGTGCCAATCAGTTCTTCTTCCCAATGATGGGATTACACCCTTGTTCGGTTAAGCCAGGATTTGAGCAGGTATTGGCGCATATGAAGCAATTACTCGACACAAATACCTATTATGGAATCGGAGAAACAGGGATTGATCTCTATTGGGACAAAACCTATTTCGAACAGCAAAAAGAAGCCCTCCAGATACAAATTGAATGGGCCAAGCAATACCAATTGCCTATTATCCTACATTGTCGGGAGTCATTAGATCATGTCATTGACCAAATCGAACGCAACCACGACGAATCCCTCAAAGGAATCTTCCATTGTTTCGATGGTACCCTCGAACAAGCAAAACGCATCATGGCCTTGGGCTCTTTCAAAATGGGGATAGGCGGTATCTATACCTACCGCAAGAAGCTCCAAAAGATGCTCCCCCAGATTCCATTGGAATACATTGTTCTAGAGACGGATAGCCCTTACCTTCCTCCTATGCCCTACCGCAAAAGTAAAGACCGTAAAGGGAGGAGAAACGAAAGTAGCTATACCCGCGTCATTGCTGCACATGTGGCAACGCTCTACCATATGGACTTTGACACCTTTGCCCAAACCACCAATACCAACGCCCTCCAAATCTTCTCAATCCCTAACGCATGAATTGGCAATCCTTCTGGGATAAAATGGCTCGCAACAGCAAGAATCAACATCAACAGGTAGGCAGAATCAGTTCGAGAATGCCTATCAATGATATCATAACCCAAAATATCATTAAGCATATCACCCAAGTGCTTCAATTGTATCCTGGGGATTCTCTCTTAGATGTTTGCTGTGGCAATGGATTCCTCGCCCATCAATTGGCCAAACGATGCAGACGGGTAGTAGGCATCGACATATCTCACGCCCAAATCCACCTTGCGTTACACGATCATAATGCAGTAAATACCACCTACTACCAAGGAGATGCCCTAGAATTATCCAAGCTTATCCCCCAAACCTTTGATAAGATTCTTCTATATTTCTCCTTCCAATATTTTGAATCGGTAGAGGCAGGCAGCCAAGTTGTAGGCGAAATGGCTAAACTCCTCCACCCTAAGGGTCGAATCCTCATTGGGGATGTACCCGACTCCCAATACTTTTTTAAGTATTACAATACCCCCAAACGATACTTGTCTTATCTCTACAAAAAGGCAAGAAAGAAGAATGATATGGGGAAGTTTTGGAAGACCAAAGAAATGGAGGCTATTGCTAAAGAGCATGGGCTTAAACTAAGCATTCTCCCCCAACCCAAACATCTCCCATTCTCCTACTACCGAACGGATTACCTATTACAGAAATAGGTTCGAATCCCCAATTTAACAAAGGCATCTTTTGAGGTCGTAACGATAAGTCAAATAAATTAAAGTTGGAGAAAACCGCCTCTTGTATGAGAGTATAATAGGCTATGAAATAAAACAAGAAATACTTTGACAAGTATTGCTTATTTGCATTTTAATAAATACTTTTAACATGAAATTACACATAATACAATGTGTTTTGTTAATGTTTTATAATCATCTCTCAGTATGTTGTTATTGCAAATATCCATAAAGAGTAATCCAGACTGGAATATTTTGAGTGCCTGTTTTGTTATTGGTATTATTTTAATTGTGTTTGCCACACCAATCTTTGAGTTCTTTCAAAACAAAACAGATAATAAGTATTATGCCAAAACAAAAAAGAGGCAACCCTCCCCTCTCCCTCTTACTCCTAAGATAGAAGAACCAAATACTAGTAAAAAGGTTCAAGAAAAGAATTACTACATATCCAAAATACCGATTTTTTTATATGTAGATAATGAAATGATTGATAGTATCTACGATGAAATAAACTACGATAAATGGAACCTAAAGAAAGAGACTACAAGCATTGAAGTAGTAGGTGGTATAAAAACTCCACCTTTACAATTAGAAGTTTCTCGAAAAAAAACAAATGACTTAACACAAAAAGATGCCTCTTTGATTGAAAAATATGTAACGAGTCTGATGCATTGCAACAACACCGATCGACTAATAACTAACCTTAATGAATTAGTCATAGAAGGTGTAGAACTAACAAGATTTGATCAAACAATTGCCACCGCTAATAATTTTAATTTAACACTTAATAGAGAAGAAGTATCAAAAAAAAGGCAGGAATTACAACTAAAAATCACAAAAGAACTTTTTGATAAATGGCATGAGAGCACCGAGAGTTTTTGTCTAATGTATCAAAATCAATTTGACATCAAGCAAGATGCAGATGAAAATTTCGTATTGGAAAGCCCACACCCCATAAGTAAACAATTAGGAGCTGATATAAAGATGCGCGTTATACCTTTGCTGAACAATCTATTTAGAGAAAGGGGCAAAGCCTCTTTTAAGAAGAATCTTCATAGAACAATGCCTTTGACCGTTTTTGGAAGTATGAAAAGAGTGATGGATAATAAATCTAATACATGGGAAATTCAAATCATGCCCTTTGCAATTAGTTCAATTTAAAAATATCAATGAGATTTATATTATTTATTAGGATAATAGGGATTATATTGCTTTTAGTAGCCCTCTATCTAGTCATAGATATCACGGAAAGTCCCAATATTCAAGAACCGCCGCCATCACCCCAACGTGTAGAGTGGACATTAATTAGTCCTTGGAATCAAGCAGGAACGAAAATACTTTATGACGCGATTGAAGGTCTAGCTCAAGACATTACAATTGCTTCTGATTCCCTTTTAATTGTAGCTGTTAAAAGTCCTAAAGAACTTGATGGGTATTCAGGAAACTTGTTAAGCCTATTTTATCTAATAAACGAAAATCAAGCACAAATGCTACATGGATCAGGGTATTATTGGAGTAAAGAAATTCCTGCAGCAGCTTTTTTTTCTTCAGTTCCTTTTGGAAAAGAATATAATGAGATGCAGTACTGGATTCAGAAGCAGAACGTGCTTGACATCTGGAGAGATCTTTACAAAGATTATGATATTATTCCATATGCTTGTGGTCACACAGGAAATCAAATGGGAGGATGGTTTAATAAGAAAATAAACAATATAGGCAGTTTCCAAGGACTACACATGAGGATACCAGGTCTTGGGGGAAAAGTTTTAGAAAAGCTAGGGGCAAAGGCTTCTTCACTTCCCCCACATAAAATCTGGAATCACTTATCTGCCCGAGATAGTAACACAGCCGCCGAATGGATTGGGCCATATGATGATTATAGGTTGGAATTATATGAGGTTGCTAAATACTACTATGAACCAGGCTGGCAAGAACCAAATACTATGTTTGAGATACTTGTTAACAAGAGAGCAATGGATAAACTAGAACCTAATTTAAAGAAAATAGTCGAAACAGCTATTGAGAAATATAACAATAGAATTGTTACTAAATATCAATCATTAAACAAAGAATACAAAGAGAAATTACACGAAAAAACAACAATAAAAAAATTTCCAAAATCTGTTTTAAGAAAACTAAAACAAGTATCAGCTGCTGTTATTCAAGAGTATATAAAAGCCGATACCTCTGGCAAAAGTGAAGCTGTATATAATCTATATAAATAATAGACCTAGCCCCAAAGTTTACGCTCTCTCCCTTATTGCCTGAACTCCAACTGTTCAAGAAAATTCAAAGATATTGTATGCCTATGTCTAGACTCCTCCAATTCGCAGCATCCATCAATCGTCTCAATACCTTTGTTGGAAAATCGGTCTCTTGGCTTACAGGAGGCCTCGTCTTGCTGATTTGTATAGATGTGCTAATGCGCTATGTCTTCCAATTCAGCCAAATCTGGATCATCGAACTAGAACGCTACTTCTTTGCTTTCATCTTTTTATTTGGGGCAGCCTATACCTTCCAAGCAGATAAGCATGTTCGAGTAGATTTATTCTATAGTCGTCTATCCGAAAAGGGCAAAGCCTGGGTGAACCTAATTGGTGGGGTATTCCTATTGTTTCCATGGGCATGGATTGTCCTAGAGGTCTCCTTAAGATATGCGCGAAAGTCTTGGGCAATAGGCGAAGGCTCTCCCCAACCTGGAGGATTGCCTGCTCTCTATATATTGAAGTTCGCTATCTTCTTTGGCTTCCTATTGCTCATTCTCCAATGTATAGCCAATATCATCCAATCCCTCCATATCATCCGCCAACAAGACTAAGCCATCATGGAAATATTAGCAATTCTTTTATTTCTCCTCATATTCGTCCTCATCCTGAAGGGCTACCCTGTGGCGTTTACCCTAGGAGGGGTATCCATTATGTTTGCTGCAGTCCTGTCGGTTGTTGAACCCCAGTGGTTCCACATGAACAACTTCAACTTCCTCCCATCCCGATTCATGGGAACCATGAACAACTTTGTTCTCATTGCGGTTCCCCTATTCGTATTTATGGGAATCATGCTTGATAAGTCGGGCTTGGCTGAGAATCTCTTAGAAACGATGGCACTATTGTTCGGAAGGCTAAGAGGAGGGCTTGCCATTTCGGTAGTGATTGTAGGGGCATTGCTCGCAGCTTCTACAGGGATTGTAGGAGCTACCGTTGTGACGATGGGACTCATTAGCCTCCCCACCATGCTTAAAAAGGGCTACAAACCTGAGCTCGCAACAGGGGTTATCGCATCATCAGGAACCCTCGGCCAAATTATCCCTCCTTCCATTGTATTGGTACTATTGGCCGACGTTATCAGCAGTAGTTCTCGCTCCAGCCAAACAGTAGATGTAGGAACGATGTTTAAGGCTGCCCTTATCCCAGGCTTCGTATTGGTCTTGATATACATTGTCTATATCATCCTATTCAGCTTATTCAATAAAGATGCGGCTCCTGCCATTTCACAAGAGGAACTTGCAGCGGCTAAGGAGAAGGGATTTGCCCTTAGGGTTGTTAAGGCTTTCTTGCTACCTATGTTCTTGATTATGGCAGTATTGGGTTCCATATTCGCAGGAGTTGCCTCGCCTACCGAAGCGGCAGCAGTTGGGGCATTCGGTGCTACCCTCCTCTCTATCTTCCAAGGGAAGTTCTCCCTTTCTATGCTCAAGGAGGTCATGCAAGAGACCACTAAACTAACCTCAATGGTCTTTCTCATTCTATTGGGCGCCACAACTTTCTCCCTCGTTTTTCGAACCCTTGGAGGGGATGTTTACCTAGTAGACCTCATCACACGCTCTCAACTTCCTCCAATGGCTTTTCTTGCATTGGTCATGATGGTCATATTTGTGACAGGCTTCTTTATTGATTTCATTGAGATCATCTTTATCATTGTACCTGTCATCACGCCTATATTCGATGCCTATGATATGAATCTCCTTTGGATTGGTGTCCTCATCGCAATGAACCTTCAAACGTCCTTCCTTACGCCTCCATTCGGCTTTGCGTTGTTCTACCTAAAAGGAGTTGCTCCAGAAGGGGTAACCACCCAACAAATCTATCGCGGCATCATCCCATTTGTCATCATCCAACTCATCTTCTTGGGTATCATCATATTATTCCCACAAATTGTCACCTCTTTTGTCTAATCTCTCAATCTATCTCCTATGAAACGCAAAGATTTCATCAAAACGTCTCTCCTCACAGCAGCCACAGGCCTAATCGCCGCTTGTACAACGGATGGCCCTGGCACAATTGGAGGCGGAGAAGAAGTAAGTACAGGCCCGAATATCATTACCAATAAGAAGTATCGTTGGAAGATGGTCACTACTTGGCCACCTAAATTTCCTGTATTAGGAGAGTCGGCAGATTTATTTGCTAAATGGGTCAAGGAAATGTCAGGAGGACGATTGGAGATCCAAGTATATGGAGGAGGGGAATTGGTACCCCCCCTAGAAGCCTTTGATGCAGTTAGTGGTGGAACAGCCGACATAGGAAGTGGAGCAGCATACTATTGGGCAGGCAAGGAAGCTGCCGCCCAATTCTTCGCAGCTGTCCCCTTCGGAATGAACGCTCAGCAGATTTCAGCTTGGATTATCTCTGGCGGAGGACTCGAATTATGGCGCGAATTGTATGCACCGTATAACCTTGTTCCATTCGCAGGAGGAAATACAGGCGTTCAAATGGGAGGTTGGTTCAACCGTGAGATCAATTCGATTGAAGACCTTAAAGGCCTGAAGATGCGTATACCAGGCCTAGGAGGAAAAGTACTCGCAAAAGCAGGGGGGGCTGCAATTCTTGTTGCAGGAGGTGAAATCTATACAAGCCTTGAGCGAGGTGTCATTGATGCAACAGAATGGATTGGGCCATACCATGATTATAAAATGGGGTTCCATAAGATTGCCAAATATTATTATACCCCAGGTTGGCATGAAACAGGGTCCCTGTTGGAGTTCTTCGTCAATAAACAACGCCTAGAATCCCTCCCCCTCGACCTCCAAGCAATTGTTGAGGCTGCAGCATTCCGCGCCCACTCATGGGTCTTGGCAGAATTCGATGCTCAAAATGGGATTTTCCTTGAGAAACTTATTAAGGAAGAAAAGGTAGAAGTGAGAAATTATCCACAAGAGGTTCTTGGCAAACTAAGAGAATATACTAAACTTACTTTAGAGGAGATTACAGCCAATGACCCAAAAAGTAAAAAGATTTATGAAGCCTATCGGAAGTTTCATAATCGTATCAATGGATGGTCGAAAATAACCGAACAAGCATACTATAACAACATTATGCAGTCCTAAACCCAATTCATGTATATACAGATTTCACTGAATCTCCTATCTGGAAATGATAGGAGATTCGGTTTTTTTATGCGGTAAGCAGTTCTCACATAAAAAATACCTATAACAATACCTTTTAGGTGCCTATTACCTTATTTACGAAAGAACATTTGCATAGAACTGCACTTTTCATCCTTTTCTTTAATATGAATATTATTTTTCATTTCATTTTAGAGAATATAAAGTTGATTATTTTCTTTCTTTCTTACATTCATTATAATACATTTGCTATCAAACATTTATGGTAAGTTATTGACAATCTAGTTTAGACTTAATAAAAAACGACAAAACAAAGTATTTTCTTTCATCATACAATCCTTATAATTTAGTGTGCCTACAACTTTGCAATAATCATTTTTTGAGGATAAATTTGAACAAATAAACTATAAGGATCTTATCATACTTACTCTTTTAAATTGTTAGTTGATTTGTTTTTTCTTATTCCAAGACATTCAGATTGATGTTTGTTCTCTTTTATTAGCCGCCCCAGCCTACCCATTAATAGAAAATCCCAAGAGCCATTGCTGTTTCATCATTGTTTAAATTCAATATCTTATGAAGCGAAATCTACCCGCCTTCTGTCTTTTGCTACTCATGATGAGTACATACCTTACTCATGCCCAAAGTGGTGTGTTTGACCTAAGATTTGTACTCAATGAAATTGATTGTGCCAATAGCAAAGTACTTGTAGACATTGAAATAAAATCTCCAACCCTAGCTGATACATTTCAACTAGGAAGCGGGAACCTAAGAATATCCTTTAATAGAAATGCTGTTGCAAACCCACAAATTGATGCAGAGCTTGGCTTCAGTGGACTCGTGAGCTTTTCGCCCATCATTGCCTATGCAAATCATAACCTAAATGGATCTATAGATACTGTTATTTCCTATAATATCTTATTCCAAGTGGGATTCTCGCAAGCGGGTACATTGATTACGCCCAACTGGCAAAAGGTGGGAAGGCTATCATTTGATATCATCGATTTAAACGAATGCCTCTACCTACAATGGCATGACCAAACCATTTTCCCCGCTACCGTAATGAATGAGTATCTAGATGATGATGGAATACTCGATGGAAACGGAACCCTATTCGATGTGACAGAAGGGAATTACTATGATTTACAACTATGTTTTGCCGATTCGTCCCTTGATGCAACCATATCAAGTACTACCGATGCAAGTTGTGGCAATACTGATGGCTCTGCTACAGTCACAGTAAACTCAGGAACACCTCCTTTTGCATACAACTGGAATACCTCTCCTCCCCAAACAACGGCTACAGCTACCAATTTAGCTCCTGGCGTGTATAATGTAACAGTTTCCGATGCTGGAGGCTGTTCAACGACTCTCACAGCTACCATAAATGGAGCTTCTGGCGGACCAACAGCCAATATTGACGCTACTATAGATGCGACTTGCGGAGCAGCAAACGGTTCGGCAACAGCTTCGGCTTCTGGAGGAACCGCTCCATACACATACAATTGGAATACTTCGCCCGCACAAACATCTGCAACAGCGACGGGATTAGCAGCAGGAACATACACCGTCACTATAACCGATGCAAACGGATGCTCTTCAACAGCCACAGCAACAATAAACGACATCGGTGGGCCTTCAGCCAATATTGACGCGACTACAGATGCTACATGCGGAGCAGCAAACGGCGCGGCAACAGCTTCGGCTTCTGGAGGAACGGCTCCATACACATACAATTGGAATACTGCGCCCGCTCAAACATCTGCAACTGCAACGGGGCTAGCTGCAGGAACATATACCGTCACTATTACTGATGCAAATGGATGCTCATCTACAGCCACAGCAACTATTAACGACATCGGTGGGCCTTCAGCCAATATTGACGCAACCACAGACGCTACTTGCGGAGCAGCAAATGGTTCAGCAAATGCATCAGCCTCAGGGGGAACAGCTCCATACACATACAATTGGGATACTTCGCCTGCCCAAACGTCTGCAACGGCAACGGGGCTAGCTGCAGGAACATACACCGTCACTATCACCGATGCAAACGGATGCTCTTCAACAGCCACAGCAACAATAAACGACATCGGTGGCCCTTCAGCCAATATTGACGCTACCATAGACGCGACTTGCGGCGCAACAAACGGTTCTGCGACAGCTTCGGCTTCTGGAGGTACTGCCCCATATACATACAATTGGGATACTTCGCCCGTTCAAACTACAGCCACTGCAACGGGATTAGCGGCAGGAACATACACCGTCACTATCACTGATGCAAACGGATGCTCATCCAATGCGACAGCAACTATTAACGACATCGGTGGCCCAACAGCCAATATTGATGCGACTATAGACGCGACTTGC
>Ga0163111_10000118_pt1 | contig 44921 bp, 24 predicted proteins | sample CRUFie1St18metaG_FD_109645 | JGI IMG/M metagenome (GOLD analysis project Ga0163111, IMG submission 109645) | Marine microbial communities from the Costa Rica Dome - CRUD Field 142mm St18 metaG | ecosystem: Environmental > Aquatic > Marine > Oceanic > Photic zone | place: Costa Rica: the Eastern...
TAGACAGGTTATTAATGCATACACTGGTGAAGAAAATGGTGTTGCGCTACCAATTGAAATGCAGACTCTTGTTGGTAGCCAGACTGTACCATATATTTTTGAAGACATGGTATCAAATGAAACGATATCTAAGGCAATTATGAAAATGTATGATCTTGGCCATATCGGTAGAAAAAAACTTGGCCAACAGGCAAAAGAATACGCGCTATCTGAATTTGGTTATCAAAAGACTATTGATCTATGGCACGATACCATGTTAAAAACAATAGAGGAATTTCCGTTTAAACGTAAAACTTACACGATGGAGGAATTGTAATGGCTAAAATTCTTATTAGAGGCCCTCTATTATCTCAGTCTGGGTATGGGGTTCATTCAAGGCAGGTTTTTAAGTGGTTATTAGAATCGGGCCACGAAGTTAATTGTCAAGTTTTGCCATGGGGTATAACTCCCTGGTATCTTAACGCTAGCGATCTTGATGGACTAGTCGGTGAAATCATGTCTAGGACATCTGAGTCTAGCGGATACGACTACTCTTTCCAGGTTCAGCTTCCGGATGAGTGGGACAGCTCAATAGCAAGAAAAAATTTCGGCGTAACTGCCGCGGTTGAAACAAACTTTTGTAACCCTTCTTGGGTTCAAGCTTGCAACAACATGGACGGCGTTATAGTACCAAGCAACTTCACCGCAGGTGTTCTAAAAAACAGTGGTAAACTTACGACAAAAATACATGTAATACCAGAAAGCTTTCCTTCCTATTTTGACCGACCTGTTAAAAGCTCAAAGTTTATCAAAAGCAAGGCAAAACACAACTTTTTGCTTTTTGGACAATTGACGGCCCCAACACCGGATCTAGATAGAAAAAATACTTTTTATGCAATAAAGTGGTTCTGCGAAACATTCAAAAAAAGAAACGACGTTGGACTAGTTATCAAAACAAACATGGGTACAAACTCTACGCTTGACAAGAGTGTAACAAGGCGGACTCTTGAGAGAGTTCTAAAAGAGGTTAGGCCAGGTAAATATCCTAAAGTCACGTTTGTACACGGTTGTATGACCGATGAAGAACTTTTTGAATTCTATAATGACTCTTCTTTAGTTAGTTTAATTACTGCTACTAGAGGCGAAGGCTATGGATTACCTATGATAGAAGCAGCCAGCTGTGGTTTACCGGTAGTTGCGACAAACTGGAGCGGTCACAAAACTTTTTTGCAAGAAAACAGTTGGATACCCGTTGATTACGACCTTATAACAATACCGAATGAACGAGCAGATGATAGAATATTTATGCCTAATTCAATGTGGGCAATGCCAAAAGAAGAATCTTTTAAAAAAGCGCTAAAGGAAATGTTTAAAAAGCGAGCGTATTACAGAAATCAGTGCCAAAAGTCATCTGAGAAAATTAGAAAAAGATTTAGTCATGCAGCTGTATCTAAATTATATGATGAGTTCTTGGAAGAATTAGGATGAATTATTACATACTTATAATCTCACTAATGGGTGTATGTTTATTAGTGTCAATATACTACAATTACAAATTTGCACGAATTATACTTAATGTAGAGGATGCAATCGAAGAGTCATTGGATAACCTAGATCAAAAATATGCTTCAATACAAAAGGTATTGGATACACCATTATTTTTTGACAGTCCACAGGTTAGACAGGTGATTCAAGATATAACAGAATCTAGAAACGCAGTTCTTCACGTTGCAAACCAACTTATGGATATAGAAGATGGCAAAAAAGAAGAAAACTAGAAAAAGAAATACTGGCAGTAGATCAACACCTAAGAGATACTATTTTACTAAAGACACACAGGCTGCGATAAAAGAGTTTTGCATGTCCGAAGACCGCCAAGAAAAAGAGAAGATTTACTCTGAAAGAATTCAGCCGGCTTTGCTCAAGCTAACTGAAAACTTAATTTTTATCTATGGTTTTCATAAATGCGGAGAATCACCAGCTTATCTCCAGCAAGCCTGTGTTGTGGCACTTTATGAATGTTTACATAAGTTTGACCACAATAGAGGAACAAACGCCTTTTCTTACTTCAATATCGTTGCAAAAAACTGGCTTATTATAAACACTAGGAAAATAAGAAAAAGAATGTTTGCTTCAGTTTCATTAGATGATACAGAAAGCATGAGTCAAAACGATATGTCGCAAATTGCTAGCTATCAAGTTGTACCAGATCCAGTTGAAACTTCGATATACAAAGAGTCGCTTTTGCAGATACGTCCAATGTGCGTTGAAATACTGGGTGAGTTATCGCATAAAAACGACATCGTTTGCATGAACGCAATTATAACTGTTTTTGATAACATCGGCTCACTTGAGTTTTTAAATAAGCGCGGTATATTTGTTTATATAAGAGAAATCTCTGGGCTTAACTCTAAGCAGTTATCTTCAAGTATGACTAACATAAGAAGAAAGTATAGGCAAAAAGTTGGACGCGACAAAAAATACGACTTGTTTTAGGAGCAATCATGGACTTAACAAAAGAATTTGATAAAATAGAAAAAAAATCTCACGCCTTTTCTGATCTTATAGACTCAATTGAAACTACGGAAAATAAGAAAAAGATGTTGTGGAAAGAGATATATAACAATGCCATAACAGATAGATTAAATGCATACATGCTGTTTACAGGCATATATACGGGGATGAGCAGTTCTTTGCAAGACAATATTTCTGTTGGGCCAACTCTTTCGAAATATTTAGAGCGAATGAACAAATCAAACGACCAATTAATTAAGCTAGCTGAGCTGATTGCAAAAGAAGAAGAGCGGTCAGAAGCAGTAGATCCTGAAGATATTTTTAAAAAGATTGATAAGTAAATGGCAAATATAGATGCAACAAAATTAAGACCGGGAACCCTCGGTAAAGAAGTCAATAGTCTTATTGGCCAAGGCGCCACGGCAGTCCTTGTCAAAGGAGTAGTAGAGGAAATAATTTATGTTCCTGAAACTTTTGATTTTGAAGCATTCGGTGAAAAAGTTGATGATCCAAATATATTTTCGGATGTTCCTGCAAATTCTATTTTAGTGAGAATAATTTCTGGAAAAGAATACAAGAGTTCAAAAAAGCTGACATTATGTCACCCTCTTTTCCCACAGCATTTTCAAATGCCAATTAAGGTTGGAGAACACGTATTTCTTTTTAGGTACGGAAAGCTTGGATACTGGATATCTAGAGTACCAGATGTGAGAAGCGTAGAAGATGTTAATTATTCTCACGGTGATAGAAGACACATGCATGCACCTGGGATTGAGTCAACGAAAGATCAGGCAAATACAGCATCTGGCGACAGTAAAAAACTAATAGGGATATTTAACGATGGTGGCGGCGCTGAAGATCAATTAAACTTTGCTCCCGACGATAGTTATCAAGCTATATTTGAAAATTCAACAACCAATAATTCTATAACTAAAGAACCTGTACCGTTTTTTCTAAAAAGGCCAGGCGACCTAGTACTACAGGGATCAAACAATACGTTAATTTGCCTGGGCCAAACGAGAGGTTGGACTAAAAAAGATGAGGAGTTTGAAGTAACAAACGCGTTTTATGAAGAGCCTTTACTGGATTCCGGTGCTATTGATATGGTCGCCGGCCGAGGAAGATATGTCCCCGTAAACCCAGCAACAGATGCTGAAGATGGCGACGAACCTATCAGAACATCCGCAAGGCTAATGACAAATGAGAATGATGGAGATCTTGAAGCAAATAGAATGTCGTTGCTTAACGATGTACCTATTAGTCCTATCGAAGGTGATCCTGATTTTGAATACGACGCGACAAGACTAAATCTTGCGATGAAAGCCTCGTATGATGAAAGTTTCTACATAAACAAGAATGTAAACGACGAAGATATTTTGCCAACCATTACTGTTTGGCCAGATGATGCTGCCCCGACTAGTGAAACCGATGGTCGCGGAGATGGATCTTCAATAGAACCCGTGCTTGATCAAGCTTATGGAATACTTAAATCAGATCAAATAAGAATTATTGCCAGACGACAAGAAGAAAATGTCAATGGACTGAAAGAAGAAATAACTGAAATTAACGGTTCTATTAAAATAATAAAGGAAGGAGTACGTAATTCAGAGACAGGAGACGGACAAGCGGTAATCATAATGCAGCCAGACGGAACTATAATGATTGATGGACCAACAGTTATCATTGGTAGTGGCCATGCAGATCTTGAAAAAGAAAATGGTATGGGCACACAGGTAATACTCGGCCGTGGCGCAACTGAGCCTATCGTTTTAGGAAACACTCTTAGGGAATTACTTGATGCACATTTCAGTGATATAAATACACATCTTGACAATCTTAAGAATTATCTGTCGACAACGTTTGATACTCACTTTCATCCAACAGGTGTTGGTCCTTCTGGACCACCAACGGTTCCTGCTACAGCTTTTTCCACACAGATTGATACTACTAAATCATCAATTGATGGATCGATTAGTGATTTGATAACTACATTGTCGAAATATGGTAAAACAAAATAATGGCTCTTGATAGGCAAAAATTATATGATGGATTATTATCTGCATACGAAAAAGGCCGCGAGACGAAAGCAGTGTCTGGTGGTGAGGAGGGTGAAGTAGAATCTGTTCATAACGAAAGTGACGTTGCTGGATTTATTACTGATGCAATTGTTTCTTACGCTTCTGATGCAGAAATTTTATTATTGACCGGTCCATTTTTAATTCCTGCAGCACCCTCACCTATACCAGATCCGGCAAACATGGGTCAAAAAGTCAAAGTCTCAACCGCGGAATCTGGAAAAGCAGCGTTAAAATCAGCAATCCAGAGCTCTTTTTCTTCAAAAGATCCTGTAATGTCGCTTATAACTGCCGGTATTATGGCTTATATCCCCGCTTCTTTTACTTCTTTTTCTAGTTCAATAGGAAACTCTGCGGTTGGTGCTACAGCTCCAACAGTGCCGCCTATATTTGCCCCTGTAACTGCGGCGGGTCTGGCTGGTGGAGAAGAAGCGGACATAGTTGATATTATGGCTACAATAATACATGCAAGTTTTAAGGCTGCTGTTTTTAACGGAGTTGGAACAACGGTCGCAGGAGGCGTCGGGCCTGTGGTTGCGCAAATGTTATTGTAGATGTTTTAACCTAAAAATTTGCTATGGTATAATTATAAGAAGAGGAAGGTTATGGCATCAAGACAAGACAGAAAAGAATATAGCTTCAAAAGCGTCGGATCAAAAAACGAAGCGGTTGTTAGCCAGAGGTATAATCCAAATCCAACTCCTGTTGGAATAGCTACTCCAATGCAATTGGGGAACAAGACTAATATTTTTAAGATGCACTATAGTCTTGAAGATACTATAAAAGATAACCTTAGAAATCTTATCCTCACAAACCATGGAGAAAGATTAGGCAGATTTGACTTCGGCGCAAATTTAATGCCACTTGTACTTGAGCTTGGTAGCGAAGACTTGGACAATGAAGCAATGCTAAGAATTAAGACGGCTGTAACAAAGTATTTGCCATTTGTTAACCTAATTGGTTTTGCAACAGAAGTTGATAGATTCGATAATAAAGAGGTCGCAAAAGTTGACTTGTTTCTTACTTATACCATACCTCGATTGGGCATGAAACAACACGGTTTAAAAGTGACATTGTATACGGCAGGATAAAAAATGGCTAACAATAAGAAAAATATTAAAAAAGAAATTTCAAGAACTTTTATAGCAAAAGATTTTGACGCTCTAAGGCTTGACTTACAGAAATTTGCTAGAACGTATTATCCAGATAATATGCAGGATTTTAGTGAAGCTTCTCTAGGGGGGCTTTTAATAGATTTGGCTGCCTATGTTGGCGACACAATGTCTTTTTATACAGATCATCAGTTTAGAGAACTTGATCCAATATCTGCTGTCGAAACTCAAAACATTGAGAGAATGGCGCAAAATGCAGGAATTAAAATTGGCGGAGCAGCACCTGCGGTTGCAGAAGTTAGTTTTTATGTTAGGGTTCCTGCCATAGAAGAAGACGGTATTTTAAAACCACAGACCAACGCTTTGCCTATCATTAAATCTGGAACAACTTTAGGGTCGACAATTGGTGTTAAGTTTTTCTTGATAGAGGACTTAGATTTTAGTTTAACAGATTCAGTCGGAAATTTAGTCGCTAAAAGAGTACGGGTGAAAAGAAGATCTGGAGCAGATCACTTTGTTTTGATTTTAAAAGGCACTTGTGTATCAGGTACAATCGCGACAGAAACATTTACGCTTAGTAATTCTTTTGTGCCTTTTAGAAGCCTTTCACTAAAAAATCCCGATGTCAGTACTATATTAGAGGTTACCGATACAGACGGTAATGAATATTTTGAAGTTGAAAACCTTTCACAAGACACTGTTTTTAGATCATTTCAAAACAATAACAGAACTGATGATGGTGTCGAATCAAATCTGTCTGTTGTTCCTGCACCCTTTAGGTTTACCACTACTACAGACATTAGAACAAGGACAACACGTATACAATTTGGTTCTGGAAGATCAGACAGCATTACGGACGACGGTGTACCAGATCCTAGCGATTTATCTTTGCCTCTTTTTGGCAAGAAAACAATGTCAAGATTTAGCCTAGATCCTTCAGCTTTACTTGATACTAAGACACTTGGTATATCTCCACAGAATACTACACTTAATGTAACTTATAGACACGGTGGCGGAGCGTCACATAACGTTGCGCCAAAATCAATAGCTACTGTAGAGACCTTAAACATAGAATTTAAAGATAGTTTATCTGGAGCGGCGGCCGTGGACGTAAGAGCTTCGGTTGAAGTAGAAAACGAAGCTCCTGCAGCCGGAGGAGCAAACCGATTAGGCGCAGAAGAAATAAGGCAACTGATACCGACAGCAAGAAACCTACAGTCTCGTGTTGTAACAAGAGAAGATTTATTGGCAAGGCTTTACCTTCTGCCAAACGAATACGGAAGAGTTTTTAGGGCTGGAATTGTTGCAAATCCTCAAAACCCATTAGCTAGCATACTTTATATTGTTTCAAAAGATTCAGCTGGACGGCTTAGTCAGTCTCCCGATGTGCTAAAAAAGAACATATCAAGGTATTTAAACGAATTTAGGATGATTAGTGATGCGATTGATATACTTGATGCAATGGTCTTAAATTTTAGAGTAAACGTTTCTATTGTTACCGCTCCAAACACGAATAAGTTGCAAGTAACAAAAAGAGTTATTTCTGCAATAAAACAAATTCTTAGACTGGAAAAAATGGAAATTGGTAAACCTATTGTAGAGTCAGACCTAATATTCGCCATTATTAATGTTCCAGGTGTTCTATCTTTAGTTGAGCTAAAACTAACAAGCGTCTATGGAACAATAGCAAAAAGAACTTACTCAGAAAATCAGTTTGATTTTGAAGCAGCAAAGAACAATGGAATATTTTTCCCTCCTGCGGGCAGTATTTTTGAACTGCGTTTTCCAAATGATGACATTCTAGTGACTGTAAGATAGGAGTATAATATGTATATGGAATTTACAGCAAGTAAAGATACTTACATCACAAACAAAATAATTACACCTTCGGTACGAGCCATTGATGCAAATGTAGGTCACGCAACGACAATTGATCTTTTTAAGCTTTACACTGAAACTCTTTTTACCGGTGAATCAAACCCAATTGAGTTATCTAGAGGTTTAATCTTTTTTGAGCTAGGCGACATTTCTTCTTCGCTTAGTGGTAAGACTGATTTTTCTCATTCATCTTTTAAGACAGTATTAAAATTACACGACGTTCAAGGAAATCAAGTCGCACCAAATGATTTTAATTTAGCTGTCTTTGCACTGTCTCAGAGTTTTGATGAAGGTAAGGGAAGAGACATTTCTAGTTTTAGTTTTCTTGATCGCACAAATTGGGTAACAGCATCTTTAACAACTGCCGGCAATATACCTTGGAATTCAACAGGTGCATTTTCTTCTGGGACACTAGGTGCAAACAATATTGATATAATAGAAGACGGTGTTATTGGCGGAACTTCAACATATCTCGTTAAATCTCAAAGATTTTCGTCCCCAAGTCAAAACCTAGAGATAGACGTTACTAATATAGTTTCGGCCAGTATGACAGGCATACTTCCAAACCACGGTTTTTTAATTGCATATTCTGGATCTCAGGAGCATGATCACGAAACTAGGTTTGTAAAAAGATTTGCTTCTAGGCATACTAGAAACCCATACATTCGACCTAAGCTAATCGTTGAATATGACGATTCAAAAGTAGATAATAATCAGAATTTTGAGTTTAATGTAACCGGTTCTTTGTTTCTAGAAAACTTTTCCCGTGGTGCTATTGCAAATATACTTTCTGGTTCTGCAAACACCGAAGTAAAGGGAAACAACTGCATCTTATTAAAGCTTCACACTGGTAGTTATGAAAAGTATTTTACTGGATCTCAAAGCACTATTTCTGGAGTATCTCAAACAGGTCAGTATCTTGCAACCTTTGCTATTGACAGATACTTATCAGCTTCTGTAACAACCGAAGAAACGCTTGGTGATTTTATTGCCGCTTCTGGTTCTGTTGTTTTTGGGCAAGAGTGGCTTAGCCTTGACGAAAATATTAGCTACTTCACAGGAAGCCTAAAAATCAGTGCTCAAAACCGAACCCATGGCACAAACGCAAAGAAGTTTAGGTTTGCGTTAACTAATTTACGGCAGAAATACAAGCCTAGTGATCGTCCTCGTTTAGAGGTGTTTATTACCGATATGATGGCTGAAAGAAAAAGTGTTAGGATACCTATTCAAGCACAAAGTGAATTGGTGACAAACTTATTTTATCAAATAAGAGATGCTTATAATGGCAAAATACTAACTCCGTTTACTAGAACAAATAACATTACACGTGTTTCAAACGATAAGCTAGGCATGTATTTTATCCCGTCTTTAAGTCATTTACCAAAGGGAAGATCTTACACGGTTGACTTTATGACCGTTATAAACGGCATAGAAACACAGTATATAGAAAACGGCGTATTCCGGATTGAATAATGAGTAATATATTTAAACCAGCACTAAAAAGACAGTTGAGTTATCCTGGCTATACTTTTAAACAGGTTTCCCAGAACATGTTGACTTCATCTGCTCCGGTTAATCCAGAAATATGGAGAAATGATCCTTATGGTACTGGTTTAAAGTCTACACAGCAGGTTGACCTTGATTGGAGTGACTTTACTGCTCATACGTTTTTCAACAGTGCAGAAAGTAAAGTCAACGTTGCTTTTGAAAGAATAATAAACCAGTATCCATTCGATGGTTCAAAAACAGAATTAATTGCATTCAAGGATTCTTTGAGCGGTTACGAAAATTATATTTTTGATGCAATGCCAAAATTTCTTGGAGACCTAAAGTTTACAAAAGCTTCAAATCAAAGATTGACAGCACAGGACAAAACGGGTTATTTGTTTCCTGAGATTTCTAGAAATAATCTTGGGGAACGTGCTGTAGGTAAGACTGCTGCTGTTGGTGAATTTACAATTGAATTTTGGCTGTACGCATCATCTTCGGTTGCTTATGATAATCAGGTAATTTTTCAAAAACTAAATGAAGATAAAAATCATGGTATCTCTATTTTTACAGGCGCAAGTCTTTCTGGTAATGCAAATTTACCTGTCATCTTTGGCATCAGCTCTGGAAGCAACTTTTTAAGTGCATCTTTTGATGTTCCCAAAGGAGATTACCGACACCTAGCTTTTGTTTACGATAAAGAGGATGTTAATGGTATTAAGATTTTCGAAAATTCTGTGCTTGTGGCATCCTCCTCTGCTTCTGAAATATCTCAGCTAGATTTTATGAACTCTGATATTATTATTGGATCTGGTTCTTCACAGAGTTTTGATGAAACGTCATTCGTTCCTTTACAGACGCTAGATGCAAATATCGATGAATTTAGATTCTGGAAGGTTGCTAGAGAACAAGGTCTAATCAATGAGTTTTTTAGAGACAACGTGTTTCAAAATGATGATCTTGCAATGTATTACAGGTTTAATGAACCAACGGGGTCATATACAAGTAAAGCAATAGTTTTAGATCATTCCGGAAACGGCCTGCATGGCCAAATTGCAAATTACGCAGACACAATGCGTGGATCAAAAGAGCAATTTCATCTGCCTGTTACACATGAAAGAGTAAGCAATTCACCTGTATTGTTTCCAGATTACCCTACCCTTGTTAATCTTAACAGCGATCTTTTGACTTCTGGCAGTAGGTATGATAGCAACAACCCAAATCTAATTACCAAGCTTATACCTGCACACTATTTCTTAGAGGCCCAGGCTGAAGAGGGTTCTGACGAAATGTTTGGTGATCTGTCGTCAAATTATTCAAACTACGCCGACGGAGCGTTTCCTGGTAACGGTAAAATACCCACAGCGCAAGTACTTAGTTCTTTCTTATTTATTTGGGCATCGTTTTTTGACGAGATTAAAGTCTATATTGATTCTTTCTCAAAATTGCACGATGTTAGTCACACAGAAATAGATTCTATACCAGCACAGTTTTTACAGAAGCTAGGTCGTAAGTACGGTATTGAGTTACCCAATGCTTTTGCTAGTGTTTCTGTCGATCAGTTCTTTGAAGGCAAAAACGTAAATACTTCTTCTGCCTATGGTGGATTAACGCTGAAAAAAGTACAAGAATTATTGTGGCGCCGTCTGCTTAAAGAGATGCCGACAATCAACAGAATGAAGGGTACTGTACAATCTGTAAAAAGTTTAATGTTATCACTTGGTGTTAATCCTGATACTTCTTTCAGGATCCGAGAATACGGTGGTCCCAAAACAAAAAAACTGACTACTAACAAAAAATTAGTCAATTCGTTTTTTAATGCAATGGACTTTTCAAAAGGTGTACCTTATCTTTCATCATCCCACTTGGTTGGATTCCGTCACGAACCTGGCGCCCCGTTTGGAGCTCCAACACCAGAAGTAATTCTTATTGATCAAATGGGTGCAGAAAGTTCAACGATAAAAGTTGCAACTCCTGCATCTGGCCCAGTATTCACTGCATTCACTTCTGCTAGTTGGTCTTGGGAAGGTCAGTATCAGATGAAAAAGAATACCGTAAACACTAAGCAGTCTTTGTTTCGTATTGAGGTGTCTGGATCTGTAACTCCCGATAGTGGTCCGGCAGAAACTTCAATTGCTGTAAATTTAATGGCATCTTCCGGATCTGTTAGAAACGGTACAACTGATAATTTAACTTTTGCTTTTGCTCCAAATGCTTCGACTTATCTTGCGTTAACCGGTAGCTCTATCACTATTTTTGATGGTGACCCTTGGTACGTAAACTTAAATCATGTTGCTGGACCGGTGCAGTCTGAATTTATTATACGTGCTTATAAAACAAACGGTGAAGACGTTCTATCTAAGCATGAATTTTCTGGATCATACTATAATACAACTGAGGCCACTAATCGTCTCGTAAATGTATCAGGGTTTAATAGGCAGCTTTTTGCAGTTGGGCACAATGCAGGATATCATAATGAACTTCTAAACGCAAGAGGCGATAATACAACTGCTTTTGATGGAAAATTAGGCAGTATTCGTTTTTGGACAAAAGCATTAGAGGAAAACGAATCAAGGGAGCATGCACTCAATCCATTTTCGGTAGGAGTAAATAAGCCTTTAGTAAACTATAATTTCTTTTCAGCTAATGGTGTACCAATCCACCGTGTCGGCGATCAAATAACAGTTGAAAGGTTTCCGCTTGGGTCTTGGGAAAGACTACGATTATCTAGTGAATTCTATCAACAGGTATCTAGTTCAAATAGTGATGGTACATTTGAGATAGTAGACACTTCTCAAAATGGCGGCATTAAAGCAAGGAATATCACCGCGGCAACTCCTGTACTAAGTCCGATTCTAAAAATGTTTTCACAAATCGATCCAAATTACGATATTACGATCAATGCAAATAAAGTTCGTGTTAGGTCTCTGCTAGATGTAAACGAGGCGAAAAGAGAAGGCGCTGAGTCTGGAAACTTACATGAATTAGACCCGAGAGAGCCGGTTACAGACGATAGACGTTTCAGCGTTGAAGCATCAATCGTTCAGGCACTAAACGATGACATCGTTAATATACTTGCTGATAACCAATACATTAACGATGCGATGGGCACTCCTGAAATGATGTTTTCTGTAAATTATCCAGCCCTGGACACTTTAGCCGATAAATACTTTAATCGACTTACAGATAAAATCAATACTAGCGAATATCTTAAGTTTTTTAAGTGGTTTGACAACAATTTTGGTCAGCTTATTGAAAAAATGATGCCAAGAACAACTGAATTTCTAGGCATTAATTTTGTTATTGAATCCCATATATTGGAAAGACATAGATTTGAATATAAACAGGCTGATGTACATATCGATCTAAAATCTCGTTTAGCAGCAAGAATAGATCCAGTACTTGAGGCAAAAATACTTAACGAGAAAACATAATGTCAGATACGTATAGACTTTCAAAAGCAGACCGTATTCTTTCTGGCTCGCACCACACGCGTAGATCAGCGGAAAAGATAGCTCAGGTCTTTATTCAGGGCACGGAAATAAATCAAATTGGGCTAATGCGATCAGGCCTTCCAATTTTAGGTCGTAATCCTAGATATAAAATAGTTGACATATCGCTGACTGGGTCTTTGAGCGATAACAACAGCTTCCTTGATGTCGAATCATCTAGCGATGCTGGTCTTGGACAAGACGTTTCGACAGTAAACGGTATACCTGTCGCAAACGTAAAGTTTCCTGATGGCCGAATTAAGCAGGAGATATCGTTCGCGATTGGAAGTGAGGACTTTGGATATGGAAAAGAATATGTCGACTCTGTTCCATTCTTTGACCTTGCAAAATACGACGCAGTCGACTATGTTAATAATGAAGGACCAGTCGGGATGTTCCCTATCGTAGGTTCATACGTATCTTACGATGAAAAATTAAGTTTTAATGGCATAGTTGAACCCTTTGAAATCAGAAGAAGAGCACTTGGCCTAAATATTTTCCTGGAAGAAGAAAGCCAACCTGGTTCTGTTACTGGTTTTAATGATCCTGTAATTACAGCGAATAGTTACGATTCACGTGAAAACGGTCTGCGATCAGAATTTTATGAAGACGTGCAATCTAAAGGCTTTTCAAGATTTGGGGAAGAACTCGACAAGGCACAAGCTTTGCTCGAGGGTGAGTTTGTCTCAGATTTCACCTCACCGCAACACCCGTTTGTAGAACGAGACAATGCCGATTTACTAATTAGCGATCCCGAAATAGAATCAATACAGTTAGGCATGGATCCAACTTTAGATGAGGGCATTTTGCCTGTAACCCACGTTGATATGACGGTAGGTTTTGATGCAGAATCAAGAGATCGAATCAACTCAATTGTCTTTAGAGGGATGACACGGAGATAAAATGGCAATTTTTAAAGACAAGACAGGTAGAGGCGAAGTTAATTACACGAAGCGCATACAGTCTGATGACGGTACTAACTTAAATATCAGTGCTTTCGGTGACAATTGCGCTCCTCACGGCGTACCAGGACAGTCTGCATCAGACGTTGTATTTCAGTTGCGTGGTAATTCCAATGGTGTTGAAGACATCTCTAACAACTCTTTTACAGTCAACGAAATTAGTGGCAGCCTGACAAAGCGGCAAGAATTTGTAACACATAGTCAGAAACTTAAAACTTTTGAATTTAGTGGCGGTAATGTACTAACTTTGACTGCTTCATTAGGCCTCTCAAATTTTGAAGATCTAACCGTTCTTGGAGGCGACGGCGCCGCAGATGAATTTGGGAATACTTATCTACCATACGGTAATGATGGACACGGCTCGTATTCATCGATATCTCCTGGACCAGTTTTCTGTGTTCTTTCTGGATGGATCTATTTAAATGATTCAGGAACAGCGATGTGTGTTATGGAGAGTGTCAATGAGTCTAACGGCAAAAGAGCATTCGGTTTAGCCACATCGTCGAATAATGAATTAATATGGCGTTATTATGACTGGAACCACTCGTCAGCACACACTAGCTCAACAGTGCAACAAATCAAGACTACTAAGAAATTAAATCCAAAAAAATGGTATCACTTTGCAATAATTTTCTTTGGTTATGCAGGCTCAAGTGAAACTGCAAGGGTTTATAACAACAATGGATTAGACGAAAGACATCAACTCTATGTTTCTTCCGGCATTGGTAATCCTGTATTGCTCTCCGGTGCGCAGGTTGAAATATATATCGATGGCGTCAAATCTAATGTTTCTGAGTATGGTGCAACTTCTGGTACGATCGCAAATGGTGTCACTGTTGCTGCTTCAAACTTACCAATTGTAATTGGACGAGGATTAACAGAGGAAGATGGATCTTCAGTTAATACGTTTGGAACGTTTAGTGGACGATTAGCTGAAATTTCATATTTTTATTTTTACCTTGAAGCTTTGCTAGATACTGGGACAGATGTTGATTCAAGGGGTTTCGAACAAGACCCTCGTGGGCCTCAGGATTGGGAATCTTATAAATTAAGATTAGTCAATGCTTTAAAGACAGGCAAAAAATCATTTGCATCAGGTCTTTCAAATCCTCCTGAACGACTCTTGTTGCGTGAAATAGACCAGAACTCAACACATCCCACCGTTAAAAGGTCTGGTGATCAAAGAAGGCTAGGTAATCATGCAATAAGGTTTGATGATGGCAGAGCTCAGACTCTCAAAGGTTCAACCGTTAGTTATCCACAAAAATTAGTGCCAGGTGATCAACTTTTTGATACTATTTTTAACGGATACCCGGGAAACGCGCATAATTTAACGATTGCACACACAGCATCGGTAGAAGCATACGATACTTTTTATCGTAGAAATGACCAACCCGCGCATGAACCGTTTATTGAAAGCAGAATCTATATAGATAGCGGAAGTATTTTTTACCAAACAGGGACATTAGAAAGCGTTATTCCTGGCTTTGATGCGCCGCTTTCAAGAAAATCAAACTTTTCTATTACGTTACCCAATGGACAAGTCGGTGTCTTTGCGCCAAATCATTCCAGTGTATCTGGGCCACTTACTGAAATGCTATCAGGTTCATTTAATGACTTTGTTTCTGGCAGCAGTGAACATAACTCGGCCGGAGCAGTGCATACGCAATACAGACCATCGATGTTTTATCTCGATAATTCAGTAGACTTATTTAAGCCGCTAATTGATGAGGGAAGTGATGGGTATGGTGGCTTCAAAAGATCTAGTTTACTTGACGGTTACACTAGTAAGTCTGGTTCTGCGGAAGCCCAGACTGATAGAATACTTAATGATTTAAGGTGTGGGTTTGCACCAACGTGGGATCAGGGTTTTTTAATTGAAGTTGCAGACGATCCAGACAATTATATTTTTGCTGGTGAAGCAATTAAAAGAAACCTTGGCGGCCCGATTGATTCATTTGGTTTTCCACAGGATAAAAAATACGAGGCTGACGACAGTTTCACTGTGAAATTGTCTGATCACATACAAGCACCATTCGTTGCAGAAAAAATTGTTATCACCGCAAACGTAGAGGGAACGCTTGGGTTTGCGACTGATATAAGTTTTACGACCTTTGATTCAAAGCCTGGTAAATGGTCACCCGGTACGTCGACCTACTCTTCAGACGTTCCTACAGGAACAAAGAATTTGTCTGTAACCACACAACGGCCACACTCATTTGCAACCGCAATCAGCTGGGATAACTCAAATAAATATCATCAATACTTAGACACGAGTACATACCCACAAGATACGCAGCTTGATACATACACATTTTTTATGTTGCGTCAATTTCCATCAACTGGAAGTGTTCAAAATAATTCTGTTGAAGTTTTCGGGCGAAGGCAGGTACAGGGTGGTAATGAAAATAAAGTTCTTCTGTTCTCTGGTTCAAGTCAGGCTGCAAAGCAGTCTCGCGAGTTAATACACTTTTCAAAAATAGGTGCGGGCAGAACAACTCCACGTTCTTCAATAACTCAAGGATTTAAAGACATACATAATTTGCTAATCTCTAACTTGACTAGTAGCCTTGATGCTTTTGTAGACGTGCCATTTGGTAGTATAGAGTCTTTTGGTACAACAGTTAGCAGCATAAACTCGATTCAAAGCCTGCCAATCACCGCTTCAATGCCTGGAAGTTTACATCCAAATGTGCAAGCCCTAAGTAAAAACTTTGCTTTTACGGGATCGATAAGAATAGAAAAACCAGTAGAAGCTGCTGCACGGTCGACATTCAATGGACTATTCTTGTTGCCAGATACTCCGACAGGCATACTTGGAATGAGCGCAACGCCTAGAACATTCGCAAACGCAATCGTGTGGACCGGTAATTCGGCTGGTGGTACTATGTATAATCCAGACAATTTAGCCGGTACACGTGCTTTTGGCCCTGGCAACATATCATCGATTAATCCAGACAATAATGCGACGTATAAAACACTGTTGAGTCTAACTAAGGACACAGGAGCAATAAACGCTGTTACTTCATCTATAACTACAGTCTTTTCAGATGTTACAAACGCCCCGCTGGTTCTAATGCCTGAAGATAAGCTAATTATGGGTTTTCAGGTACCAACTGACGCAATGTCATTGTTTAACCCTTTGCATTTTTCAACTGGGATAAGTGATGCTAGCACATATTCTGTCTCGGCTGAAGGTGGTGGTAATACGACAGCTCGACGTTTTTCAGAGGCAAGGATTGTTGAAAACAAAAAACTAAAGTTTACAGATTTTAAGATTACGTTTTTTGGATCATACGTGCGAAACTCACAACCGCAGCAGTTTCAGCTAAACCAAATGTTAAGCAATGACATAATACACGAAGCAATCGGTCAAGAATCTATTTCCGATCAATTTGACATTGAGCCAAGAGGCGCCTTTACTGGGTCGTACGTTGACGAAGTAATGTCAGGTTCTTCTGTCGGGCCGCTTTATAACGGTTTTAACGCTCTCTCACACGTCAACGGCCCAGGCTCAAACGCAACAACAAGTCTTGCAAGAATGATTGGCGGCCGATCAAGCCAAGGAAATCTTGGCACTACGGGCTCGCTTCGAAGAAATGTTGCTATTGCTTCTAGCGATAAAACAGAATTTGATTCATTCTTGTTTGACTTACAAAGCATGTTTAAGGTTGACCTAGACAAGCAGTTTGATGACGCTGGTTTAAAAAATACAGAAAAGGTAAGGAATTATGTTAACGATGCAGATTTTGGTAGTCAAAAAATTGATAGATTGCTTTTTGGAAATTTCCAAACTTTAGACGGTACTGCAACTGGCATTCATGCAAGTTTGCCATCAACACCGGCACGACACATTCGTGGGTCTTATCTAATGGATCTTTTTCATGATGTTACTCGAGTTAGGGGTCAACAAATCGGTGGTGGTAACGATAGCTTTCTGATAGTTATCTCAGGTTCTGGATCGCCTGCTTCATACGCACCATTTTTTGCACAAAATCTTGGAACCGATGCAACTTCATATAACCCAGGCAGATTTATTGTCCGCGGCGGCGAACAAACAGCCGCCGCAGATCCATTTTTGGATAGCACTACTGTTTCAAAACTGATCTTTGGTTTAGGCGAAGGTAGTAACAATCAACACGTACTTTCGGACAATGCTGTCAGCAACCCAGACTACCAGACTTTTAGCGAAACAATTAGAGGGTTTAGGTATGGGCTTTCAAATATTTTTGATAGAAAGCCAAGAAACATTTTTCGTAGAGACAGATATGGTCAACTACGTGATATGTTAGAAATGGCTCCAAATACTGCATATATTGACGACAAAACGAATACTATCGTTAGAGCTATTGAAGCACAGTTTTTTGCAGATGATGGATCTATTATATCTCCTGAAGCCACTAGCTGTTCAAATCTTTCAACGTTTGTAACTTCATCAGCGCCGTTCTTTGATAGAGAGGTAGTAAACTTTGAGGATACTGAGGTTGTGAGAAATAGAGGGCCAATAAATAACAAGGTTGCGGACATAACCATAGAGATTTAACACGGTAAATAATTATCTGCATAATTATTGTAGAGGTTAGGTTAGAGCATGGCAAAAAACATTACAAAAGGCGATCTTCGTAAGCAGGATTTTTTAGTCTTACGTCAATCAAGGGACGACACAGTCACAAATGTCGTTGCTCCAAACGGTCTACAGATAGGTTTAACCGATGATCGGTTTCGTAACGATTTAACTGTCAAAGGTTCAACAATAGGTGAAGGTGGGATTACTGGATCCCTTACACAGTTAGTTGATGGAACACCGTATCTTCAGGCCGGCGCAAATATACTTTTGACAACAGGTTCGAAAGGCGAAATTACGGTTGCAACATCAATTTCTGACGTCGCGGTTAGAAGAACAAGGTTTGATACAACTGTTACTTCTGGCTTTCAGCCCGCACTAACACTTATTCCTTTAACTAATTCAAACATGAATATTATTGGTGAAACAGATACTGATGATTTCATTGACATATACGTTAACGGAGCATTGTTAAGGTCCGGATCCTTAGCTGAGGTAACGGCTGGTACTAGGGATTATACTGTCGATGCTATATACAAAGACAAAACAGCAAAATTTGCTTTTGGTCTGAACATAGGCGACGTTGTATCAACAACGGTTATATCTTCTGGATCCTCTAATGTTGCAGCAGCCGGTGATGCTTTATCGCTGACAAACAATGCATACAATGTCAACGTAAAATCAGATGGCGGAATTCAAATAATATCAGATGAGTTAGCTATCAAGACAAAGGCAGACGGTGGGCTAGCAACGTCAGCCGATGGCTTATTTGTTGACATTTCAAATCAGTCTGATTTAGGCACCAACATCGTAACAGGTGATTTTGTTTTAATCTATGATACTGATGCAGCAACAATAAAAAAAGTTTCTGTTGGAAATTTGCAAGGAGCCGGCGCAACAATTGACATTGCGGGTGTATCAAACACACTGACAGAAGCAAACCTTGCTTCCGGCGATCTTTTTGCGGTTGCTGATATAAGTTCGGCTAACGAAGCCAAAAAAATTACCGTTGAAGACTTTGGTCAATACTTAGCAGGTGGTACAAATGCAGGTATTGGAGAATCATCCGGAAAATTAACTATCGATCTTAATGACCTAACCGCCGGCGTTGTAGCCGTTGGATCAGATAGTTTTGCTTTTATTGACAGTGACGACAATGCAACTAAGAAAGAGGCAATAGCTGATCTTATCACTGCTGTTGCCGGCACAGTAACAACAACTGGTTTGGCTGCTTCTTCTGGTGTGCTTAAAATAGATATTCCAAATGTAACGCAAGTCGGAACATTACATTCGTCTGACCAGGTTTTAATTTATGATGCTGACGTAGGTGCATTACGAAGAACAACTATTAACGATATAGGGCTCGGCGCGGTTGCACCACCAGCAGCGGAATATGTGACTTTAGCAACAAATGGTACATTAAGTAACGAGCGAGTGCTTACGGCAGGAGACGGTATTGACCTAACTGATGGCGGAGCTGGAAGTACTGTTACCATGGCTGTTGATGTGACAGATGTAATCGACACTGCGGCCGGCCTGAAAGAAAACTCAAATAATATCCAAGTCGCACTAAAAAGCTCCTCCGGCTTGGTTTTTGACAGTGGTGAAATTAAAATTGATTATGGTTCATCCGCCGGTAGTGCAGCTCAGGGAAACAACACTGTCAACATCATTGCCGGCGACGGGCTTAAATCAGGTGGTCAGTTTCAACTCGGCGCCGCGTCTTCAACAATACAATTAGACATAAAGCCAAGCGATTTTGCAGGAAATGGATTAACTACGGCCGGTGATGACTTAGTTGTATCAATTGGAGCAGGTAACAATGTCTCTATTACAACTGGTTCAGATGGCTCTTTTATTATTAATTCAGCTCTCCCAGCTGAAGGGCAGTTTGTAGCTGGTGATGGTCTTGATTTGACCGGTCAAACCTTTAGCGTCGATCTAAAGGCTAATGGTGGACTTGAAATTGATTCAACGGAATTAAAAGTAAAGCCAGATGATTTTGTCGGGGACGGTTTAGAAGTATCAAGTGGAAATATTCAGGCAAAAAAGAACACTAGTCCTGCCGCAACATCTATACCGGTACAGGTATCCTCAGACGGACTTTCTTTTTTGGTCGACAATACAACAATCGAGAAGACAGGTGAAGCCATCCGCGTTAAAGACGGATCGATTACAAACGCAAAGTTAGCAAATGATAGTCTAACGGTCACAGCTGGCGATGGATTGCGAACAGGCGGAAGTGTTAGTCTTGGCGGCAGTGTTACGCTAGAAGTTGATATATCTGATATTGTCGGAAACGGACTACTTGACAATGGTGCTGGAGACATTGTTATTGATGATTCAATTGTGGCCACACTTTCAGGATCAGTTTTTTCTGGCCATGTCGGTGTAACAGGCTCCATTCACTCAACTGCAGAACTTAGTGGATCTATTGTAAAAGCATCTAGACTGTCAGGTTCTCTCACTACGCTTGAAAACGGAGATCCTTACCTGTTTGCTGGAACTGGAATCAGTTTAGCAACTGGTTCGAATGGACAAATTACGATTACGGGCAACGTTGGAGATATCACTGCAGTAACAGCCAGCACAGGGTTAACTGGTGGCGGTGATACAGGTGATGTTTCATTAGCAATAGACGACTCGATAGTTGCAACCTTGAGTGGATCACAGTTTTCTGGGAATATTGGTATCACTGGTTCTTTAGGCGTAATTGGAGGGATTTCGGGATCTTTAACCCAGCTTTCAGATGGCTCAAGTTATATAATAGCTGGAGATAATGTAACTATTACCACGGGTTCTTCGGGCGCATTAACTATTTCTGTAGCAGGCGGCGAAGGCGGAGGGTTAGGAACAATAACTGGTGTCACTGCCGGAACAGGTTTATCGGGTGGTGGTACCACAGGAACAGTTGCTCTAAACATTGATGATTCTGTCATAGCAACTCTTTCTGGGTCAGTATTCTCTGGCCATGTCGGCGTCTCCGGATCGATTCATTCAACGGCAGAAATTAGCGGTTCAATTATTAAAGCCCCGGCTATCACTGGTTCTCTAACTCACCTAGAGGACGGCAGTTCATACTTAATCGCCGGCAATAATATTCAGATAACAACCGGTTCTTCTGGCGCAGTTACTATTACTGGAACGTCTAGCGGAGATATGACAGCCGTTAACGCAGGTACTGGCTTGATTGGCGGCGGAGACTCAGGGGATGTTACTTTAGCGATAGATGATTCTGTTGTTGTAACGCTGACTAGCTCTGCTACCTTTTCAAATGGTCTATCAGGTTCTCTTACGACTCTTGCCGATGGTTCATCTTATTTAATCGCAGGTAGTAATGTCGGAATTATAAGCGCTTCGAATGGCGCTATAACAATATCCTCAACTGACACCAATACAGAATACACCGCCGGCGACGGCTTAGATCTTACGGGCACTGTTTTTTCATTAGACCTAAAGGATGATTCTGGTTTAATTATTGATTCATCGGAATTATCGATTGACGATGCCGTGATAGCAACGCTAAGTGGATCTCAATTTTCTGGTAACGTAGGAATCACTGGATCCTTAGGAATTACTGGTGGTCTTTCTGGATCTTTGACTAATTTATCTGACGGCACTAGTTATCTTGTTGCCGGAAACAACATACAGATAACCACTGGATCATCTGGCGCAGTTACTATTACTGGAACATCTAGTGGAGATATGACAGCGGTCACAGCAGGTACTGGTCTATCAGGAGGCGGATCCTCAGGTGATGTAACTTTGGCTATCGATGATTCGATAGTTGCTACATTGTCAGGCTCAATCTTTTCTGGCCATGTTGGAATCACCGGATCGTTGCACGCAACAGCAGAAATTAGCGGATCTATTGTAAGGGCTCCCGCACTTACAGGATCGTTAACAAAGCTAGAAGATGGAAGCAGTTACCTCATAGCAGGAAATAATGTAACTATAACTTCTGCATCGAACGGATCAGTGACCATTGCCGCTAGCGGTGGAGGCGGTGGAGGATCAATTACGGCCACTTCCGGCTCAACCACAATTAATTCAATGTCGACACTTAGGTTTGGTCCGGGATTAGTTATGAACGAAGATGCATCTGGTATTGCATCTGTTACCGCATCTATCGGCCACGCTGAAGACGGTCTGTTTACGGACGGCTTATTTACTGATTTTATACCGACCACACCGATAGGAACTGCAGTCGACCGATTTAATGAAATTTTGTTAGCTCTGGCTCCTAATCCAGCACCTCCGCTAGACGATATAGATTGTAACACTTCTAACGGTTCAAGCGCAAAACTTTCGTTTGGATCTTCTAACGATCAATCAGCCGGTTCACCTGCATACATTTCCAGTAATACAGCTGCAGGGTTCTCTGCAGTTGATGTTAATGAAACTTTTGAGGCTGCAACGTCTGGTAATAATATTAGAAAGGGCGTGTACAATGGCGCAACTGTTATTACAGGCGATTTAAATGAAGACATACCAATAAATCAGCACAATACCGGCGTAACAAATCACGTTGCTAATGCTTTTGGTAATGCAAACGAAGGAACACTTGAACTAAAAGTTAATGGTAGTCTTGTGCACTCCGTTGATCTAACACTCGACAATGCAGGCTCTGGTAATCCAGGCTCTGGTTCAGCAAGCAAACTAAATGGAAATAGCAGTGGATTTATTAATCTGTCGCAAACTGGATCTGCTGTACAATCCAACAATGTTTCCTTTAGTGCCTTTCAGCATAGGACTGGACGATATCAAGTTGGTACGGCCGATCAAAGAAACGGTTGGAACTTTGCACAAGTTGTTCACAACCGTGGAACCGTGCAGACGGAAACCAATTACGTTGAATGGGTCAATGATAACAATTCAGATGCACTCGCTAGTGCTGGATCTTCATTAACTTTTGAAGGTTCTGGTTCGATTCATCTTTCTGGAGTTGAATATTTTAGAAGCGGAAGTTTAGAATATAAGAATCGAGTATCAAACGCATACAAATTTGTTTATGATACAACAAACATTACTTTCTCAACATCGAACTCTGCAACAGTGGCTTCTGGACAAACATTTAATTTTGCAGCACAGTCAAAACCGACTATTGACACTGCATCTGGTGAAACACATGCGAAAATTCTTCACCTGACATCGTCTTCTGATCTAGACGCAACTACTTTTATTAACGGTCAAATTACTGTAGGCTCAAACGTTACTCATCCACTTAAATCTAATTTGAGTAATTCAGGAACTGCAACAGTTTCGCAGATCTTAATTTACGACAGAGCAAACACTTCAACAAACACGCAGGAAACATTTCTAAGGGAAAACTTTAGACTTGTATCGGGCTCTTATGATTCACAGGCAAACGTAGAAGATTCTAATAATGCGTGGGACTCTTCGATATTCATGACCGCCTCAAATGGTGGCCACTCTGACGGTTTGCAATTTTACAATGCGCAGCTCTTATCACCTCTAAATACAATAAGCTCCGGAGACTTTAGCGGGTTTTCAAACGGCCCGGCACAAAATCCAGACTATTCAGGAATCAGCGGAAATAGAACATTCATACGTTGGTTTAAAAATACGACTGGATCCTCAAAACAAGATCTATCAATTGCTATAAATGGTGCGGGCACAATTGTTCAAGAAACGGCAAGCAAGTCTGGTAATCAAATAGCCATTCTCGTAAAAATACCTGGTAAGACTGGATGGATGGATCTTTCGCAAACATTTGTTTTAGATTCAGTCAGCGACGGCTCAGGCGCACATATAGATAACGCAATACTAAATTTTGATTCAACTCTTAACGCAACAAACTATGTAGCTTTTGGCAACGTGAATCTTACCAACGATGAATACGTCGTAGTAAAGGTAATCGCAGATGAATCTTGGTCTGGCAATATATCAAACATCACAGTTGCTTTTGGCGCAGGTACCGGAACATTAACGACTGTTCCAGATCTTGACGATATAGATTCTGATAATACAGGAACAGCAGCGAATCTTTCTTTCGGCGCAGCTAAGTCGATTACGGGGTACTCAAACTCTGCAACCGCAGCTGGATTTAGTGCAACAGATTTAAATGGTTTGTATCAGACAGCGGAAACAAGTAATAACTTAAAACGCGCGGTCTTTAATGGTTCACAAACAATGGAAGGTGACTTAAATGAAGATGTGTCTTCGCCAGGTAACGACTTCGTAGCAAATGCTTTTTCTGATGCAAATAGCGGATCACTTAGTCTAGAAGTAAATGGCTCCGTTATACATACATTGGAGATAACAGGTTCACAAACCTTGGTCGGTAACGGAGTGCCAGGGTCTGGTTCAGGCACGAGCTTAAATGCAAACGGAAGCGGATTTATTTCATTAAGTAATTGGGCACCGGGACTGTTTGATAATGGCGTTCCTAGCTTTGGTGAAATCCAGCGAACCGGAAGATACAGAATTACTACAGACGAACAACGTAATGGCTGGAATTATGCAAGGGTGATACATACCGTTGGAGGTTCTGCTCGTACGACAAATTTTGTCGAATGGATTAACGATAATAACTCAAACGCTCTAAGTTCTGCTGGAAATGGTTTAAGCATTTTTGGTGACAACTCTCACTCATTTATTAGTGGCGTCAAATACTTTAACTCACCATCTGGATCTATACTAACAAGGGTATCCAATATCTACAAAAATGTTTATTCAGATAGTAATTCAGCAATTAGTTTTACCAGTCTTTCAAATGCAACAGCATCAAAACTTGTGCAGTCTGGTTCTGGTTTATCTTCTACTAAATCTACTTCTTCGTCAACAGATTCGCTACAGACCTTGAATACAGCAACAGATTCGCAAAATGAGCTTTTGCATGTAAGTGGTACGATTAATTTCAGTAGATCAAAATCACTACCTGGCACTTATACCACTGCGTTTAGTTGCGGTGGAGCTCTAGTGTTTGATCATCCGCTAAAATCAAACCTAACTGTTGGAACACAAACCACAACAAACCTTTTGGTATGGACACCTTCTGATACATCTAACGCAAACACAAACGAACACTTTACCGCAGAACAGTATAGATTGGTAAGTGGATCTTATACGAGTCAAGCTGCGGTATCTGGCGGCTCAAATGATTGGGACTCACAACAATCAATGAACGATCAGTCAAATTATCCTGAACATGCAACTGGCCTCTTGGTATATGATACTTATTTGATACCTCCTAAGGACGGTGGCTCTTCAGGTGATTTTAGAAATCACGACGAAGGCGGAGGTATTGAATCACCCGCAGGAAATGTAAACTATTCTTCTGGCGTTTTAACAAATGCAACACGAGATTACTTTAGGTCGTTTAGGAATAATACGACTGATGACAGACCAAACATTACGATTACGCTATATGGTGATGCAGTTATTAAAGGAAGGGTTGGAGCAAACCAGGGTACTCTAGGAGCAGATAAAAACATTTTCGTTGAGGTCGGCATTCCAGGGAAGTCTGGTCTACTAGATCTTGGAAGACCTTCTGCTGGTTCCGGAAATACAAATGAAGGTGACGGTTGTCTTAGTGGTGATTTAAATGCTACTATTACAAACAGTGGCGTCTCTAATACTTGCACATTCAATGGTGTAACTGTTGATGGAACGTCAAGTTCTAGTGGCGAATATATAGTAATTAGAATCTCGGCCTCAAAGAACTGGACTGGTTATCTAGATAGAATAAGCGTGGCGTGGAGTTAAAATGGCTGGAAAAACTAACACAAGCGCTACCTTCTTTGCTCAGAAAAAGCTTCTTGGTAAGGCACACACATCAAACCTTAAAGTAGACGGTGAAGAAGTAATTGGATCAAATATTCAATCTTCTACTGGATTGTTGTTTGGTGAGTCAATACCCAAGAGTCCTGCTCGCACACTTTATGCACTGCAATCTGCGACTGGCTCAACGGCCAACACAATTGAATATGTCGAGTTTGTGCTTACTGCGTTAACAGGTACAACTTATGACGCAAACAATACTGGCGGTGGATCTGGTAGTGATAGCGGCGAATCATCGCAGGTTTCAGGTCCACATGCATATAAATTTGTCTTGCCAAGTAATTACGAGTCTACCTCTTCAAATCCAAGAAAAGGAAACGGAATCTTTGACAACAGTAAACTTGTACACGAAACTCTCGGCGAGTTACAGTTGGTGCCTCCATTCTATTCACAGGCTGCACCGAATCCATACATTGTTAAGGTTTATAAAGACAACGGCGGATCTGCCGGTGATGAAATTCCATTGCTTGATAACGTAGACTGGAACGTTGACTATTACAACGGAATATTGTTCTTACAGGATTACGATGCGTCAAAAATACCTGCTTTTGCACGAGCTTTTGCTTACGTTGGTAAAATGGCTCAAGAGGTTATTTCTTCTGGGTCTGGTGGTGGCTCTGGAGATACGACAGCAGAATATGTGCTTACAAAAGCAGCTGATTCACTTCCGAATGCAAAAATAATCGAGGCCGGTACAGGAATTAGTATAACGACCGGATCGAATTCGATTACTGTTTCATCGACAATAGGCAGTATCAATGGCCGTTCTAAAACAACTTATTTCGTAACAGGAACGCATGCAATTGAACAGCCTTTAGTAATTTCTGGCGTTGATTTTTCAACTGTGGCCTATGACCAAAATAAAATCGACATAAACCTTAATGGCCAATTGCTGCACACAGGCTCATTAACACAGGTTCAAAGCGGCGACCGCGATTACTTTTTAAGCACAACAGACAGTGTAGTTTTTGCAACCGACCTATTTAAAGATGATATAGTCGATGTAATAATGAGTGTCGTTGGTGGTGGCGGAGGCAGTGGAGACGGCGATTCGACAGCTAGTTATTTAGTCTTATCTAATACTGGTTCTCTATCTAATGAACGAGCTTTTGTTGCCGGAACCGGTCTCTTGGCAAACGACGGCGGATCTAATTCGAACTACACTTTAAGGGTAAACGATTCTATTGTTGCAACTTTAACATCATCGGCAATATTTTCAAATGGAATTAGCGGATCGCTAACGCACCTTTCTGACGGAAGCTCTTATTTGGTTGCTGGTGATAATATAACCATTGTGTCCGGATCCACCGGTGCAATAACGATTAATTCTACGGTTTCTATTCCAATTCGGAAAAAGGCCACATACGATGTAACTTCGTTTGTTTCTTCTGGATCAGTGTTTACAACTAGCGACTCAAAATATTCTGACGCTGGTTTTGATTCAAACGCAATTGACGTCTTTCTTAACGGTCAGCTTTTGATGTCTGGTACTGACGCACAGGTAGGTTTAAGTCAGGCTGACTACTTCGTTGCTTCTAGCACCAGCCTAAAATTTGGTTTTGATATTAACATTGATGATATGGTTAATGTTGTTTTAACTCCAACAGGTTCGAGCGGAGCCGGTGGCGGCGGAGGCGGAGGAGGATCTGGAATCACGTACACCGCTGGCGCTGGCTTAAATTTAAATGGAACAGAATTTTCTGTTGACAATTCTATATTTGCTTCTTTGACAGGGTCGATATTCTCTGGCCATGTAGGCGTGACTGGATCTTTACATTCTACTGCAGAAATCAGTGGCTCTATTTTAAAAGCTCCAGTATTGACTGGATCGCTTACAAAACTAGAAGATGGTAGTTCATTCATCATTGCGGGAAACAACATACAGGTAGTATCTGGTTCAACAGGCGCAATAACAATATCATCTACTGATACAAATACACAGCTAACCCAAGAACAAGTTGAAGATTTCGCCGGCGCTTTGGTTGCAACCGGAGGTACAAAAACAGGGATTGCTGTCACGTATGACGATGCAAATGGGAACATGGATTTTGTAGTGGATGACTTGACTGTCGCAGGTGATTCTGGAAACACTCCAATGACACCGGGCGATACTCTTACAATAGCTGGCGGAACTAATGTCACCACAGCAATGTCGGGTGATACGCTAACCATAAACGCAACAGACACAAATACTGAATACACTGCTGGTACCGGCTTATCACTAGTTGGCACTCAATTTAGGGTAAATGATTCTATTGTTCCTACTTTAACCGGTTCTGCAGTATTTTCAAACGGTATTTCTGGTTCGCTAACTCATTTAGCAGATGGAAGTTCATATCTTGTAGCTGGAGAAAATATTACCATTACGACAGCTTCTATAGGATCTGTTTTTATATCTTCTGTCGACAGTAATACAACGTACACGGCAGGAGACGGACTTTCGTTAGTAGGCACAGAATTTTCTGTAGCCAGTAGTCTAGCAGGGGCTGGACTTACAGAATCTAGCGGCGTCGTTTCAGTTGTGAACGGAACAAACGGTGGTCTTTTTGTCGATGCAAATAGCATTAGTTTGAATCTAGCTAATCTTGCCGAAGCTGTAGTTAACGTTGCTAATGACTCAATTGCTTTTATCGATGCAGACGGTTTTACAACAAGAAGGGAAACAATAGCTGATCTTATTAGTTCAGTTGATGGAAATGGATTAAATGCAGCATCAGGCGTTTTGACTGTCGATGACTCAATAGTAGCCACGCTTTCTGGATCTCAATTTTCGGGCAACGTTGGTATAACCGGCTCTCTAGGAATCGAAAGTCAGACAATTTTTAATGCCGGAATCCATGAAAAGTTTGCAACAAAAACATCTGCAACTGGTGTAGTAACACATGATTGCAGCACCGGTCACATATTTTATCATACAAGCCTCAGTGGAAACTTTACTGCAAACTTTACTAATCTAAATCTTTCAACAACATACGGTACCAACATTACGTTAGTTCTAGTGCAGGGCGGTACGGCTAGATATCCAAGTGCTGTTCAAATTGATGGATCTGCTCAAACTATTTTATGGCAAGGAGGCTCACCGCCTTCTGGAACAAACAACGGAACTGATGTAGTATCTTTCAGTATCTTAAACAACTCCGGAACATACACAGTTTTAGGACAACTAGTGGGATTTAGTTAATGTTTGGATCTTTTACAAGGTCATTCAGGGCCGGTAGAAGACCATCTGTGTCTGCCGCAGATCCCTGGTCCCCAAGTACAGACATAACTCCGGTAGCTTGGATTGACGCATCAGACAGTTCAAATTTTTCCAAGAGCGGGTCTACACTTACCAGCGTCACTGACAAAGCTGGGACTTATACAATGGACATAAACGGAACTCCGACTGTTGTCGATAATGGCCTCAACAGTTTGAGTGTTTTTGATTTCGATGGATCTGAGAATATTAAAAGTACGACATACGAAACTCAAGTAGATGGCGCAGGAAATCACTGGGCTATCGGTGTGTATTTAGCAGATACTGTTGATAACACAAAAGATTCGTTGTGGTCTTATGAAACAAACCAAACACCAAAAAGGGATTATGCAATATCTGCCTCGGCATCTAATAATACATTCCCTGGGGAATTAGACTTGGACAATCTAGGCAGCGGAAGAATTTCAACGACAATTGGTGATAAAGAGTTTTGGACCACGTCGATGAGTATGGATAACTGGCATATAGTTGCTGTCATATTTAACAAGTCGGGAAATCAAATAGCTCTTCGATTAGACGGATCAAACGCGTTTACACCAGTTAACGATTATGATAATTCAGTTTCGGCAAACCAAGAATTAAGACTCATGAACAACAGGGCTGGAAGAAAATTAGACGGTCGTCTGGCAGAGTTTTTTGCAGTGGCTGATATACCAGGAACCGGTGGAACAGACATCACAGATGTTCAAAAAGCAGAAGGGTATTTAGCTCACAAGTGGGACCTAACTTCGATATTACCAGTCAGTCATCCATACAAGACCACCGCTCCGTAATTATCTTGGCAGCTTTCGTCTAAACGATATAATTATAAAATGAAAAAGAGAGAAACAATGTACAAAACTTCCGATTTAAGTATTGCAGCGTATCTAATGATGAAGGGCATGAAGCTTATGAATGCCTTTAGATCTAGCAATGGTCAATTTATGTTTGAGTTTGATGATCCTAACTCGGAGGGTCAAAAGTTTGCTATTGAGTTTGCCAACAGTGAGTCGGCAGTTTACGATAATCACGTTAGAAATTTAAAGAAAATTCTTTATAGAAATTAGGAATTTAAGTTCAGTCTACCACGCCTTTGACGCATATATATTATTGAAGGTTCCCGTATTTTCCAAGTTAGTTTCGTTAATAAAAAAATGCTATAATAATAATTGGAGAAACAAAAATGGCTATTAAAACACAATTAAGGGTCAATCAGATGACAGGCTCTCTCGGAGACTTCGAGGGTGGCATCACTGACACCAGACCCGTATCTGCCGCAGCGAATTTGCAAGGCATCGTCTTAGCCTCAGGCTCATTGGGTGGTGTTCTTTCTGAAATGGCATCTGCTATTCAGCGAATTCATGGTGACGGTACTTTTGCAAAATCACCTTCTGGCGAATTTGCTCATGCACTTAAAATCAAAAACGCCGGCGGCTTAACAGTTGGTGCTGGTGGTGATGAATTTACTATTACTGAAAGTAGTGATGACGTTACTTTAACAAACACTATTGACAACAAAGATATCATCTTTAACCTTAAGACTGCTGGTTCTGCTGGTGAATTGGCTCGTTTCGATGCTAACGCTGGTGGTAACGTCAAGGCTTTGCGTCTTGCTCAAAACTTGCAACTTGGTTTCGATGGTACAGCTACTATGAACGAGCGTATCGAAGGTAATGGTGACGACCTCATCCTTACAGCTGGTACTAACGTAAATATCGTTGCTGCTGGTATCGATACATCTGGCCAAGATATCAATCTTATCGTTAGAGAAGGTCAAGCCAACGCGTTCTCAATTGACGCTTCTGGTGGTCAAGCAGATCTTTTAAAAGTAGATACTTCTGCTGATAAAGTTGTTATTCATGAGCTTGAGATTGCTGGTAACTTAACTGTAAATGGTACAACTACAACTGTCGACACAGACAACTTGTTGGTAAAAGACAAGCTTATTACTATTAATGATGGCGGTGCCGCAAATTCTGCAAATGGCGCTGGTATTGAATTTGAAGAAGACGGTAGTGTTACCGGTTTCATTAAAGTTGCTAACGACCGCGCTGGATTTGAGCTTCAAGCACCTGGTAACTCTAACACCTTAACTGTAGATGCATCTGCAAGCGCTACATTGACTGTTGAGGCTTCTGCAAACTTGAACCAAGATGTGACTTCAGATGCAACTCCTACTTTCACTGGTCTTGTCATGGGGAATGCTGGCGAAAACCCAATCAGTCTTCCAGATAATCAGGGTGATGCTCTTACTATTAAGGAAGGCAGCAACTTCTACATGAAATTTGTAACAACTGATTCTTCTGAAAGAATTGAAGTGTCAAAGCAGTTAGAAGTTAGCGCACTCACTAAACTTGGTGGTAATGTTGAATTTACTACTGCTGGCGAAAACTCATTGGCTATTCCTGATAACCAAGGCGATGCTTTAACAGTTAAGGAAGGCAATAACTTCTATATGAAGTTCAGAACTACCAATACTGAGGAAGCTGTACAGATCTTTAAGCCTATCGATCTTCAGGGAGCAGATGGCGATCGTGTTATCATGATACCAGACAACGAAGCGACTGCATTTAGTATTGCACAGGATTCTAACGAATATCTCAAGTTTGATACTCAAGATTCTGGTCCTGGTCTTATTATTGCTGGAAAAGAAATCCAAGCTTTAGCTGGTCTAGAAGTTGGTAATGGTTCAAGCTCTGCTGGTTTCATTACCTTCAAAGAAGATGGCGATAACGGAAGTAACTTTATGAAACTTCAAGGTCCTGCTACTCTTAGTGACAATAACCTTGTTATTACCTTGCCTGCAAACACCGGTACTGCTGGACAGGTTGTCCAAACAGACGGTAACGGTAACCTTTCGTTCGTAACTGCTGGTGGATCTGCGTCAGCTAAGAAGATCAAAGGTGTTGTTGCTGGTGCAAACGGTATAGCTGCTGGTACTTTGCTTTCTGGCGACGGTGCATTCAGTGCTTACGATCACAGTGTTCTTAACGGAACAACTGCTCCAAACGCGCTTGACGTATTCGTCAATGGTCAGCTTCTTGTTTCATGCTCTTCAGGCGACTTTGCCGACAACGCAGCTACTATTGCAGGAAATAACACTGGTGACTATTTGATTAGTGAAGACTTCTCTGCTGGTAATAACGGTGATGTTAAATTCACTTTTGCTCTTGAAAAAGATGACGTTGTGGTTGTAGCTATCCGAGGATAACAAATATCACAAGGCGTTTTAAAAACACTGGGAGGTGCTCTGCACCTCCCTTTTTTTATTTACCATTTTAAATTATTAATTAAAATACCTTGTACGGAGGAAAAAAATGGACGTCTTAAACAAAAAATTACTTGAACTTGAAAAGCAATACAAGAACGCTAATGATGTATCGGTAGTTCTTCCAGAAATATCGCAAAAAATTAAAGGTTCAATATATGCAGCAGTTCAATCTGCAAATGAAACAGAATCAATTGATGAACGCATAAAAATCTTAATTGGCGGCTTACAGTCAGTAATTAATTTTATTACTGAATGTGAAACAAAAGTCGCAAGAGATAGTTTGTTATTGCAGAATAAAATTAGTGTAATTGAAGAAATTGTAGACGAGCTATTGATCGCCGAAGCACAGGAAGAATAAACCTTCGCCTAGGAAAAACTTAACCTAATAATTATTACCAGTTAGAGGTAAGAATGGCTGGTATCTTAGATCCAAAAAAAAGAATCATAGACGCGTTAATAACTGTCGACGGCCGCCGTCAGATGGCCGCGAATACTATCGACATTAGTTTTGCAACGTTTTCTGATGAAGGCTTGTTTTATGATTCCGAAGATGGGGTCTCTGCACGAGATATATCGAACTTACCAATTATGGAAGTCGTTTCTCTTCCTAGGGACGTAATAATCCCAGAAGTTGATGACGATGGCGCATTTTCAATGAATCTTTCCGATGGGAACAAGGTTGTTAATGGAAGAAAAGTTGTTTCAGGGGCCCTAGACACTGTTTCCGTCGATGAAAATGGAAAAAGAACGATTGTTAAGGTTGATTCAGTCCTAACTGGGGCCGTCAATGTTTATTCTGGTACTCTTGACGTTTTGACAACCGCAAAAAAACATTTTGATCAGCTTAATATTCTTAGAACAGATGATGGCATAGTTGATTCAGGGTTTGATGTCAGTGCAAATAATCTTTTCCTCGAAACAGAAGAGCTTGAAATTAGTTTAAAGATGCTTAAACCGCTTGTGTTTGACGATAGTATTAACCATATTATTAACACAAGGTATCTTCCTCCCGAGGTTTCTACTGACACTGGCGCCGATATGCCTCTTGGAAATTTTCCTAGATTTAATAAGCCGCCGTATAATAATTACAAGACGTTTGAAGAAAAAGAGTTGCTAACAGCTATATCATCAGCGCAAGTTGATTTTAATGCAACAGGAAACTCCAATAGCCTATTAGGGCAGTTTTTTGAAGTTGGCAGCAACGGTACACAAAAATTAACCGTGGTCGATTATGGCGAATTTATAGACGACAATTCTGTCATAAGAAGAGTTTTCTATTTAGGAAAGCCAGTCCGTGATACTAATGGTACGATGAAATTCTGTAGACTATTTACTTTGGTGTTTGAGCAATGAGAATATTAAAAGGCAGAAAAAACCCGGGCGCTAATCAAAAAGAGCAAAAGAAAGACATATTTGAAGTCAAAGAAAAAGCTCGTGATGTCGATCACTTAGAGGTTGAAATCGTACAATCGCCGACGGATAATAACTTTTCTAGTAAAACAGAAATTCTTTTGTCATCCGTTTCAGAAAAATTAGTGGCAGAAGGATTTGAAAAAGTTGAGATCGTTGCATTAGAAGAACCTTTCGTAAAAACACCAAAAAAAGCATCGCCTGAAGATATTGAATCGCTGATAAGGGAAACAACAAAACGCAAAAAGGAAAGTTCTGAAGCCACCGTAAGCCAAATTGATTTAACTGAAAAGATAGACAATAAGAAATTAGAGAAATTGGCAAATTTTGGCGAAGTTGATAGGGAAAACGATGAAGAGTCCGAGCTAATCTTTGTTAAATCTGCAAAAGTAGAGCTAAAGCAAAAGAACATTGTTGAATCTGATTTTAAAAGTATTCAAGCTCAGCAAAACGACTCACAATTAATTTTAGAAACAAGATTTGGAAAACAAAAAGGCCTACTTGAAAACCAAAGAAAAGACGAAATTGCGTTTTCTCCTCTTGATTCAAAATCCGGTGAGCCGCTGGGTTTGCCAAACAATAGAGAAAAATTTGATATTGGCGACGAGAAAAACGAAAAAGATGTAGAGGCAGACAAAGTCCCGGAGATCGTTCGTATTATCCGGTCAAAAAACACAAATAAAGGCAATAGAAGAAAGCCATTTATATCAAAGAAGGCTAACATTAGAGAAGGTTTGCAAAATGGTAGTCAAGTTAAGCCTTTAATAAAGTCTGTTCGTAAGAAAAAACGAAATAGGGTAAATACAAAACAAATTAAAGTCGATTTACCGAAGGCTAGCAACAATTTATTGGTAAAAACAACTAATCGAAAAACAGGGAAGGTGCTCTTTAAGCCTATTAGGCCGAGAAGGGAGCCACTTATACCCTTATATAAGACGCTTCCCTTCAAAAAAGACAATTATTTGCCAAAGATCAACGTTGCACCGGTAGGAAACGATGAAGTGATTGTTCAGATTGGAGATATTCATCCCAGATATCAGAAAATTGATGTTTATAGACGAGAAATTTCTTCAAGGCCTTTCGAGGATGAATACCAGTTACTGCAAACAATCCAAGATCCTCCAAAAGAGTACTCTTTTTTAGACGCACAGGAAAATGCTAGGGCGTTTAAGTACGTTTGTGTTGGAAACGATGAGCCTCTTTATTCTTTTACAACATATACGAACAAAAATTACGTTTTTGACAAAATGATTGAACCTTTTGCTTACGCATATCAAGTTGGCACTAGAGTTGTTATTCGACTTCTTGATCTTCCTAGCCATTGCAAGAAGTTAATGGTCATGAGAAAATCTTCTGTTGAAGACGAGGAAATATTAGTCGAGGCATTTAGCCTTTTTGGCTCAAGACTACGATCAAGGCAGCTGCAAATTATTGATAACCCGCTTCCTGTAGAACAGTCAATCACATATCGCTTTTTATGGATAGATGAAGACGGAATTGAGAACACCTTCGACGAAAAACCAGAGGTTAACTTTACGACAACTCGACGTGGAACCGGAACAGATGCTGAATTAAGAAGGCTTACAGTAAATTTTGATAAAAAACAAAAAACAGTGCAGATAAAGGCTGAAGCAACTATTGATAATTTATTTGTTGCTCAAAGCGATGCTGAAATTAAGAACCCAACTGAAAATACACTGAAAGCAGCCGCTCGAGGCCTCGTAATTGCAAAATTTCAGCTAAGAAGGATAAATTTAAAAACACAGGAAGATGAAATTATTCTAAAAGAAATCATTAATCCTGGTTTATCAAAATTCGATACTCAATTAAAGGCATTAAATAGACTGACTGTAGAATTCAGCGACACGCCTGAAAATGCAGAGACCTTTGGTTACACACCGCTAATAGATCGATCACAATATGTGTACATAGGTCGAATTATTGTATATCCTGTCGGTCTGGAGCTAAGAAAAGTTTCAGACTTTACAACCATTGACGGACTTCGAGGTCCTGGACGCTTAAGATACAAATTTGACCCAGGTATCTTTGATCATCCTTTAAATACTGAGCTTGGTATACTACCATCAAAAACAGACGCCAGATCTTATGCCGAAGCTGACCTTATAGGCTTGACAGAAGCAGCAATTTCTAGACAAGTTTACGTCTCCGATGTTGATACGGAAGATGCGATAGAATTAAGCGCAGTCGTCCGCCGTGATAGTGCATTTGATCCAGTAGTCCAGCTTACAGGTACTGTTCCACGAGGCCTTCTAGACGATTTAGACCACATAAAAATTGTTTTATCTTATGATACAGTCAAGAAAAAAGATGTTATCGACAGAATATATTTAAGGACTGGAAATTTTGTCTACTATGATTACGCATTCGATGATCTAGCTTGCAATAAAGTTAGTTATAGCATTATTGGAATCGGAAAAGATTTCGAAACACTTTTTGAGTCTGCTGAAATAAGTATTGATCAAAATGATCCAAAATTGACTAGGTTTAATCGCCAAAGAGATTCCCTTGGTGATAAATTAAAAAGGGCAAAGATAGAAGAAAAGAAAGCAAACCGAAGAAAATCTCGCAAACCTAGAAAAAGCCAACGTTAAAGTAATTTGAGGGCAAGAAATGGCTAATAGCAAAATATTCAGAAAAGCACAAGAACGCTCCGCCAAAGGTGGTAGTTCCCTTAGTGGGTTTACTGGCTTTAAGGAAGCGATAGAACTTATTAAAGATACACAAATCCGAAATGTCGAACCTTATCAATTGTTGGCAAAAATTGCAAAAGATTTAAAAGTAAAAAGAGAAGATCTTTATGTAAAAATACTTGGCTCTGATACCCGCGGTCTAATCAAGATGATGGTAGCTATCGGTAAAAACAAGGATCATGCTGCAAACAGTAAGCAATTTATGGTTGTTGGAAATCTTTTAAAAAACGAAATAGTTGCAATTAAATCCGTAGCCACTACCGCTTCAAGGTCAGCACAGCAAGAAAAAAACAAAAAGTCCACGGACACCGCAGAAGAAAAAACTAAGACTGTAAACAGAGGCAAACATTCACTGTCGACTGAAAGAGAAAAATCGAGGCGAAGTAGAAGAAAAAATAGAAAGCCAACTAGAAGGTCTAAACTAATCCCAGGACGATCCAGAACACCGGCCTCAAAAGCAAAAGAAAGATACTTAAGAAAAAAGATTAAGCTGAAAGACAAAGTGGTAGTTGAAGATTTTACATCTATGGCACAACAGCCCGCGAGCTTTAATGAATCCGTGTCAGCTGTTCCGCCGAAAGACTTTTCTTCTATATACGAGGATTCTAATAATAAGTTATACGTCGATGGAGATTCAGATGAAATTCAGATCGACGACCCAGGCGGAATTCCTAAGTTTGCGGGATTAGGTGTTGACCTAGATAGACCTAGTTTTATAGCGTCAACAGAGATTAGCCCTATAATAACAGATGCAGAGTTAGATGTATTTGAGCAAGTGCTTATGGACAGAAAGTTCCGAATTGAGACTGTGTTTCAAAATCTAGAAAATATAGAGACCGAAGATATTGAAGCTTTGCAAGAAACGCTTGCTGAATTTACATCTTTGTCGCAGACAGCGATGCGCAGTATTCTTAACGTTGCCACGCTTGACGACAAAATTGTTACTGAAATATCAACAGACATGCTAGATCTTGCAAATTCGCTTCAATATGATACGTCTGATCGCATAACAAAAATCTATGCGCAGGCACTTTATGACATTGCTAATGCGCCATTGATTGGAGTCTATGAAACATCCGCCGGCCAAAGAAAAAACAATACCGAAAAAAATAATTTAAACTATAGTACTTCTGCAAGCACCATTCAATTTACGGGCCGAAATATATATGGCAATGTTTTGCGTAGTTCTGGTTTCATAGAAGCGAAAGATCCAGGCAATTATTCTTTTGGAACCGAAGGAAGTCTTCTGGCCACTTCTGTAATTAACGATACTAGGCAAAAGGAACAAGTCTCAAATCTTGGTAACACTGGCATACGACTATCGACCCTTCCAGATGAAACCACAGATCTACTAGACTCACTATTCTACGAACTAGCTCTTTCAAGGCTCATCCACGAAGGCGACACTAACATTACTAGCCTAAAAGAAATTGATAAAAAAAATATTTCTTCAATATTATTCGGCCAATTTGGTGACGGCCGTACATCCCTAAATGAGGTTTCTGTACCGAAAGACCTTGCTGCTATAATGAAATTTTCTTTCGGTGGTAAAACTTATTATCCTTTTGAACAGTTTGTAGGAAGTGATTCAGGCCTTGCAGGTCGGACTTTTCTAGATGCTGTAGTGCAACCAGCTATCGGTTCGATAATTGAAGATACGGATCAAAATTTTGAGATCTTGGATGAATGGATAAAAAACAGCGATTCTTCGTTTCAGAAATTTAAACAGTACATTGATGCGTTTCATCTTGCTGGCGGAGCTCCTGTATTTATTAATGAAATCACCAACGCGATCATTTCAATTGTTGTAACACCAACCGTTAAGATCGGCCCGCGTTATCATCCTTTACAAAATGAATTAGGTCTAACAAATTCTCAGTTGGCAACTTCTTTTGATTCTCAGTCAGATTTTTCAACATTAGACATAGTTCTAAAAACTATTGGAGAAAATACAGCGCAGGCTCTTGGCCACATTTATAACACTTTTGGATACTGCAACTTTGAAGGACAATCTAATCTGCTTTACAGGATAAGTAATGCTTCGAACCAAAGTTCTACTGCACGCGAAAACTTTAAAAATTCTGTTAACTCACTTGAGATCGGATTTAGTCGTGGTGCTCAGGGTGGATGGAGTCATGACAAGGATCGAAACACGAATGCTTTAGAATACGCGTTGCGAAATGTGTCTGCTAAAATGAGCCAACTGCTTAAATTAATAGAAAATAATATAATGGTCAGCATCGAACTTTTGTTATCCGACTTAGGTTTAATTGAGGCTGTTTCAACTGTGGATTATAATGCCGATGCATCTTCAAGGTTTTTCTCTCAAAAAACAATAGGAGAAACCGGAGATCGTTATGCAGCTTCAAAATTTGGCGATTTACCACATTTTTATTTAAGGACACTAATAGCTAGATGCGTTCATAATATTGTTTCCGAAACTGAATTACTACAAATAGAGGACCTTGCTGTTGGTGAAACAGGTACAACAGAAGACATTGCAGTTTCTTTTATGAAGGCAGCAAAAGTAGCAGTTACTAACACTAATCCTGATGAAGGTCCAGTAAGATGGAAAGTCACCCGCGGACAATGGCCGCCAGAAAGCGGCGATACAGAAGAGCTTTTAGAAAGTGTATATAAGAACTTTGTACCATCAGAGGTTCAGTCAGCAAGAGAAGGGGAACTGGACATTGAAATAGACGCAGACGTTGATGGAACTGTCGAATCGATCAATATAAATGATCCGACATCAGGGTTTGAATTCATTGATGCCGTAGATGGGTTTTGCCCTTTGACGCTCATGCTTGAAGGGGAAGATAACAGTCTTGATGGCTTAACTTTTGTAAAAGCAAAAAGAGGAATATTCGATAATGTTTACGATAGCATAGTAAATAAACGATCTCATATCAATAAAATGATAGCTTTTATCAAAAAACCAATAGAGGCTTATCGTAATTTTCCAGATGATCTTGAGTCTGCAGTTGGGAATATATCTTTGGATTCCATAAAAGAGGTCGCAAAAATTCCTGCGATAGACGGACAAGAATTAGTCAAATTTACATCAGCGGCACAAGTAAAAAATATGGAAAAAGCATTTTTACGTGAGAGCCCATCTGCGTCGCTAAGATATTTGCCAAATAAGCACATTGTAAGTGATGCAGAATTCAACGCCGCAAGAAGATTTTTATCAAAGTATCTTGAAGATAATTTAAATGCTAAGCAGAAAGCAGTTATACATACTGTTGGTATACCAACTGGGCTTCTTAGTTCGTTAAATCTTTCGTCTGAAAAATTCTCTTTAACAAGAACAGCTGAATACATGCTGTTTGGGGATAAAGAATTTTCTCAAAAACTAAACATGTTTCACCCAGACGTTTATATGTTTGCAGGATCTTTTTCCAATGCTAGTGACAATGGATCGATTACTGAAATTTTGCAACAATCAAAATACTTTGTTACAAATCGTGGTTTTTTATCATTCGATGAAATGCGTGGCGCACTTGATTTAAATTTGGCTGATGCCAATGTAATTGCAACCAATCACTGCTTAGACTATGCCATAAAACTTTGTCTTAAAATAACAACTGGAATGGACATGGACGAGGACACATTTAGGGTGACTAAGGATGCAAACAATCTATTTGTTTCTGATGATGGTCAAAAAAATATAGAGGCTTTGATCAAACGTGTTCCTGATGGGTTTGATACAATTTTTAACAAGGATGGCGTAGATAATATAAACACAATCATGAAAAAGCTTTCTGACAGTACCGCAACTGAGGTTAACACATATTTGGCGTCATTAGAGTGTCGTCTAATTACGCCTGAAGATATGGTGAAAAAAATTATAGCGCCAAGAATATTTGACCGTGTGTTTTCAATAATTGCACATCCAGATTTTCACTATACTACAGAATCTGGCCCTGGACTAACTGCAGTGACAGCAAATTTTGATGGAGAAAATAAGGTCGGTGTTTTTCAAATAGATTTATCGGAAAAAGAAAGCACGGATTTAATGAAAAATAACCATTTTGCAAAATACTTATATAAGGTTGAGAAACGATGAGTTTAAGTTCAGTACCATATTTTAATTTTGATGTCCCTACAGTAAGCGATTTACGTGGGCGATTCTTGTATCATTATTTTACCCCTGGCGAAACTATATATCCAGGAAACGACGATGCAACACTTGAAGACAGAACCGGTGCTTCGTTCGGCTTACCAAGAGAAATAGTGCTAGAACTAAAGGAAAGTCTAGATGATATTTCTGATAGTGAGGTAACCATAGATCCAAGGGTAGTGCAGGAAAAAATTATAAATGCATCGAATATATCAAAAGCTGTGACTGAGGGACAAGCACAATCTAGAAACGCATCTAGACTAAGTTTTAACGTTGATTCAGAATTTATTGAAAATGTTTATCAACATCCAGATTTTGATTCGTGCAACGATCATTTTGATATGGCTATAAGACTTCTTAATAACGTTGATTCAGATAGTCAAGAAATTCTGAACCGTGTTTTAGAAAATACAAACGTTCCTGGTCCAATAGAATTTGAGCCATCTACAAACCTGCCCGTAATCGAATTTGACGAGCAGAGATCTGCAATTAAGACATCTTCGGTAATAATGGATAGCAGTCTTGGCGATTTGGTAAGCAGTATAACAAATGATAGGTTTTCTTCCTTTGCAGATGATTTTGCAGAATTTCAATCAAAATCTTTTGAAAGACAGTCGGACGCACGCAAATCTCAGAAACAAGGCGTAATAAGGCTATCAGACTATTTACTAAAATTGGAACCACTTGACAATACGTTTATTAATGAAAGAGCAGAAGTTAGTATTGCGCCAATTGGCTTTATTTTCTATAAGACGAGAATAGAGGGTGATGAAAGAATTCCTGAAAACCCAATTGTGTTAATCAACAGAAAACGCAAGACAGTAATTGATCCTGCGGTTATTTACGGAGCAACGTACGAATACAGCGTTCATACTTTGCTTGTCCTTGAAACAAGAACTAGAAGTGGAAATCGCCGCGGCAGATTTGAGGTAAATAACTTTTTAGTTATATCAAAAGATGCAACAAAAATTAGTATAGAATGTGAAGAGAGAAAGCCTCCTCCACCACCAAATGATGTAAATTTTAGATTCCTAGATTCATCCATGTTGGTTAACTGGCAACTGCCAATTGAAACAGACGAAAAAAATATACCTGTCAACGACATCAAATACGTGCAGATATTCAGGCGCTCTTCGCTACAAGAACCATATTCATTGATAAGGATGTACGATTTCAATGATTCGTTGCAAGTTGTACCGCTAGAGGAATTTATACCGCCAGAACGCATAAAATTAACTACTCAGAACGATAATTCAATTGAAGTCGATCTACCGGATAGAGGAGAGTATTTCATATATACGGTATGCTGCGTTGATGCACACGGAAACAGTTCCTTTCTTGGTCCGCAGTTTGGTGTTTCGCTTGATCCTCTTGGGCAGCCAGTTATAGACCACGTTGCGTATCCTGGAAGCCCGAAACAGTATCCAAATATGACTGTTTTGAATGATGCTTTTGAAGATTCTATAAGGGCATCTGGCTATAAAAGTTTAACAATTCATCACAATCCGAACTTTACCGTTTTACTAAATGGCAAAAACAGGCAAAAATTAGTAAGTGTAGACAGAGAAATACCCAGTTATCTGTTGCAGCTAATTGATGTTGAGACACAAAAAGATGAAATTATTCAAATTACTATGCGTCAAAATTAACGATTGCATTTCTTAGAGTAATATAATTATCAATACTTGGAGATAAATTATGGGTTTTCTTGATCATTCAACAAACAATATTATAATCGATGCCGTCTTGACAGACCGTGGTCGTGAACTTTTGGCAGCTAACGATGGTAGTTTTCGTGTAGTAAGATATGCATTTGGAGACGACGAGGTCGATTACACAATCATTAAGAAGTTCGGCCGAACCATTGGCAAAGAAAAAATAGAAAAAAATACACCAGTGTTTGAAGCACAGACTGTTGCAACATTAGGCCTAAGGTTTCCGATAGTATCTTATAGCGATCCAAACCTTATTGCACTACCACAGCTTGAATTGGTTACTACAAACCTCACAAACGTAACGCAGAATAGAAATCTGCAAGTGACGCTTAGACAAAAGATTGACACGGATAAGATTACAGATAGGCAGAGGCTTTTGCTCCAAGAGTCAATGTATCAGGTTGCCGTAGATGGAAGATTTTTAAAGTTATCGACCGGTGCTCGTTCAAGAGCAAGAAAAGAGCCTTTTGGTTTTGGTCTTGTTTATGATGTTCCCGCAAGACAAGGGCAAGGAACAAACCTTAGTCGTTTGAGTTTTACTCTTCGTTACGTTGGAACAGGCTCCAGATTTACTCAGTTACAAGATAGTAACGGTATTGTAAAAACAACTGTCAAAGTAACAGGAAATACGACTGGAATTTCAGAGACATTCGAAGTGTCGGTTAAATATTCAACTTAAGGAAAGTTAAAAAATGGGAACGTTTAAGAATTTTACTGCGGCCGACATAAAGGCTTCGCCATCCTCACTAAATCAACTTATTGATGTAATTCAAGAAGATGTGTCGGGTTCGTTAACCCGTCGAAAGTATGAAGTTTTTGTCACCGGCGGTATTGGACCAGGGATTACAAGCTCTCTTTTCCAGACGGTTTACGATCAAGACTTTACTTTGCAAACATCAAACCCAGTGTTCGATATGACTGTAGGTCTCTTTCAAGCAGGTGCAACTGTTACAACGGCGCCTGGTTATCAGGTTGCGGCAACAGGTAAGTTACTTTTTGGGTCACAGTCTGTTATGATGAGAGAAAAGGTCGATAACTACAAGCAATTTGCGTCTTTCTTGCTTGGCAATGCTGACAGTTCTTTTTACTTAGGCGCATCATCTTATCCAGATAATGCAGGTGTCACAACATCGCCAACAGACAGAATTGACGAAGCATTGTTTATCAACTACAAAAGATTATTTGCAAGAGATAGACTTCGAAAAGAAACTTTTGCAATGCGTTTTTACACTAGCGCGTCAATTTCTGGTGGAGATGACAATGTGGAAACAGCAAATTACGCCGGCACAGACGCTCCATTTGCCGCACTTATAACAAATCGTACTGGTTCAAACGTAGATATTGTTTCTGAAGAGGGCGTGCAAATCTTTGCAGATATTGGTTCGAATACCGATTCGCGCCGAGTTACTGGAGGAGACGTTGCAAGAATCAAACAGGCATCAAATACCAATATAGACGTCGGATTACTTTTCTACGATTATGGCGTTGCTGTCTTTGACCTAGCAAAAATTTGTTGGGGAAATCAGCACATGTCAGGAACGATTAACGCAATGAGCGCAAATCAGCATACCAACGGCGGGGAAACAGTCCCGGCAGGCAAGCTTTTTATTGGTCATACCGCTACCGACGGAACTCATCTAAAAGGTGGCGTGCCAACAACTGGTAACAGCGGTTTTCCAACCCACGCAAGAAAAGATGGTAATCCGAGAGCTAAATTCATCCCAGATTTTATGGTCTCTGCGTCAATAGATAATATCGTCGATCACATTGGTGGCACGAGATTCTCTTCCGGTACGCTTACTTCGATGGCTTTTCAGAATCAAACAAACATTCAATCTTCGATTTACTTCTGTAGAGCAGCTCCTGGTGAGTTTAACTATTCTACAAACCCTACTTACATCGACAACGATGGTAATCTTCAGGTTATTGAAGACCAAACTGATCCTACCGAAAGATCTTTCACTTTTATCACAACAGTTGGGTTATTTAACGCTAATAACGAGTTAATGGCTGTTGGTAAATTATCAAGACCGGTTGAGAAAAATGATGAAAAAGATCTCAATATCCGAGTAAGACTTGACTTCTAAGAAAATGATACATGGCCATATTAAAAATACTACCAGAACACAAGTCCAATACAACTGTGGAATTTGCCCCACGAAGAGTTTTTTCTTCAAGTTCAAACGGACATACCGGATCAATTAATGTAATTGTTAATAGGTCACCTACCCAACGCGATAGCATTGATATGCGCGAAGGCCTTACGAATACTGAAGGTCCGCAAAAGTTTTCTGAGAATACTTTTGAAGGCCGCCGAGATATGATTTATAACGCTCGGTTTAACACAGTTGGACAAGGCAATATATTTTCTGAAAATGCACCGCCTTATAATTACGATTTGCAACTAGGGCTTTTAATGGACGGTGCAAATCCACACGACGGTGATGGAAACGGTTTGCCTGACGACTTTGAGAACTTTCCTCCGGAGTTATTTAAAGAACAATTTGTACAGCTGAATCTTAACTTTGCGCATATTGGTTATTCTGATTTGCCGTTACATCCCAGAAACGCGTACCGGCTTGCAATTTCAAGA
>Ga0163111_10000119_pt1 | contig 44465 bp, 55 predicted proteins | sample CRUFie1St18metaG_FD_109645 | JGI IMG/M metagenome (GOLD analysis project Ga0163111, IMG submission 109645) | Marine microbial communities from the Costa Rica Dome - CRUD Field 142mm St18 metaG | ecosystem: Environmental > Aquatic > Marine > Oceanic > Photic zone | place: Costa Rica: the Eastern...
AAATACCGTAGTCTTAGACTCTGCACAAGAGCCTCTAATGAGAGAACTAGACAAGTATGGGATCAATAGTGTACCCGTGCAATTCAGGCACTCTATGACGCTGTCAGGCGGCATTCATTGTGCTACATTGGATTTAAGACGTAAAGGAACGTTAGAGAGTTATTGTGATTAAGTACGGGCATATTGATAACTGTGGTATTACAAATGAACAAATGAGTTTATTAAACTTTGATGATTATTTTCAATGTTACCAACAGTACGATAAAATAGAGCAATATTATACTAAACATAACAGTAGTATATGGCAAATGTTTGAAACCTCTCCACAATGGGTACATGATTTAGCATTAAAGATACCACAAGATTTTGATCATCATGTAGTAAGTGTAATAAATGTGGAACCTGGACAGACTATTCCACACCATGTTGATAAGCATTTTAAACTAAAACAAGAACATGGTGAAGGAGAAAGTTATCGTTACCTTATATTTTTAGAAGATTGGAAACGTGGACATTATTATGAAGTACATGATCAACCTTTTGTAAAATGGAGAAGAGGTGATTGGGTTAAATTCGGAATAGATGACTGGCACTTAGCAGGTAATATGGGAGATGAACCATTTTATTCAGCACAGATAACAGTTCTTAAAAATGTATAAAGGAACTGTTGATATAAGTCATATAACAGAGGAAATGTTGTATAGACTAAAGTTTACAGAGCATACGCATACTGTTTATAGTGGCGGCTTTTGGAAAGACATGGGTGTAGCAGTACCAGATTATCCATATGAAGCACCTTGGGTATGGCAAGTGTTTGAAGATGATTGCCCAAGTTGGGTACATAGTGTTTATGATAATTTTAGTGAGTGGCTACATCATGGCATAGTTACAGTAAATAAATTAATGCCTGGTAGATTTATTGCACCACACGTTGATACTTTATACAAAATGAGGCAAAAGGTTAAACGTGAAAAAATGAATACAAAGGGAATGGTTCCTGTTAGAGTAAACTTATTTTTACAAGATAGATTAATGGGACATTATATAGAAATAGAGAACGAAACTTGGCTAGATTATAAAAAAGGAGACTTTACTATAATAAGACCAAATCTAGTTCATTCAGTAGCAAACTTTGGATATGAACCAAGGTTTACAATGCAACTTACAGGATTTGCAAAAGAAGAGGATATAAAATGAAAATATTCATAACAGGAGCAGACGGTTTTATAGGCCAGCACATGGTTCAAAGACTAAAAGATAAACATGAACTAGAATTTTTAAAAGAGGATTTAAGAGATCATGAAAAGGTAGGTTTTCAAATCAGGCAGTTTGATCCTGAAATTATTGTCCATTTAGCGGCCAGAACAGAAGTAGAGCAAAGTTTTTACGAGCAAATAGCATTTAGTGATATAAATTATACAGGTACAGTAAATTTAATTGAAGTCGCTAAAGACTTGCCAAATTTAAAAAACTTTGTATTTGCTAGTACAATGGAAGTTTATGGTTGGCAACCAATTAGTGATCTAATAAAAGAAGGTCGAGAAGAAGGAATAATTGCATTTAATGAAACTACACCTCCAAATCCTAATGCCCCCTACGCCGTTGCAAAATATGGTTGCGAAAAGTATTTGGAATATGCTCACAGAAGTTATGGCTTACCTTTTACAGCAATACGACAAACAAATGCATACGGTAGAAAAGACAACGATTTTTTTGTAACAGAGCAAATTATAACACAAATGATTAAAAATCCAAAAGAGATAAATTTAGGATATGGTGAACCATACAGAAATTTTATCTACATAGATGATTTATTAGATGCATGGGAAACAGTAATTAACAATCCTGAAAAATGTGCTGGTGAAATATTTTGTATAGGTCCTGACAATGCAATAAAAATTAAAGATTATGTACAACTTATTGCAAGTAAACTAGGATGGAATGGCCACGTCAATTGGAATACAAAACCAAAACGTCCTGGGGAAATATATCTTTTAAACAGTACAAATCACAAAATTACCTCTAGGTTAGGTTGGACACCAAAAGTTGGACTTAGCGAAGGACTAGATAAAACAATCGCTGTTTGGAAAAATATTTTAGAAAACAATTTACCGCACAATATAAGAAAAAACTTCAGCAGAGGCAAATAATTTCCTTGACAAATAAATAAAAATTTGTTAGACTCACATTTTTATTATTTGGAGAGTTATGGAAACCTATCTATTTTTTTTGTCATTTATAATGGCGAACTCATATTTTATGTATAAAGCAGGTGAAAGAGCAGGAAAATTCACCGGAATGATAAGTATTACTCAGTTCTTTAAGCAAAATAGTGTGCTTAAAGATAAAAAAGATATAACAGGGTTCGAAAATTGGCCATATGTAATACAAATGATGTATTCTAATCCAGACCCTGACATATTTGAAGATTGAGACACAGATGCCGAGAAAAAAACAGAGAAGTATATACGTTACAAAAGAGCCTGAATGGAAAACTCTAGCACTTTTAACTGATCCTGCAGAACAGGATCAAGCATTTCGCAGTTGCGAATATTTTGTAAGAACAGAAATACCTAAAAAGCAAGTTGTAACTGCTTGTAAAAAATGGATAAAAGATGCATCAGGATGGGACAAGGAAGATATTAAACTTGTTTTAGCAAATCCTGAATGGTCATTCAGTGCGGCAGGATTATCATGTTATGTATGGCAAAAATTAGGGTACATGCCTGAAAGTATAGAAAGCCATTACCATGAACGCAGAAAGTCAGAATGGATACAACGTGGTAAAAAGGCTATTAAAGAAAAATTAGTTAAAGCAGAACTAAAACCTAAAAAAGTTATTAGCATTCAGGAACGAATGAAACAACAAGTAAATGATTTATGTGCTGAATGGGAATATAAATTAGATTGCTTTACAGATGGAGGTTTAACATTAACAAGTTTTGAACCTTATAAAGACATGTTATCTTATACTCCAGAAGTAAAAGCCAACCATGCAAAAATTATAAAAGAAGATTTTCAGCCTTCCTATTTAGAAGCCTTGGAGGTTGTGGAATGGAAGGACGATCAAATAAAAGAAAGTTATGCACATTTTACAGCAAAGCAACGTAAAGAGTTTTTAGCATTTTTTGAAAAAATTAATACAGCATGTGATACAATTATAGAAACTAAAAAGACTACTAGAAAAGCTCGTAAGCCTAGAGCAAGAAGCAAAGAATCTATAATTAAAAAATTAAAATATCAAGTCAATGATAGTGAATTAGGAATAGCAAGTATCCATCCTACAGAGATAGTAAATGCAAATGAAGTTTGGGTTTATAATACAAAAACTAGAAAACTTGGCGTATATCATGCTAGTAGCAAAGACCCTCGTGGCATAGGTAGAGATGGACTCACAGTTAAAGGCACAACAATTCAGGAGTTCGATCCAGAGCTCAGTTTACAGAAAACTTTAAGAAAGCCTAAAGAGCAAATATCAAATTGGACAGGTAAAGCAAAAACTAAATTCTCAAAAGCATTCGACGATCTAACTACTACAGGCATAAAGTTAAATGGCAGAATTAACGATAATACTATCATTCTTAAAGCATTTTAAAACAAATTCTGATAAATAGTAGTATGGAAAATATAGGATTTACTAGCAGAGAAGATCTAATAAGAGAACTTAAACTTCGTTTGGCTGACGGTATAGTAGACGTTGAACTAGATAGAGAACACTATGACGTTGCTATAGATAAAGCATTCGCAATATACAGACAGTTAAGTTCTAACTCTGTAGAAGAAAGTATAATCTTTATAGAAACAATTGATGGACAACAGGATTACTTACTGCCTGACGAAGTAATGGAAGTAAGGCGTATATACAGAAGAGGTATTGGTACCAATAGTGGTGGCGGTACTAACTTTGATCCATTTGATGTTGCATTTAACAATATGTATATGCTACAAGCAGGGCAAATAGGTGGACTTGCTGTATTTGATGCATTTGCACAATACAAAGAAACTATTGGTCGTGTGTTTGGTAGCGAATATAATTTTATATGGAATAGAAATACAAAGCAACTTAAAATTTTAAGAAATATCAGACATGAGGAAGATATTGCAGTTGGTGTATATAATTATGTACCAGAAAGTATTTTATTAAAAGATGTAATGGCTTCTCCATGGCTGGCCGCATACGCATTAGCCCAATCTAAATTAATGCTTGGAGAAGCAAGAAGCAAGTACACATCAGGACTTCCTGGTGCTGGTGGTACTGTAACACTAAATGGTGATGCTCTTAAGGCAGAAGGCATGGAGCAAGTCACTAGTCTTAAAGAAAGATTACACAATTTTGAGGAAGGAAACACACCACTAGGATTTGTAATAGGATAATGATTATAGGCATAACTGGTTTTATAGGCAGTGGCAAAGATACTGTTGCCAATATGTTTGTAGAACGTGGTTGTGTCCATGATAGTTTTGCGGCTCCCCTAAAAGATGTTTGTTCCAGTATTTTTGGCTGGCCTAGAGAAATGCTTGAAGGCGATACTGTAGAAAGCAGAGACTTTCGTGAAATGCCTGATATGTTTTGGACTAAAAAACTAGGCGTACCAAACTTTACCCCCAGACTTGCATTACAATTATTAGGTACTGAAGTACTTAGAAATCATTTTGATCAGGATATATGGCTTAATAGTTTAGAATATCGTATGAGAAAACAAAATGAAAATTCTCCTTGTACTGTAGTCAGTGATGCCAGATTCAGAAATGAACTTGATTTAATTAAAAACATGGGCGGAGTTGTTATTTGGGTACAACGTGGTGAGCTACCTGAGTGGTATGAAACAGCAAGTCAGGCTCATTCAAACGTTGTCTGCCGTAAGATAATGACTACAAAGTACAAAGATGTACATGAAAGTGAATGGAATTGGGCAGGATACAATGTAGATTACGTTATAAACAATAACGGAACATTAGAAGACTTAGAAAAACAAGTAGAAAATATCAGAGATTGGAATACTGGACAATTTAGAGAACATCTTAAATTAGTATAATACAGCCTAATACGGCTTAATATTCAAAAATACCCTAAAATACAAAAAATAGATAAATACTATTACTATTATTAGTACTAATATAATTTTTAGGAGAACATTATGGCAACATTGATTAGCCCTGGTGTAAGTATAAGTGTATCAGATGAATCGTTTTACGCGGCCGCTGGTGCTGGTTCAGTCCCACTAATTGTGATTGCAACAGCACAAGATAAAAAGGCTCCAGACGGATCTTCAACGGCATCATATACAACATCATCAACAGCCGGTAAATTATATCAAATCACTTCACAAAGAGAATTACTACAAAACTATGGTAATCCAGTCTTTAAAACAAGTGGTTCGAATCCTTTACATGGCGGAGAACAGAATGAATATGGTTTAATGGCGGCATACAGTTTCTTAGGCATCGCAAACAGAGCCTATGTACTGAGAGCAGACATTGACCTAGATGAACTTTCAGCAAGTTCATCAGCACCTACAAAAGCACCTGCAAACGGAGCCTACTGGTTAGACGCAAGTTTAACAAGTTGGGGTCTTAAAAGGTATGAGACTAACGCATGGGTGTTAAAAACAGTTAAAAAACCTGGTGCAAGTGATGTAGACAGCAACGGTGATCCAAAAGCGGCTTTTGGCGTAGACGGTGAATTTGCAGTTACATACTTCACAAATACAGGTGCAACAAAGTCAACAATAGACTTTTATGAAAAAATAAGTGGAGCATGGTATAGTATAGGATCAAGTAATTGGTCTAGTGCAGTACCCGGTTCCGCAGGTGACTTTCAATTTGCAAGTCATTTATCAATACCTACAACCAAATCAGGTGGTGGCGCATTAGCAACTGGAGATATCTTTATCCAGGAAACAGCACCTAATAATGGTTCTAACATTATTGTAAAAGAGTATTCAACTACAACAAACTCATTTAGTATAGAGCCAATTGTTGCAGAAGAAAACTCAAACGTAGTTTATGCTAACACATATCCATCTCCAAAGGCTGGAGATTTGTGGGCAGATGGAGGTTCTGAAGCAACCTTTACACTAAAAAGACACAACGGAAGTGCTACACTTTCAGTTGCAAGTTCTAGTGCATTAGCAGATGGAATTAATTTTAGTACTCACGCAGGTAAAGTGTCTATTAATTTAAGCATAAATGGTGCGGCAGATATTCCAGTAACATTTACAGGTGCAAACGTAAGTGCAGTATCAGTAGATGAAATTGTTGCAAGTATTAATAGTGCAACAGGAATTAACTCAACAACAGCATCAGCAAGTAATGTTGAAGGTAAAGTAACAATTACTACATCAGATGGTAAAGACATAGGTATTTCAGCAGGAAATGTTGCAGGTTATACACCTTCAGACATTAATATTACTGCAGGTACATATAGTAACTTTAAAGCATTAAGTTATGAAGCAAGTGATAACGCAATTACAGGTCCTGCTACAAACGGAACCTTATGGTATGATAATAATGTTGCTAATAACAATATTGACATTTTATATCAAAATGCAGGTACATGGGCATCATATTCTAATGACGTACAAGTAGGCGCTTCTGCACCAACAGTACAAAGTGATAATACAGCATTAGTAGACGGAGACCTTTGGATTGACAGTAGCGATCTAGAAAACTTCCCTAAAATCTACAAAAGAGTATCTAGTGCATGGGTATTAGTTGATAATACAGACCAAGTAACATCAGATGGTATTCTTTTTGGTGACTTTAGAGCAAGTTCAAGTGGTTCTTTAATTAGTACTGCTAATGGACTTCCAAATGCCGCATTATACCCAAGTGGTATGTTAGCATGGAACAAAATGGCATCTGTAGGTAACGTTAAGCAATACGATAGCGGATCAGGACTATGGAAAGATTACAGTGGCAACAAAGCAGACGGATCTCCATTCATGATGAGAAAGGCTCAACGTAAAGCAGTTGTTAAGGCTATGCAGGCAATACTAGTTGCTAACCAAGATATCCAGAACGAAACAAACAGATTTAATCTTGTTGCAGTTCCAGGATATGCAGAATGCTTAGACGAAATGCTTACATTAAGTGTAAACAGAAAAGACACAGTCTTCTGTATTGCAGATGCACCATTAAGATTGGCTTCAGATGCAACAAGTACACAAAATTGGGCAACAAATGCCGGCAATGCAAGTGAGAACGGAGAAGACGGACTTATTAGTGCATCTTCACAGGCGGCTGTTTACTACCCACATGGTTTAAGTACAAACCTTGATGGCACAAGTATTATGGTTCCTGCTTCACACATGGCATTGAGAACTATTGCATTTAATGACTCAGTTGCTTTCCCTTGGTTTGCACCAGCAGGTTTCCAAAGAGGTGTTGTAAACAATGCAACGTCAACAGGATTCCTTGATGCAACATCAGGAGAATTTAAAGCAGTAAGTTTAAGTGAAGGTCAAAGAGACAGTCTTTATCTTAATAAAATTAACCCAATTGGCAACTTCCCAGGTAGAGGAATTGCTGTATTTGGTCAGAAAACACTTAACTCAGTATCTAGTGCATTAGATAGAGTAAATGTTTCAAGATTGGTAATTTACATCAGAGAGCAACTTGATGATGCAGTAAAACCATTCTTGTTTGAACCAAATGATGAGGTTACAAGAGCAAATGCTAAAGTGGTTGTAGACAGATTATTAGCTCAGTTAGTACAACAACGTGGATTATTTGATTTTGTTACAGTATGTGACACAACAAATAACACGGCGGCTAGAATCGATAGAAACGAACTATATATTGACATCGCTGTACAACCAGTGAAATCAGTAGAGTTTATTTACATACCGATTAGAATCCAGAACACTTTGGGTTCAACAGCATAAGTTTTTAAACTTAGATGAAAAAGGGCGGTTTACCGCCCTTTTTTTGTTTTAAAAAACTCGTTACTTATTTTTCAACAACAAATGAGTTTAGTTCTTTTGCAGTTGCTATTATATCTTGTGCAGATATTTCAATAGCAGGAAGTTCTTTCATGTTATTTGGAAATACTTCATTGTGCATATATACTGAATCTTTCATTCTATCATAGTTATCCATTAGAATACCTTGAGCTTGTGAAAGTAGCATGGCTCTGATTTCGAACCCAGATTTATTATGGTCTGACATTTTTTTCTCCTGTGTGTATGTGTGTATGTAACATTATTGTTACAAAATTATTTATAAAATGTTAATAATTTACTTGACAGAAATAGGATATTTGCTATAATAGTTGTATAAATTAAATAAAAAGGTAGGAGTTTTTATGCAATACGACATTTATCAAATACAAATCCCAAGAGAAGTTATAGACTATGTCAACAGTAATGACAGAGGACACGTTGGGGGAGAAGAAAAATACCCTATATATGAAGCTCATATGAGAAACACAATGGGTAACAGAGGCGAATTTAAGCCTGAAGATTTTGCTTTTTACACTAAAGTTTGTAGTGTAAAAGAGAATGCTGGACTGGTAACAGGATCACATAACAATAGTGCAGATGCGCCTGACAACACATACTTAGTTCAGGACAAAGAGGAAGTATTTAAAATATTAAATGGTTGCTACTATGATGAAGACAATGATGAAGACATTGTTTTTGATAATCATGTATTTGGATACAACATGAAAACTGTAACTAGAAAGAATGGTGAAGTTATAGAGTATAGAGATATGCACTCACTATCAGTTGGAGATATTGTTGCTGAAGTTACTGATGAAGGCACAAAATATTTTATTGTTGCTGATTGGGGATATACAGAAGTATTTCCAAATGCCTCAGATATTGCAGTAAATAGGATTAAAGAAGCAGTATAATCTTATTTTAACTCCCATTAAAAGGGCATTTAATTGCCCTTTTTTTATGATTTATTAAAACACTTGTTAATTATTTCTGAGTGAAAAAGATAAATATTTGCATATAATTTAGTTCTAGGAGAACAATATGGCAGTAGAAAGTGCAACAAATGAAACCAAGAGTAAGTTTGGAGTTCCGGTAACGGGTGCTACTGGTTCCGGTATCTTGATGCCGAAACTGAAATATCGTTTTAGGGTTAGTTTTTTAAACAACTTTGGTGGTAGTCCAGAGGTTAAAATATTGACTCAAAACGTGCAAAACGTTACTAGACCTAAAATTACTTACGAAGAAATAATTATTGATAGTTATAACTCAAGAAGTTACCTACAGGGTAAACATGCTTGGGAACAAATTACTGTAACAGTAAGGGACGATATAACTAACCAAGTGGCAAAAGCAGTTGGCTCACAGGTACAAAGACAGGTGAACCATTTCCAACAAACAACTCCAGCCGCAGGATCAGATTACAAATTTGATATGCAAATTGAAGTGTTAGATGGTGTTAATGCTGGTGCAACTGAAGTTTGGTTCCTTGAAGGATGTTTCCTAACTAACGTAGACTACAGTGATGGTGACTATGCTGTGAATGAGCAAGTTACAGTTACTATGCAGGTACGTTATGATAACGCAACACACTATGAAGGTGATAACGATATCAACGGAAGAACAGTAGCAGGTAATCCGTTCCCAGAATCAGTAGATACTGGATCAACAATCGGAGTATAACCGATATTTTTGAGGTAGCTCTGGCATGGAATTTCTGAAATTTTTAGGAAAAAACTCTAAAGATAAATTTTACGCCAGGGACTTCCGTAACAATTACAGATTTAGACCTGACGTCAATCCCCCACGTATCAAATTTGAAGGATATGTGAATTTTGTTTTTAACAGAGATTTGGCGTCATTTCTAGATTTGGAAAATCATACTTTTAAAACAAACATTTCAAGTCTTGTTAGGACAGCAAAACTTCCAAGTGTTACTTTTAAAAACCAAGTAAAAAATCAATTTAACAAAAAGAAAATAGTTGCTACAGGAGTAGAATATAATCCTGTAGAAATAACTGTCTTTGATACATTAAACAACGAATGGCTTATTGTGTTAATGAGATATTTTTCCTATTTGTTTATGAACCCAAGAAACAGAAATGCAGAAGGAGATAGAGATGTACGAATGAATACAGATTTTATCGACGAAACAAAGGGCTCACAATTTGCTACTAGTGTTTTTAAAAGTAATGAAGCAGGATTAAATCTACAAAGAACAAAGCAGTTTTTTGAAAGAATAGATATAATTATGTATCATGGCGGAAAAGGAGTCCAGTACAGTTTAACAGCACCCATAATTAATAGTTTTGATTTTGGCGATATGGATTATTCAACAAACGAATTTGTAGAGTTTAGTATATCAGTAGATTACGAAAACTTTACAACATTTGATGTTGCTAATTTTGATTTAGGTGGTGTTGACTTAGATAGATTTGAAAAAGTCGTAGGACTAAACTTTGCAAGTGATGAAGTAATGAGTAAACCATTAGGCATACTTGATGATGGTGTAGATATGGCTTTCCTAGGTAATAGCACAAATGATGGAAGTGGAGGTACTGCACTAAGAACAGCTCAGCCATTAGATACCCCTATTAAAACTGACAGTGATGAAAGTCAGGCACAAACACAAAATTCAGATCCTAATAATACTAATAAAACAGACTCTAGTGAAAAATCAGAGGTACAAGATGAAGGTCCCTCTAAACCTTTACCTAGTACATATAACCAAATAGATCTTCCTATATCTAACGATCCTTCTAAGAAAGTAGGTAAGTCATTATTATCCACAGCCATATTAGCAAAATTATCTGGACAAGATGTAGGCGATGCAGTCAAGAATTTTGCAATTACAGTAGTGGCAGATGCGGCTGAGAAAAAATTAGCAAATGTACAAAATGCACCTGAAAGAGGGGAAAGTGAATAATGCCAGAGTATATTGACACATCTACATCTTTATATAATACATTTGGAAATGAAGTGTCTTATAAAATTGTTCAAGATACTTTAGTGGCATATATAGATAATGCAAGTGTAAAATTTCCATTACCTGAAGCAAGTTCAGAAATATTGGCAGAAATTGCCGCACCAAAAGATTCGCCAATAGACCCTTCAACATTATCTGTAATAGAAACAAAGTTACAAGCAATTGGTTTTAAGAAAAAAAATTCAATAGCAATGGCTAGAGTTTTAATAAAAGTTGCAGAAGTACAAGGAATACATCCTACCAGTTACTTTGAAATGAATGAAAATTCTCTTAAATTGTCTGTAGATGCTTATGCGGCCATTAATTCTTTTAGGCCTGCAGGAAATAAAATAGATCTAAAAACACCTACATTAAACTCACGTAGCAAATTAAAAGCCCTTATCAAGCCATAAATAGTGGTATGCCAACAAAATTTGCATCAGGAAAATACGACGTACAAAATCCTACAAAATATGTAGGACAAAAAGAGCCTTTCTTTAGAAGTAGTTGGGAACTAGCATTTATGCGAATGTGTGATAGTCATCCTAATATTCATAAGTGGGCAAGTGAAAATGTACAAATACCATATAGGAGCCCTATAGACGGAAGGTATCATAATTATGTGCCTGACTTTATGGTGCAATACACAGATAAAGATGGCTCACAACATGTTGAACTAGTTGAAATAAAACCTAGAAATCAGACCACGATGGAAAGTGCTAGGTCCCAAGGGCAAAAAATACAAACAGCCATTAATGCCGCCAAATGGACAGCGGCACAAGAGTGGTGCAATCGAAAAGGCATAAGGTTTAAAGTAATAAATGAGGATCAGATATTTAGAAATAATAAACCGAGAAAGCCTAAACAAAGAGTTACTAAAAAACGCAAGTAATAAATACTATTATGACTAAGAAATTAGAAGAAGAGTTTAATCTGCCCCCTATAGAAGAGGTTACAGATGTAGTGCCTTCTAAAGAAGAAACACAGGAAATAATAGAAGAAACACAAAATGCTATTTCTGTTAGCGAAAAAATTAATTTAGCATTTAAAGAAATAAAAGGACTGGAAGATCACGAAGTTGAAATGAACGATATTGCCAAGGAGGCATTAAACAGTTATAAGCAACTTATGGATTTGGGTATGAACGTTAGTGACATGGCGGCTGGTAAAGTGTTTGCTGAAGCAAGTAACATGTTAAAAATAGCCTTAGATGCCAGTGATGCCAAAACAAAGGCCAAATTGCAACAAATAGATCTTATGTTGAAAAAAGCAAGAATAGATAAATTTAGTGACAAAGGTAATTCAGAGGAAACTGTTCAAGCCACTGTGTTTGATAGAAATGATTTATTAAAAATCATAAAAGGCGGAGGTGGAAACGGTTAGTTTTGTAAAATCTACCCATCTACCACTTTTAAAAATTAATAAATTTCCTTCTGAAGATAATTTCCATTCCCCTTCTTTATGAATTCCAACCCTTCTACTGTGTTTATTTTTTAATAATTGTAAGTCTTTGTCTGTGAGCATATTTTTATTTATTAAAAAATTGCATGAAGTGATAAATAAGTGTTATAACGGAGTATTAATTATGGAACTGAAAAATTATATTACAGAATCATTTAACAAAGAATACGGCTTTAGATTAAAATTTGCCGCAGATTGTGGTTCTGAGCATATGGATATGCTAGAAAAATGTCTAGCAAAATATAATCTAGTCAGCATTACACCTTTTAAAAGAACACCTATAGAAGAAAATCCTCAGGAGTTTTACAGAATTAAAGGAACACAATGTACATCAGAAGTATGTAGTACAGATGTAATCCTTAAATACCCTATAAATGAAAGAATATTAGAAGTATGGTGTGCAACAAACATGGGTTTAAATCATGAAAGAGTACTTGCATATAATGTTAAAGATCCTAGAAGAATAGAATCTGAAATGGCAGAAGAAAGAGCTAAAGCAGATGGTGACAGACATGTAAGCGAAGAAGATGCACTTTTAAATAAAGAAGATCAAGCACATTATGAAAAACAAAACGAAGACCTAGACTTTGCTAAAGCACATTATGGCGAAGAATTTAATAAAGAGTTTTTAAAAGCATTGGAAGAAATAAAGAAAGAAAAAGGTGCAAAATATTTTCAAAATAGTTATCCAGACAAAGAACAAATAATGGGTAAAGATTTAGAAGAACTAGGTGCTCAAATACACGGAATGCCTAACATGGGTAAAGGTGCAGAAAGCACTAAGCAAGTTTCAAATAACAGTCAGACTCTTAAAGGTATTGTATAAATGAAACTTAATGATATGCTAAATGATTCACAATTAAGTGAACTTCAAGACACTAGCCCAGATCAAAAATATGGTGGTGAGATAGACATAAACTTGCCTCAGGTTCCAATTAATGTTTTAACAAATGTTATGCCAGAAGAAACTGACGTTCCTTTAATCAGGCAGGCTTTGAGGCAAATAAACCTCGAACGAGGAATCAATAAAAGAATGATGCCTGCTCTTAAGGCATTTTTAAAACCATATACAGATATTTTAAGTTCAGGCTTTACAGGATTTAATCAGTTAAGTGCCTTGCGTAAAGCATTAGCAACAACAGATCCAACTAACCCTGACGCTCAACAGGCTATGGATACAGCAGTTAGTTCAGCATCAGATTATGAACCTAGTGAAGATGAAGTTTTAGCCTATGCTGTTAAGCACAATATCCAGGCTGTAACTGATGAGCAAAAAGCCTATATAAAAAGTTTAATGAAAGGAGATAAAGACGTAGCTCAAACAGATCCTAGTACGCAAGAAAAGGAGCCACAAATGGCAAGTAAACAATATGATAATAAACCTTTAGATGAATTAAAAAAATTAGCAGGATTACTTGAAGAAGAAAGTATGCCTTCTAAATCACAAGTTATGAAAATGTGTAAGGATGGTAAATCTAAAAAAGAAATTTGTGATATGTATCCTAATTGCGATAAAGAAAAATTAAAATCTATGATAGATGATTGCAAAAAAGAACTTAAAGAAGGCCTTGGATATGCACAACCAGGTGAAGATTCAGAAAGAGTCACATATAGTAAAACTAAAAAAATGGGCGATGCTAGTATCACCATAAATGCAAATGCAGAAAGCATGAAAGAATTGCATGATGTGTTAAGACTTGCAGGAGTAGATTTTGAAGATGATGGAAAACATGATGATACTCCAGATCACAAAGATCATGATGACCATGAAGACCATGAAGACCATGAAGATCATGACTCAGAAGAGCCAACAGATAAAAAACCTCTTATGGTAATTAAGCCTCAAGACGCAAATTACTCTACAGATAAAGAAGTTTTAGTAAACTACCTCAAAGATAAACTTAAAAAAAGCATTTCTTAAACCCTAGCCTACATAAATAGTAGTATGGCAAGAGGAACAGCAGATACCAGTCTGGTTAAACCAGGCTACTCAAAAGTAGCATATACACCAGATACTATAGACGATTTTAAGAACTGTGCAAATCCAGATACAGGTCCTCTGTATTTTATGACAAATCATGTAAAAATACAACATCCTACTCAGGGCGGTATAGATTTTGATCCTTTTAGTTACCAATTAGATTTAATTCATAATTACAATAACTACAGATACAGTATCAATATGCTGGGCAGACAAATGGGTAAAACTACTGTGGCGGCAGGATATTTGTTATGGTATGCTATGTTTAAGCCTGATAGTACAATATTAGTTGCGGCTCATAAACAGGCAGGTGCCCAGGAAATAATGCAACGTATTAGGTATGCATATGAAAGTGTACCTGATCATATTAGAGCAGGTGTAACAGAATACAACAAAGGCAGTATAAGTTTTGACAATGGTAGCAGAATAGTAGCAAGTACAACTACAGAAAATACTGGTAGGGGTATGTCACTTACCTTAGTGTACTTAGACGAGTTTGCTTTTGTACCTCCCAGAATTGCAAGTGAGTTTTGGACAGCATTATCTCCTACATTAGCAACAGGTGGTAAATGTATTATTACAAGTACGCCTAATAGTGATGAGGATACATTTGCAACTATTTGGGGTCAAGCAAATAAATTATTTGATGAACATGGCAATGAGCAAGAATTAGGTGTTAATGGATTTAAACCATTATTAGCAATATGGGACAAACACCCAGACAGAGATGCCGCCTGGGCAACAGAGGAACGTGGCAGAATAGGAGAAGAAAGATTTAGACGTGAGCATGAATGTGAATTTATTATATATGATGAAACACTTATAGATCCACTTAAACTAGTTGAAATGGATGGTGTAGAACCTAGATTAAGAATGGGTAATGTTAGATGGTATAAACAACCAACACACGATAACATTTATTTGGTTACACTTGATCCTAGTTCAGGCACAGGTGGAGACAATAGTGCTATACAAGTATTAGAAGTACCTAGTATGGAACAAGTAGCAGAGTGGTACCATAATAAATCCCCAATAGAAAAACAAATGAAAGTAATGATGGAAATTATGCATTACATCAAAGAGCAAACAAACAGTTTATCACAAATATACTGGACAGTAGAAAATAATACTATTGGCGAGGCGGCACTTGTAGTAATTAGAGATACAGGTGAAGAAACATTTCCAGGCGACTTTTTACACGAGCCTAAAAGAATACAAGGCAAAAAAGGCAGAAAGGGTTATCATACAACACACAAGAACAAAATGGAGGCCTGCTTACAACTAAAAAGATTAGTAGAGAGCGATAAATTAAAATTAAAAAGTAAAGCATTAGTAAGTGAACTTAAAAATTTTGTTAGTTCAGGTAACAGTTTTAAAGCAAAACCAGGTGCCACAGATGACTTAGTTATGGCACTAATTATTGCTGTAAGGATGACAGAATATATTAGTGCATTTGAAGATGACGTTTACAATGCAGTAAACAGTAGTTTATCAGTTAATCCAAATGATCCAGATTCATTAGATGATTCAGATTACCCTATGCCTATTGGACTTTTATAATGCAAAGAAAAACTGTAAACGATTTAATTTTAAATACCACAGCAATAAACAGTTTAGGCTTATACGGTAAACAATGTAAAACTAATTACTACATAGACCCTGAAAAGTTTTTGGATTGGGTTTACGATAATTTTAAATTTGTACAGTATAATCCAAGGAAAAAAGTCGATAGAGAAGGATTAAGTATAACAAGTTTAGATGGTGGATTAGGTGGTATTCCTGATTTAGATAGTTTAAGGGAATATAATCAGCAACATGGTACTAATTATGATGAAAAAGACTTTAAAACTAGGACTCCTGTTGCAGAATATCCAGAGCTAAAGCACATTTTAGATATATTTGGTGATAGTTTATTTAGATGTCATATTCTTAAAATTAATCCAGGTGGATTTTTTCCGCCACACAGAGATCATAATACACCTTTTATAGACAGTTTTAGGCTTATTATGCCATTACAATATGTGAATCCCCCATTTTTTAATTTTGTAATTGATGAGGATATTACACATTGGGACACAGGATTTTTATACTTTGCAGATACCACTAAAGCTCATTATTTGTTTAATTGCGGCGATTTACCTAGTTACTGGATAGTATTTAATGTTGAAACAAGTATAGAAAATGTTCAAAAAGTTTTAGGCAACTTATCAGTAAAGGTATAAGATCAGATAAATAGTCATATGAATATTAAGTTAGTAGCAGAAAAGACTTTTAATTTGCTAAAAGGGTTTGGCTATGAGGTCAGTAGTTATGACAAGGCAGGTGATCTTGTTATTGACCCAATGGAGGCTACAAGATTTGCAGTGGAGTCTCCAAACATTTTAGTTAGAATCGATCCATTAGACAAACATTTAAGTTTAAAAACAGGAACTCCTGGAGAAGCGATAGAAAAAATTAGGCCCATGCTTAAAGAATTAGCTCAGGATTACTTATTAGATTTTGATTACTCTGTGTTTGATAAGCAAATTAAACCTAAAGGAGAGAAATTAGACGTTGCTAAAAATGAGAATAAAGAGGAAGATCCAATGTCAGAAGAGATAAACATAATTAAAAAACTTGCAGGATTACAGGAAAATCCATTAATGGATCCACCTGGAAGTAAATTTAAGTTTGGGCAGGATAGAGGCGAAAAATTACCTCAAAGCCCTAGTGATACTCAAACTATGGTCAGTAATGCAATGATGGATATTGCTGAATTTTATGGTGCAATAGGAAATGCACATAAAAAAGGCCAATTAGTAGGACCAAACGATCAGCCTATAAGAGAATTAGATAGCAAAACTTTAGCATTAGCATATGATTTCCATAAGAAAGGAGAAAAGGATCCTATATCTGCTTATGCTCAAGCAACAGCAAAACAAAGCATGTCATACATGTCAGGAGATTTTTCAGAACAAGATACTATGGATATGGAAAGACCTAGTTTAGATACAAATTTACCAAGTGATTACTTTTCAAAATTGGCTCAAGTAAAGAAGACAGTTCATACAAAATATGGTGACAATGACAGAGTAAACGGTGTACTTGACAGATTAAATAATGAAGAAAAAGCAAAAGGTCAAAAAGCAGATCCAAACAACATTATGATGAAAGTGGCACAACACCTAGGTGAATCTATTACAGAAGCAAGTTTAGGTAAAATGACTGGTAGCAGAAAATCTAGTTATCAGCCACTAGCAGATAGTGTTAAAATAATAGTAAGGCACAATAAAGACGTAAACGAAGAAGTTCGTGGTGCTAGAAGCAGAAATATCCACAGTATATTAATACAACGTGGAGAAGAAAAATTTAAAATGGCAGAAAATAATCTGCAAGCCGCAAGAGCAATGGCAAGACATTTGCACAATGGCGGAGAGACTTTTGATGAAATTGGTGAAGCAATTACAGAAATGAGTAGAGAGTTTAGAACTCTTAAAGAATTTGTACAATATGTACGCAGAGCAAAATTAGTAAATGAAGCAAATGAAGAGTTTGTAACACTTGCAATGGAAAATATTAAAACTATAAAAAACACTTTCCATAGATTAAGTGGTGTAAAAAGTTATGCTAATGCAGTTGAAAGTGTACATAACTATAACAACGTAGAAATTTTAGAAGACGATTTAGATTTAGAAAGTAAGTTTACAGAAACACATTTTGATGATAAAGTTGCAAATGCAATGGAAAATTTAAAAGCAATGACTAGCAGACAGAGAAGTTTTGAAAGTAAAATAATGAAAGCAATAGAGTCAGAAACTTTTAGTGGACTCAAAGATATTATTTCAGAAGACGAGCTTTTAGAGTTTGAAGGTTTAAATCAACAATTAGGTCACAGAGTACATGCTTTAAGCAGTACTGCTAAAGATGAATCTCTGGGCAAATACTTACATAGCATTAGTGATAAACTAAATGCTGGTGGACAACTTAGTCAATTCGAGTATGGCGCAATTAAAAGTTGTTTACTAAGTGCAGGTCAGCACAATGTACCAAATGCTCCTATGAGTGTAGAAGAGTCATATGAAGCATTTATGGACCGTTTTGACGTATAATATACTATTATAAAGATAAATAAATTTGTTGGAAAGAAATTTCCAATAGTTGAAAAAAGTACTTGACTTTTTTCATCAAGGCATTATAATAAGGCAACAGTAATATGAAAGTATTACGAACATGGCATACATAAAAGGAGAAAACATTATGGCATCTTTAGAAGAAATTAGAGCAAAACTACAATCAATGGATAACAAATCCAACAGTAGTTCCCCAGCTCAAAGTGATAAAGCAATATACCCTTTTTGGAACATCGATGAAGGTACTAGTACAGTACTAAGATTCCTTCCTGACAATGATCCAAATAACACGTTCTTTTGGGTAGAACGACAAATGATAAGACTAACATTTCCAGGAGTTGTAGGTGGTGAAGCAAAGCCAACTACTGTACAAGTTCCTTGTATGGAAATGTTTTCAGGAGAAACATGTCCAGTCTTAACTGAGGTACGTCCTTGGTTTAAAGATCCTTCATTAGAGGATATGGGACGAAAATATTGGAAAAAAAGAAGTTACATCTTCCAGGGTTTTGTAAATGAAAATCCACTAAATGAAGAAGCACCTGAAAATCCAATAAGACGTTTTGTAATTGGACCACAAATATTCAATATAATCAAATCAGCACTCATGGATCCTGACATGGAAAACCTTCCAACAGACTATGTTGCAGGTACTGATTTTAGATTAGCAAAAACAACAAAAGGACAGTATGCAGACTACAGTACTTCTAAATGGGCAAGAAAGGAAACTGCTCTAACTGAAGAACAATTGGCGGCAATTGATACACATGGTTTGTATAACTTAAACGACTTCCTTCCTGCAAAACCAACACCAGAAGGTGTACAAGCGATTGCAGAAATGTTTGAGGCAAGTGTAAATGGAGAACTGTATGATCCAGCAAGATGGGGTACCTTTTACAAACCCTATGGACTTGATACAGGAACTAGCACACAATCAACAGTGGCAACGGCTCAACCTGCTCCAGCAGTATCAGAGCCTGCAAAAGAGAGTGTGGCTCCTGTAGTAGAAACTCCAGCAACAGCAGAAACAGTAGCAGAGGCTCCAGCACCTGCAACTGCAACAGCGACAGCAGATAGTGGAGACACTGGTAAGAAGTCAGCAGATGACATTCTTAACATGATTAGAAACAGACAATCTAGTTAAGGAGACATCATGCAAAAACCTTTTGACTTAACAAAGTTCAGAACTGGACTGACAAAAAGCATAACTGGAATTAGTGCAGGTTTCCATGACCCTAGAGATTGGATTAGCACTGGTAACAAAACACTTGATTATTTAATCAGTGGAGACTTCAATGGAGGTATCCCACTAGGTAAAGTGAGTGTGTTTGCTGGTGAGTCAGGTTCTGGTAAATCATTTATATGTTCTGGAAACATTGTAAAAAATGCACAAGATAAAGGATGTCAGGTAGTATTATTTGACTCTGAGAATGCATTAGATGAGCAATGGTTACAGGCATTAGATGTAGATACTAGTCCAGAAAAACTACTGAGAATTAGTGTATCTATGATTGATGACGTTGCCAAAGCAATATCTGAATTTATGAAAGACTATAAAGCAAACTATGGCGATTTAGAATATGATGAAATGCCAAAACTTGTTTTTGTAGTTGATAGTTTAGGAATGCTTTTAACTCCTACAGACGTTGATCAATTCAACAAAGGTGATATGAAAGGGGATATGGGTAGAAAACCTAAGGCACTTGCGGCCTTGGTTAGGAATACAGTAAACCAGATTGCCCCTTTCCCAATCGCCCTAGTGGCAACTAACCATACTTACGCATCACAAGACATGTTTGATCCTGATGATAAAATATCAGGCGGACAAGGTTTTATATATGCAAGTAGTATTGTTGTTGCAATTAAAAAACTTAAACTAAAAGAAGATGCAGACGGAAACAAAGTATCTTCTGTGCAAGGTATAAGAGCGGCCTGCAAAGTAATGAAGTCTCGTTACAGTAAACCTTTTGAAGGTGTACAGATCAAGATTCCTTATGAAACAGGTATGGATCCATACAGTGGTATGTTAGAAATGTTAGAAGCCAAAGACATTGTGGTTAAAGTCGGCAATAAATTATCTTATGTATCGCCTGTAACTGGTGAAGAAATCAAAGAGTTCAGAAAACAATGGACTGATGAAAAACTTCAACTAATTATAGATGAATGGGGACAAAATCCTAAAGCACAAGAAGATGTTGTTGAGGATATAGACCCTGACGTATTAGAACCAGATATGGAGGATTACACAGATGAGTCCTGAAGTAGCATTACTTTTAGATACCTGGGACACGATTAAATCGTTTATTCCAGCAAAAGAAAGACTTCATTTAGCAGAAGAAGTTGTAAGAACTTTTGACGATAACGTCAGCATTTCAGAAGTAGAAGATCATTTAAATGAATTCGATACTGTAATGAAGGCGGCTATAGTAAGTCATTTCGATATTGGCCTTGAGAATGAAGAGGACGATGAGGATTGGGATTATTAATGGCAACCCATTATAATAAAATTGTTGACGATCTAGGAAACATTGTAGATGCTATTGCATACTATGAAAAAGAACTAGAAGATGCAAGATGGGAAGTCAGAATAAAAGGGAGTTTGGAGAAAGCCTCCGCCTCCCTTCCTGGTCTAACTGAGTTTCGCTTTAATCAACTCCAAGAGATTGAAGCGATTCTCGAACATCTAAATATAGAACTTCGCAAAGAACGTTCTAAAATATTTAGAAAATATTTAGAAAATTACAATAGGCAACTCAGTAGCCGTGATGCAGAAAAATTTGTGGACGGTGAAGAGAGTGTAATAAATTTAACTCACTTAGTTAATCAATTCAGTCTTCTAAGAAATAAATACTTAGGCATAATGAAAGGTCTTGATACAAAACAATGGCAAATTGGACACATTACAAGACTTAGAACTGCTGGTATGGAAGACATAGTAATTGATTAATGTTAAAAATATTTGAATATGACCTAATACAATGTGAGGAAAGAACCTGGCATAGTTGGGAAAATTTTACAGAAACTCTTACATCAGATTTACAAGAATTTATAAAGCAAAATCCAAATACTCCTGTAGGAGTAATATTTAATTATACTTGTGAAGGAACAGTAATATTAATAGATAATAAAATTTTTTATCAGCGAATACACGAGTTTGGTAAAAAATATAATATTAAACTTTCTAATATTACCTTTAGAGGTAGTAATGAAAAAATACAACAAAGTTATGACAACTGGCACAAACTTTACTCAGATACATCAGACAAAATAAATGTAGAGAGTGAATGCTTTGGACTTTATCTATATAGAAAAAATAGTGAATATTATGATAAACTGATATACACTAAGGAGGCACCTACACATTTACGTTCTAAAAAATATAATTGTTTAAATGCAAATATACTCCCACATAGACTTTTGTTTATGTTAGCCATGCAACAAAAAGGTTTAATAGATAAGGAGAATACATATACTAGTTTTCATGCCTATCCAGAACTTTTAAATCCTAGTCCACATGATCCTATACTTAAACATAGTAAGTGGGCAGATATTCTTACTGCAGATTTTAAAAAACAACTACCAATACAATTTGATATATCTGGTGATTGGGAAAGTATATATGATAAAATATTTGAGCATTATCCAGAAGTAAATGGTTTAGACTGGAACAAAGTTGGAGATTTCAGATACATTTATGAGGATTGCTATTTTACTATTACAACAGAAAGTTCAGAATCTCACACACTATGTGATTATCATTGGGACGATAAAATAAATGATTATTTTAGAAGTTTCCACAATGAAATGTTTATAACAGAAAAAATAACAAGACCTATATTAAATCTACACCCTCAAATTATATATGGGCCAACTGGTACATTACAGCATTTAAAAAGTTTAGGATATAAAACTTTTAGTGATTATTGGAGCGAAGATTATGATAATCTAGATGGCGACCATAAACTAGAAGCAATAATGGATATTATAAAACAAATGTCTGTAAAGTCATTAGAAGAGTTACATGAAATGTATTGGGATATGATGCCAATTCTTAAGCATAATCAAGCAATTCTGCTTGATACATCTATATAAAACACTTGACAAAACACAGTTTTTTGCTATACTATAATAGTAAGGAGTAAAAAATATGAGTTTAATTTTATTGATAATGGTTGTTTTAGGAACACTTTTTTGGTTAGTGAACAGAGGGTTTGCTGAAGTAGGAGAGATGTTTGACGGAATGTTATTATCAGAGAGCCTTTTTGTAATTGGAATGATTACTTTGTTAATTATTTGGTTAGTTTAGGCTTGACAATTAGACATTTTTTGCTATAATATACTTATATTTAACTAAAGCCGTGGGAGGCATATATGAAAAATAAAAGAGACTTTGTTAAGATCAAGAATGGCATACATAGAAGTAAGCCAGTCACAGACGCAATTTTCCCTTTACTTAAAGGCGTATCGTATGGTAAACGTGGTGCATTTGTAACAGTTGATGCAACTGCTTTAATGGGTGCAGAGTTTACAAAAATTAGAGTATTAGTAGATTCTCCTAATGAGGTTGTACCAGCAACTGAACAGGAATACAATAACTTTATACCTGAAAACATGAAGCCTAAAAAGAAAAAGGAAACTACTAAACAAGCAATGGATAGAATTGCTGAAAGATTTAGAATCCTTGATGAGATGACTGATGCAGTTGCTAACGGTGTTGTTAGAGGACTTATTGTATCAGGCCCTCCAGGTGTAGGTAAAAGTTTTGGTGTAGAAACTATTCTTGAAGAATATGATGCAATGGCTAAAATTGGTGGCCAAGTGAAAACTGAAATTGTAAAAGGGTCAATGACGCCAATTGGTTTATATCAAACACTTTTTAACAATTCTAACGAAGGAGACATTCTAGTTTTTGATGACTGTGATAGTGTCTTGTTTGATGAAGTTTGCCTAAACATGCTTAAAGCAGTTTTAGATAGTGGTAAGAAAAGAACTATTAGTTGGAAAGCAGAATCCAATGCACTAAGACGTGAAGGTGTGCCTGACAGATTTGACTTTAAAGGTGGTTGTATCTTTATTACTAACGTGAACTTTGAAAATGTTAGAAGCAAAAAGATTAAAGATCACTTAGAAGCATTAATGAGTAGATGTCACTACATTGACTTAGGAATGGATTCTATAGACGATAAATTTATTAGAATTAACCAAATCGTTAGAGATGGTATGTTGAAAGAATATGGCTTCTCAAAAGATTTTGAGAAAGAAATAATTGACTTTATGCATGAGAACGCAGAAAGGCTAAGAGAGATATCATTAAGAATGGTTCTTAAGATAGCCGATCTTGCAAAAATGAACTTTGATAACTGGAAGGGGTTAGCAAGATCAACATGTATGAGAAGGTTCAATATCTACTCGTAGATATTATTACCCATAGTAAATAATTATTATGGGTTCCCCCTAGTGTTCGAAACCCTCCCACTTCGAACACAATTAAACCCCCAAATCTTTTGGGGGTTTTCTTATAAAACTGTTGACAAAAACAATAACTCATGTATAATTAAAACTTATATTAATATAACTCTTATTTTGGAGAAAATATGAACGAATTTGATAAGAATTTTCATCTTAATTTTTCGCCTCTATATGCTACATTTGTTATCATGTTGCTTATGTTATGGGCAAGTGAAGTTAAAGGTGACGAGATAGAAGAAATTGTTGTTACTGCTCAACAAGAAAAAACTGTAAAAGCAGATCCACTTATTGACAATAGACTTATAGAGGCCATTATGCCTATGTTTACATATAACGCAGGTGGATATGGAGGTTTTATAGGTTATAGCGAAAGAGGTGCTCAAACAAATCATACTGCTGTATTTGTAAATGGTATTCCAGCAAATGATCCAGGTGCAGGTTGGTATGATTTTGGACATGATTTTGCAAATGGACAAACTGTAAAAGTTATTACAGGTGCAAACGGAGTCATTTATGGCTCTGGTAGTATTGCAGGAACAATATTAATACAAGATACTATAGAACGTGGAATGAATATTAGATTGGACGGAGAGCCCAAGCAATATAGAATAGCACCTTTAGAACAGTTAGAGTTCAGTATGGTAGAAGATAATTTTGCTAGTGCTAGAAATGATAACGAAGAAATAGATACTTACAGCAATAAAACTGCAAGAATAAATGTTGACTTTGGTGATTTTAATATTGTAGGAAAGTATTCAGATTATGAATATGATTATGATAATTGTTATGATTATTATTGGGGTCAAAGTAATGATTGCTTACAGGACGGTGAAAGGTATAATATTGCTATAAGAAATGATTTTATGACTATAGGTAGAAATTATAATACTGCAGATTACTTTACTGTTGAAGATCCTACTTATACAAATGAAAGTTATAGGGATTTTATTAGATTAGGCAATCATATGGAGTTAAGTAAAAATCTAAGTGTAGCATTTGGCTTAGATGCAGAAAAAATTTACTATAATACTAACAGTTGGAATAATACTGAAGGCTCATTAGAAGTTAAAACAGAAATTACAGAGCCTGGTATATCATATGAAGATGACGATACTAATAAATCAAGACCATTATGGACAGGAGGATATATTGGTACTGGTGAATTTTTAACATCATATGTTGGAGATGGTAATTTTGAAATAGTGCAAACAGAAAACAAATACACTGATGATAATGCCGGCATTTATTTTTCAGCAAATGCAAATTTTATATTAAATTATAACTTTGGTGTAAGACTAGGTAATGACAAACAAAATGCTCTTAGACTAGGTATATCTAAAGGAGAGTGGTTCTTTAATGCAGGTAATAGTTTTAGAAAGCCTAACTTATATGAATTGTTTGGCGATAGTTATGTAGAAGGAAACTTAGAACTAGAACCAGAAGAAGGTGTAGGTTTTGAATTAGGATACGGAGCAATTAGTATCTTTATGTATGATTTTAAAGAAGCAATCGAATATGTACCTGGTTACAATACTGCAATTGATACAACTAGTTTAGAACTAGACGCAGAAGCAACACTTTATGTTGATACTGAAAATCCAGAAAATAATGGACCAGGTATAGGTTGTGTTTTAAATCCTAACTGGACAGAAAATGATGCGGCAACTTTTGAGTTAGATGGTTGTATTTACAAAACAGTAACTAATACAGAAAACATTTGGACAATGGCTTCTTATCAAAATACAGGATCATATACTACACAAGGTATAAGATATGAAAACAATTTTGGGCCTGTTGGATTGATGTTAAATTATACAGACACAGATCAAACTAGGATACCTGAATTTGCAGGAGTTTTAAGTTTACAACATAACTTGTATGGATATAATTTAAAATTAAACTATGCAGTACAATTAGACAGAGAGCCTGGACCTTATGACTTTTTAACAGATGGAAAAAAGTATTTAGATGATTTAGAAAAACTTGACTTTAATGTTTCAAGAAAATTTACAAACGGTGTAAGTTTAGCATTTAAGATAGAAAATGTTACTGATGAAATTGTAGAGGTTACTCCTTTTTACGATAGTAGAGGAAGAGAAGTTTACTTGACATTAGGGTACAAGTGGTAGTATAATACAGTATGGCAAAATGTGTTTTAGAAATTAGAGACGAGGTAAATGTTCGTTTCAAAGGACTTGATGTAAAAGCAAGGCGTAAAATTTCTGATGCCTGTAAATATTTCCTACCTCATGCCTATCACATGCCTGCATACAAGTTGGGTAGATGGGACGGTTGTGTTAGGTATTGCGACATTGGTGGCAGAACATATTTTCATTTACTAGATAAACTAGTTCCAATTATTACTAATGAGGGTTATGAAATTGAAGTAGTTGATCACAGAAAGGCTTGGGACTTTAATTTTGATCCTGTAACTCAAACGAGTTATGATAATGTTAAATGGCCTAAAAAACATCCAGCAGAAGGCGAGCCTATAATACTGAGAGACTATCAGGTTGAGATTATTAATCGCTTTTTGGAAAACACACAATGTTTACAAGAGATTGCCACAGGTGCAGGTAAAACACTTATTACTGCCGTGCTAAGTCATAAATGTGAACATTATGGCAGAACAATAGTTATAGTACCAAACAAAGATTTAGTGGTACAAACAGAAAAAGACTACAAAAACTTAGGCCTTGATGTGGGTGTATTGTATGGCGATAGAAAAGAATATGATAAAACGCACACTATTTGCACATGGCAAAGTTTAAGTATATTAGAAAAGAAAAGTAAAAACTATGAAGCAGACTTTCCTATAGATGAATTTTTAGACGGAGTTGCCTGTGTAATGGTGGATGAAGTACATAAAGCAAAAGCAGATGTACTTAGAAATTTACTTAGTGGTGTATTTGCTGGTGTTCCTATTAGATGGGGACTAACAGGTACTATTCCTAAGGAAGAATATGATGCAGTAGGTTGTACTTGTAGTTTAGGACCTGTTGTAGGAAAAATGAGCAGTAAAGAGTTACAGGACATGGGTGTACTTGCAGACTTAGATATAAGTATTTTGCAATTACAAGATGGAATGATACAATTTGGAAACTATGCTCAAGAGTTGAAATGGCTTGTTACTGATGAAAAGAGGCTAAAAGAAATATCTGAAATTATAAAAGGTGTTGCTGTTAATGGTAACACTTTAGTTTTAATAGATAGAATAGCAACAGGAACAAGACTAGAAGAATTAAATCCAGATTGGGTGTTTGTATCAGGTTCAATGAAACAAGCAGACAGGCAGGAAAATTATGATGATGTTTCTGAAATGGATAATAAAGTAATAGTAGCAACTTATGGAGTTGCGGCTGTGGGTATTAACATACCCAGAATTTTTAACTTAGTAATGTTAGAACCTGGAAAAAGTTTTGTTAGAGTAATACAGAGTATAGGAAGAGGTATTAGAAAAGCCTCTGATAAAGACTATCTTAATGTATTAGACGTAACAAGTAATTTAAAATACAGCAAAAGACATTTAACAAAACGTAAGCAGTTCTATAAAGAGCAAGGATTTAGGTTCCAAGTTACTAAAGTTGATTACAAATAAAAGGAAAAAATATGAAAATACTAACAGTAGAAAATGACACGTATGATATAGATTGCGTACCTGACGAAATAGATGATATAAGATATTGTGTACTTGATGGGGGCGATCCAGAATTTGTAGATTTTTATTTCCTTCCATTAATATTTTTGGAAAGTTTTCATGCTCCTGCAATCTGTTTACAAATTGGTAATTACAATATACAGATGCCTATGGATTGGAGTATTTTATTATGTGATGAAGATCTAGATGGTATTGAAGTTTTACCATTAGCAAGTCTTAACAATAGAGGTTTTAGAGTACTTGTGATGAATCCACTAACAACTAGGATTCCACAAAGTCAAGAGATAGGAATAACTAATGTTTATCAAGATGTAAAATGGTATTTTCCTAAACTAAAAAATGGTCATATGTTGGCTGTACCATTAGAAGATGGACCAGATCCAAAATGTGCATACTTTGTTAAAGAAGCAAACAAAGTAAAAAATATTCAAATTGCTGATTTAGTATAGGAGGTTATTATGGCAAAATATAGATATAGAATAGAAGGCGGCAGATATGGAGGTGAGCTTGTATGTGGAGAAGTAAATCCTGCATTTGCAAGTCATTATGCAGGTTCAGATGAGCAAGAATTAATAGAAGCAGTATTAGAATCTGAAGATTATGAACCTAATGAAGATGAGGATAATGATACATTATTAGATCCAGAAGGGTTACCTCACCCAGGTTTACCAGGCGAAGATTACTATATGTGGGAAAATGATGGTATAGAGCATCTAAACGCACCTTATTCAGATGGCGGCTTTACAGTATATGAAGTTCCAGCAGACGAATCAGATGATTGGGATTACGATAAAGAAGTATATGAAGGCGACGGAATTTTTGTGTATGGTAGAGAAGGTGCTTTATTTGGTTCAGATGAGCCAGAAGTTATAAATGAAGAAGATGACAAAGGTAATAAGTATGTGCCTGTTTTAGCATTTCATAGTTCTGAAAAAGGATCTTTTGGTGCCTGGTTTGTAGATACAGATGAACCATTTGATGAATTTAAATTGGGCTATGGTGTTGTAGAAACAAATCTGTGCGAACTTGTTGATGCTGTTTACTATGACAAGCAAGAATTAGACTGCAATTATGATTATAACGACACAACCGGTAAAAGTTATGGTGCTGATGTAGGTTGGTTAAATATAAAGTGGCATGATAGCCAGGAAAACGTTGCAGAAAATATGGAAGAGTACTGGCAAGAGTTTGACGATAACGTTGAATGGGAAAAGGAAAATAGATGAAACGAATCTTAATTTTTGGTTTACCTGGTTCAGGTAAATCTACTCTTGCAGAAAAACTAGTTGAAGTATTAGGAAACGCAGACTGGCACAACGCAGATAAGATAAGAGAAACATTTAACGATTGGGATTTTTCTCAAGAAGGTCGTGAACGTCAAGCCTTGCGTATGCGAGATTATGTTCGCAAAAGTGTTGCTAAAAAGAAATATGGTATTGCAGATTTTGTTTGCCCAACAAATCAACTAAGGGAAAAACATGTTCCAGAATATGTTATCTGGATGGATACTATAGAAGAAGGAAGATTTGAGGATACAAATAAACTTTTTGAGCAACCTGACGGTACAACATTCATTAATGCAAGAATTACTGCTGAGGAGTGGTGGACAGAAGAAAAATGTGAGGAATGGGCAAAGTTATTAGCAGTTGATATTAAAGATCATGAGTTTCAACCAAAGCAACCAACTACACAAATGTTAGGAAGATTTCAGCCTTGGCACGAAGGACATCAAAAACTATTTGAAAGAGCATTAGCAAAACATGGGCAAGTAGCAATACTGGTCAGAGATATGCCACTAACTGATGATAATCCTTGGCAAGTGGATAAGATATGTGAAAATATAGAAATTGCATTGGCCAATCATGCAGGTAAGTTTAGATGTTATCCTGTCCCTAATATAATGAATATTACTTACGGCAGAGGTGTAGGATATAAAATAGAAGAAGAAGTTCTCGACGAGGAAACACAAAAAATAAGTGCAACAAAAATTAGAGAACAAATGAGAAAGGATGGCGAATTATAAGGTCTATGAAATAAAATTCAAAGACGGTATGGTATATTATGGTTATACTGCAAAGCCTTTTGAAATGAGAATGGCTGAGCATTTTAGCAAGAGCCAGAAAGGCAAAAATAAATTATATAAAAAAATGCGTAATGCAGAATATAATTGTGAATGCAGAGTTGTAAATCGCTTTCCCACAATGGAAGAAGCATTGGATTGGGAAAAGAAACTTATAAAGAAAACTCCACATCAATTTAAATTAAACAGAAGTTGGGGCGGAGAAAATGGAGAGAACAATTTTAGAAGATGGAAACAACAAGACATCATCAAAAAGCATTACAAAAGGAAAAGGACAAAATACAAATTTTAACCATCCTGCTTATACTAGGTATCCACATATGATGGGAAAAGGTTATTTTGGTGTTGCAAGTGATTATATAAACAATGAAGGTAACTTACGATTTACCAAATGGAAAAAAACTTTTGCATTTACTCCTAAAATAACAATAACTGGAAAAAAAGTTTGGCTAAAAACTTTGTATAAAAGAAAAAGATGGTTACACGTAGAACCCCCACAGTTTCCTAAAGATCATTTTCATGGAACAGAATATGCAGAATGGGAAGATATATTAAATTTAAAAATGAGGTAAAACATGTATCAATTTACAAGTGAAAGTGTCAGTAGAGGGCACCCAGATAAAGTTGCAGATCTAATATCAGATGCTGTTGCAACACATCTAATTGATAAAAACGTAAATCACAGAGCCGCAGTGGAAACTTTAGTAACTACAAATATGGTTACACTTGCTGGAGAATATAAAAGCGACAAGTTTGATAAAATTTATTTAGATAAACTTGTTAGAGAAATAGTTAGAGATATTGGCTATGAGCAAAATGGATTTCATTGGGAAAAATTAAAAGTTTATAACGAATTACATGGCCAAAGTCCTGATATTGCATTAGGCACTGATAATTTTGGTGCTGGAGATCAGGGACTAATGTTTGGATATGCATGTAATGAAACTGAAAACTATATGCCAAGTGCAATACATTATAGTCACAGAATACTGCAACGATTACAAGACGTAAGGCAAAGTAGTTCGTGGATACTTCCTGACAGCAAGGCACAAGTTACAATGAGTTATGATGGTATAAACAATCCTGTTAGTATAGATAAAATTGTTTGTAGTACTCAGCACGAAGAAGCAATTGATATTGCAGATGTAAGAGTGTATATTGAAGAACTAATAAGAAAAGAAATTACAGAATATGATTTAAGCAATACAGAATTTTTAATAAATCCTACAGGTAGATTTGTTATTGGCGGTCCAGATGGCGATACAGGATTAACAGGCAGAAAGATCATTGTTGATACTTATGGTGGTTATGCACCACATGGCGGAGGTGCTTTTAGTGGAAAAGATTGCACTAAAGTTGATAGAAGTGCGGCTTATATGGCTAGGTATATAGCAAAAAACGTAGTAGCAAGTGGCAGATATAAAAATTGTACAGTACAATTAAGTTATGCTATTGGAATAAAGGAGCCAACAAGTTTATACATTTATGCAGACGGAGAAGTAAGACCTGAACTAACAGCACAGATACAAGAGTTAGTTGATTTAACTCCAAAAGGAATAATTGATAGATTTAATTTATTTGATTTAGACTTAAAAAGGACAACAAATTATGGACATTTTGGCAAAAGTGATTTGCCTTGGGAGGAAATAAACTTATGGACATAAAAGAAAGTATAAGGACAGTACCTGATTTCCCTAAAAAAGGAATACAGTTTAGGGATATTACAAGTATGCTAGAAAGCCCAGAAGCCTTCAACAAAGCACTTATAGACATGACTGCTGAGTGTATGATGTTTGAGGCAACAAAAATAGTTGCGATAGAAAGCAGAGGATTTTTATTTGGTTCCCCACTTGCTAGAGATATGGAATTACCTTTAATACTTGCAAGAAAGCCTGGAAAGTTACCCAATCCTACATATCAAAGAAATTACACATTAGAATATGGAGAAGCAACATTACATATACAACAAAATAGTAATTTAAAGCCAAAAGATAAAATTGTAATTATAGATGATTTAATTGCAACAGGCGGAACAGCAATGGCATTAGCAACTTTGATAAGTCAATGTTGGAGTGTACCTAGAGAAAATATATTAATTCTGGCCGCAATAGACTTGATTGATCTTAAAGGTAGTGCTATAATACAGGATGCAGGATTTAATGTACAATCACTTATTGAATTCGAAGGAGAATAATGCCTAAAAAACCTCAAATACCGTTAAAAGATATTATGGCGGCAATAGATAAAAAGGATAGAGACTTTTATAATAAACTATCTGATGAAGGTAAAAAAGCCTTTAGTGCCTGGATGATGATGAGATATTGCAGTAGTGTACAGGGAAAAAATGCGGCAGATTATATTTTTATGACTAATGAGTGTGTAAATTATCAGTATAGTGAGGTTAGTAAACATCCAGAATTACAATGGTTATTGCTTAGTGTATGTGGTGTTGGTTCTGTACAATTTCATCCATATATAAAACCGCCTAATAGTAAAAAGAAGAAAAGTAAAGTATTTGATTTTGTAAGTGAAAAGTTTCCACATATGAAAGCAGAAGATATAAATTACTTGATAGATATCAATACTAAAGAAGAACTAAAAGAGTTTGCAAAATCAAATGGTTACGATGACAAAACAATTGGAGAGATATTTGGAAAATAAATGTAAATGGTGTGAAAAAACATTTATGAGCGAAAGAACTCTCTCAGCTCATATGTGTATTAAAAAAAGACGTTGGGCTGACAAAGATTTAACACACATAAGATTAGGATACAGAGTATTTCAAATGTTTTATGAACTAAACACATCAGTAAGTAAAGTTAAAAGTATGGAAGATTTTATACGCAGTCAATACTATGAGGGATTTACTAAATTTGGAAGGAGTTGCGTAGTAAATGAATATTTACAGCCTGAGCAATTTGCAGAATGGCTGATAAAAGAAGGTAAAAAATTAAAAGACTGGAGTAAAGATAGTATGTATGATGAGTATCTTTTAACTTATGTAAAAAAGGAGCCTGGCTTAAAGGCATTAGAAAGAACAATAATATATCTTAATAACTGGAGTACTGAATCTGGAAACGATTGGCAAGATTATTTTAAGTCAGTAAGCCCAGCAAGAGCAGTACATGATTTAAGGAGTGCAAAAATAAGTCCTTGGGTTTTATATCTTAGCGAAACTGGAGGAGAATTATTAACAAGATTTAATGATGAACAGGTTAAAATGATACAACATATTATTGATACAACATTTTGGATGAAACATTTTGGTTATAATAAAGAAGAAGTAGAAGAAATTAAAAAAGCATGTGAGGTAGCAGGATTATGAAAGAACTAACAGAAAAAGTATCGCAATGGCACCATGATAGAAATCTTATTGATGGTGCAACCAGTAAAGATCAAGTTTTAAAATTAATACAGGAAGTTGGAGAGCTTTCAGATAGTGTATGCAAAGGAGAAGATGTTAAAGATGACATTGGAGACTGTTTAGTTATATTAATTAATATAGCAGAGCGAGAAGGTACAACACTTGAAGAATGCTTAGAAGTTGCATATAATGATATTAAAGACAGGAAAGGTCGTATGGTGGATGGCATATTTGTAAAAGATGAGTAGTTTTGAAAATATATTACAATTTGGTCCTAAAGTTGGTCATATAAAATTATCTAATGATGAGTCAAAAGAATTATATGGTATTTGTTTAGATTCAACTGATGATTTTAGACAAGGACTAGTTGGATTTATTTTAGAAGAAAAAAATATTACAGCAAAATTTAAAACATCTAAAGTCTATAATAAAATAAAAAAATACTGTAATGATTATTTAAAAGAAGTAGACCCTGGATATTACAAAAATATAATAGAAAAAGAAAATTTTGATGATATTTTTGATTGCACTAAAGCATGGTATAATAAACAAGTTCATATGGAGCATAATCCTTTACATAATCATTTTAGAACTGCTGATTTAGTTACAGTTATATATCCTAAAATAATATTAGATGAAAAAGATAACAATTTTATAGTTAATAAAACTACTAATAAAAAACAAACAGGACAGATTAATTTTGTTTATGGTACGCAGAATGATTTAAATGGATTTGGAAGCACAGAAATTTGCTTAGATCCACAAGAGGGAGACTTATTAATTTTCCCAGCAACCTTATCACATTATACAACACCTGTATTAGGTGATAGTGTAAGATACAGTATAAGTTGTAATTGGTCAATACATACACATATAAAAAGATTTGCACATAAAGAGATAAAATGAAAATAGATTTTGATGTAGATATAGATATGGCTAACAGAGATGAATTTCTCAAACTAGTTAATCATACTCCTGCAGGTATTGAAAAGGACGGAAATTTTACTAAACACAATACTGGTGTTTACTTTCAAAATATTCCTAAATTTCCATTACAAGGTTACAGTACAATTGATCACAAAAAAGCAGAGGAAGAAGGTTGGTTTAAAGTAGACTTTCTTAATAACCATATATACACAGGTATAAAAGATGAAACACATTTAGATCAACTTATTGCAAAAGAGCCTATGTGGGAACTTTTAGAGCATGAAGAAGTTGTAGAACAGTTATTCCACATCAGTAATCATTTTGATATAATTAAAAAACATCCTCCTAAAAGTCTAGAACAACTAGCAATGATACTTGCAATAATAAGGCCAGGTAAAAGGCACTTAGTTGGTAAAAGTTGGAAAGAAATAGAAGCAAATGTTTGGGTAAAGCCTAATGATAATTCATACTTTTTTAAGAAAAGTCACAGTTATGGTTATGCATTAGCAATTATTGTACAATTAAACTTGATTTGTGAAGGTTAGTCAGTTTTTCTAACCAGTTGAACACCACGTCTTTTAATTCTTTTCTTAATTAAATTTTGCAATGATGTCATGGGACCAAAAATTATTTCTACATCCTTCATTACAAATGTGGAAAGGAAAGGAATAAATTCTTTCATTTCATGATTAAGAAATATATCTATTGGCAGTTGCCTATTACTTTCCCACCACCACATGTCACCATATACTAAAAATCTTTTTTTAACTTCTAATGAGGGCATTTTATTAACATCATAAAATGTCATTATAGAATTGTCATGATTAACTACTATCCCAACGTATTCGTTTCCCCCATAGGTAACTCCTGTTAGGAAAGGATATTTTTCTTGTGCCTCTGATATAAGTTCTTCTTTATCCACAACTTTATTTATGTTTTATAATGATAAATACTACAATATAAAGAGTTAAAAACTATATGAGTTACGGAAATCACAAATTATATCTATACGACGAGGTGGTTGATCTTGTGATTAACACATATGGTTACTATGTGGATAACAGACCTATGAATAATAAAAGATTAATAGCACATAAAGGATTGTCTAATGAACTATGTTTTAGCATTAGAGACAAAGATAGAAAATTACAAAATGTAAATTCTGATATATTAAGAGCAACCTTTGTAGCACCTAGTACAGGAGAAAGAGTTTTTACAAGAGTTCTAGAACATACAGGAAGTACAGGGCAAGTAAAATTAAATATAGTAGAAGGTGACTTAACGAATTTAGAACCTGGACTTTATCAAATTTATATTTCCAGAGAAACAATGGAAGGAAAAGATCTACCTGTTTATTCAGATCAAAACAATAATATAAAATTTGATATAGAAATTTTAGATCAAACTAATCTTACACCAGTTGAAACACAAACTGCAAATGTAAACCAGTTTATGCAAGTTACAAATACAAATACAGGGGATTTATCTAATGTTTTTGTAACTTCTGCATTAGAAGGAAATCAAAAAAGAAATTTTGATAGTATTTTACATAGTATTGCAATACATCCAGATAATTATACAGGCAGGATAGATATACAGGCAAGTTGTGTTGAAAATACACCTGGAACTGCAAATAACAGTAGTGATTGGTTTAATGTTGTAAGCAATATAAGTTTAACATCTAACTCAACAATATACCATAATACTTTTCAAGTAAATGCAAATTATATTAGAGTAATGAGTGAGCCTACTGCTGGAAATATTTCTTTAGTGCAACTTAGAAATTAATTGACTTTTCAACAATATTCATGTATAATTAATGCATGGATATAGACTTTTTAGTTGAAATGGTGCATCGCCTCCTTTTGGATAATCTTCCAATAAAAACAAACAGAACTCCTAGTGGCTGGAACACTATGGATTGCCCTATGTGTACAGATAAAAGAAAACGTGGAGGGTTAATTACTACAGGAGCAAAAATATCCTATAACTGTTTTAATTGTGGCTTTACAACAGGTTGGGAGCCTAATCCTACACTTGGTAAAAAATACAAGGACTTAGCAATAAAATTAGGTGCAGATACACAAGATATACATAAAGTTACAATAGAACTGATGAAATATTCTGAAGAATTAGAAACAGAAAGTACTTCAGATTATGTTTATAACTTGCAAAAATTTAATACAGAACAAATTCCTGAAACAGCAATGGCGGTAGATGATTTGCCAGATGAACATGCTGTAAAGAAATATGCGAAACAAAGAGGACTACTTGGTCTATATCCACTGCTATACTTTGATGAAAAGTTATATAAGCAAAGATTAGTAGTCCCCTTTACTTATAACAATGATGTTGTAGGCTGGACAGGAAGGCATATTAGCCCTCCTGACAAACAAACGCCTAAGTACTTACATAAAATGCAACCAGGATATGTTTTTAATATAGATAGGTTTGCAGATAGTAAAAGAGAAATTATTATTGTAACTGAGGGTGTATTTGACGCCATACTGGTAGATGGTATTGCAATACAGGGTAATAGTGTAGGCCCTGAGCAGGCACATCTAATAGAAAAATTAGGTAAAAGAATTATAGTATGCCCTGACAGGGACGAAGCAGGTATAGAATTAATGTTGCAGGCCGCTGAACTAGGGTGGGAAGTTAGTTTCCCGCCTTGGCATGTAGAGTGTAAAGATGCCGCAGATGCAGTTCAACGTTATGGTAGATTAGCAACAGTAAGCAGTATTATAAAACATGCAACAAATAATAAACTTAAAATAGAAGTAAAGGCAAAAATGATATGAGAGAAAGATTTGATCACTGGAAAAATGTATGTAAATTACATTGGAAGGAAATAGTTACACTATCTATTGCCTTGCATTGGATAATAGACTTACTTATTTTAGGTCCTTTATTTTTCTTTTTAGGATATATGTTTGGAGTTCATGTAGGACATTAATATGAAATTATATGTAAACGGTTGTAGTTTTAGTTACGGTAACACTTTAGATAATAAATCTGCTTGGCCAGATTTTATGAAAGACTATGATGTAATAAATGAAAGTTGGATAGGCAGTAGTAATAAAAGAATACTTAGAAGAACAATAGAGTATATTGAAACTCATGCTTATGATGACACATTTTTTGTAATACAATTATCTGATTGGTTTAGAGATGAATGGTATGATGCAGAGTTTGATACCTGGATAGGTATGTGTAAAAATGATGTTGTTTTAGATGATAGATCTTATAATAGAAGTGACATAAATCAAACTGAATTAAATGTAAAAGTTAAAAACTTTATACAACATTCGATACTACACAGATCAATTAAAACAGTAGAGCAAGAAACATTTAATTTATTAAATACAGCAATAGCATACTTTAATCAAAATGATGTAAACTACTTATTTACTGGCATGAGTTCTAGATGTATGCCACATGATAATCATGTAAATATCATTACACCTGGACATTTTGTTAAACCTATTAGCATTGTTGCAGGAAATAACATTATTAGCACTAGTGATAGCCATCCAAACGAAGCAGGACATAAACTGTTTGCAAGATATATATTAAATGAGATAAAAAATTATGAGCGATATCCAGAATTATAACGAAGAAACACAAGAGCTGTTTATAAGATTTTTATTGAGCGACAAGGATTTGTTTGCCAGATGTCAAAATATTGTAAGGCCTGAATTTTTTAACAGCAAGTATAGGCCTGTAGTAAAATTATTTCAAAGTCATGCTAAAGATTTTAACAGTATTCCTACGCCTGATCAGGTAAGTGCTATATCTGGATTACAATTAGACATTATAGAAAATGTTACAGTAGATCATCATAACTGGTTTTTAAAAGAGTTTGAAATATTTTGCAGACACAAAGCATTAGAAAAAGCAATTATAGAAAGTACTGACTTATTGGAAAAACAAGACTATGGTACTGTAGAAAATAAAATTAAAGATGCCAGTCAAGTTGGTTTAGTTAAAGACTTGGGTTTAGAATACTTTGAAAATCCTAAAGAGCGATTACAATGGATAAAAGATCAAGCAGGTGCAATTAGTACAGGATGGAAAGCAATAGATCATAAACTTTATGGCGGCATGAACAGAGGAGAGATGACAATTTTTGCTGGTGGTAGTGGTGCAGGTAAGAGTTTATTTTTACAAAACTTTGCAGTAAATTGGGCATTAGCAGGATTTAATGTTGTATATATCAGTTTAGAGTTAAGTGAGCAGTTAATAAGTATGCGACTTGACAGTATGGTATCTGGATATGGCACAAAAGAAGTTATGAAAAATATGGATGATGTGGACTTAAAAGTTCGCATGAAGGCCAAAGGTGCTGGTAAACTGAGAGTAAAACAGATGCCTAATGGAGTGAATGCAAATGATATCAGAACATTTTTACGTGAATATGAAATACAATGTGGTGAAAAAGTAGACTGTTTATTAGTTGACTACTTGGATTTAATGATGCCTATTAGTGCAAAAGTTAGTGGTAGTGACTTGTTTATTAAAGACAAATATGTATCTGAGGAGTTGCGTAACTTAGCAGTAGAAAGAGACTTGCTGTTTGTTACTGCCTCGCAGTTAAACAGAGGTGCAGTAGAAGAAATAGAATTTGATCATCATCACATAGCAGGTGGTATCAGTAAAGTACAAACAGCAGATAATGTTGTAGGTATTTTCACAAGTAATGCTATGCGAGAAAAAGGTAGATATCAGATACAGTTTATGAAAACACGTTCTAGCAGTGGTGTAGGCACAAAAGTTGATTTGAGATTTGATCCTGATACATTAAGAATAGAAGATTTACAGGAAGGCGATGAAGACGCAATGACAATGACAACCAGTAGTTTGGTAGATCAACTAAAAAGAGGTAACAGTATAAAAGCAGATGAGCCTGAATCTAAAGATGTTATATCAGGTGCAATGAATATGAGAGAGTTCTTTAAAAAGAATGACAACTAAAATGATAAATAGCATTGTATATTTTTAATGGAGAAAAAGTGCGAAAAACTCGTAGTATCCTAGAAGAGCTTAATCAGATATCTGTTGACAGAGATCGCAATCATGTGGTTTCAAACAGAGGCGAGCATGTGATTGCAAGTGCTATCAGTTTATTAGAGCAAATAGACACATACTATGACGAAGATACTGCAAAAGATCTCAGAAACAGACTTGTAAACAGTATCAAAGGCAGAGATGTTAAAAAGTTCTCCAGAGGAATATCCAAAATTATAAAGGAAAGCCAAAAAGAGAACCAAAATGCTGATAAATGAAATAGTATTAGTTGAAGTAAGTTTCATTCCAAATAAAGTTGCAAAAACTACAAAATTCAAGGGCAGAACCTATGCCTGGGACGTTGCCAATATGAAATTTACAGACGTAACACCTGGATCTAAACCTAAAGATGTAACTAAGAATAGTGTACTTTTTAAGCAATTAATAAATGCAAACCCTCAAGCACAAGGAAAAGGCGGTAAAGGTCTTGTGACCAGAGCTATGGATAAATTAGGATTAGGTGGTATAGGTCAGGCGGCCAGTAACGATCCTAAAGCAAATTTTGGTAAAAAGGCTGGTGCTAAGATAGGTGGTGCAATAGGTAGAGGTCTAGACAAAATTGGAAATCTTTTCAAAGGCAAACAACAGGAACCAGGACCTGGGCCAGGGCCTAGAAATAAAGATGTGGATTCTGGCGAAATAAATGTTAGAGACCTTGCACAAAAAGGCGATGTAAGAACACTGGTAGACACAAAAGGTAAGCCATTGATGATAAGTGCCAAAGATATAGGAATGAAGGATAATGATCCTAAATGGCAAGAGCTCAAAGACCAGTACGGCAAAAAATATAATACAAAATTAGGAAGATTAATTTTTGGACAAAATAAAATACCACATGATTTTGAATTTGATGGTGCCAAATGGAACAGTTTGCTAACACAAAAACCTGCTAATCCACAACAAGAAGAAAATTTAAATGCACAATACGATAGATCAACTACAAAAAATGATACCTCAGATGATGTACAAAACTTGAAAAGACAGGTGGAACTAGGAAATCTAAGTCAGGCAGATGCAGATCAGATTGTGAAAATTTATCAGAGCGATCGTGAAAAGTATCCAACACTGAACGATGCTTATCAGGAATGGCAAAAATCTCAGAATAAAAATCAGGCAGATCCAACAAATCAAGGCGGTGGTGCTAGTGGAGGTGGTGCTGGAGGTGGCGCCAGAGGTGGTGCTGGAGGCGGTGCTGGAGGCGGTGCTGGAGGTGGTGGAACATTGACTGATCCATATCAAGGTAGAAAAATAAACTTGGCGCATCTAGCAGGAGCAGGTTTAGATGATCAACTTACGCAAAATCAAAGAACCTGGAAAAGTCTTAATCCTGAACAGCAAAGAATATTAGACAGATGGCTAAAGATTTCTGGTGCACTTAATAAAAAAACAACACCTCGTAAAAAGAAAGATACACCACCACCACTTACAACTAATCCTAGTATAAACATTGATATTAATAATAATGTACAAAATTATACTCCTGAACAATTGGCTGATGAAATAGCAAAAAAATATAATCTTAACCCAAAACAGGAAGATGAAATAGAGAAAGCAATTATAGATTGGCCACCTGAAAAAACTCCTACTATGAGAAAGAATAATCCCAATGAGCCAGAAGGTGTTTAACAATGAGGTTCATAGAGTTATCTGAACCTCTAGTCACGCAAATAATACTAGAAGCAGAAAATAAAAATACTCACTTAGAGCATCTGGAAGATAATATCTTTAACAAAGGATTTCAAGGTGCCAAAGAAGCAGTAGACTATTTGTACAGTTTACATGACATGCTGGAAGGTAATTCTAAATCTCCAATATCAATGACTACTAAATGGGACGGTGCACCAGCCATTATTGCTGGTAAAGATCCAGAAACAGGAAAATTTTTTGTAGGTACCAAAGGTGTATTTGCTAAAAAGCCAAAAATAAATTTTACAGATAAAGACATAGAGGAAAATCATCCTGCTGAAGAATTACAAGACAAATTAAAAACAGCATTAAAGTATTTGAGAAATTTAAATTGGAATACTGTTGCACAAGGCGATATGCTGTTTACTAAACAGGATTTACAAACTACATCTATTAATGGAGAAGATGTATTAGTATTTAAGCCAAACACTATAGTTTATGCAGTACCCACAGATAGTGACCTAGCAAAACAAATTCAGTCTGCTGAAATAGGTATAGTATGGCACACAGAATACTCAGGCGGTCCAACACTTGCAGATACCCAAGCATCATTTGGTTTTAACAGCTCACAATTAGGCACAGCATCTAGTGTATGGCATCGCGATGCAATTATACAAGATTTAAGTGGCACAATAACAATGACAAAAGAAGAAAGCAGTGAAGTTTTAGATGCAATTAGTATGGCTAATAATTATTTAAAATCTATAGATGCTGATACATTTAAATGGTTAGAGCAAGGGAACGATTTAATTGGTAAAGAATTTTTACAGCAACTTAAGGCACATGTAAATAATAATATCAGAGCAGGTGCATTTGATGAGCCTACTAAATTTGCACAAGGATTTGTACAAAAATATATTGACTTTATGCAAAAGAAAATAGACGGCTACAAAACACAAGCCAAACAGGATGAAATGACAGATAAGTTAGTTCAAGGTGTAAAGTTTATAAAGCAAAATGTACCTCAAATTGTAGCAGTATATGATTTGTATCTTAAAATTATAGAAGCAAAAATAAAAATTGTTAAAAAATTAGAAACAATTAGACAGATGCCAACATTCAAGGAAACTGAAAAAGGATATGAAGTAACAGGCGAAGAAGGATTTGTAGCAGTTGACAGAATGGGTAATGCATTAAAATTAGTAGACAGATTAGAGTTTAGTAGATTAAACTTTGGAACTGGAGCACCAGGCAAATGAACTTACCAAAAGAAGTAGAAAAATTTGTAAACAATCTAGTGCCTACAGATGTAGGGGTAGATACGGTTGGAGATTTTGTTATACATTACGAAGGGTTTACTGATGAATGTAATGACGGATATGATGATGATTCTATAGACGAAGTTTATGCTGAAGTGTTTCAGGACTTTGACGATAGGCAAGGAGAAGAAGCAATTATCAGAGGAGTTGCAAATGACAGTTTAGGCTGTGAAAACAATCCTGTATTGTATAGTGTATATGGAGAATTAACAGAAACCAACTTGGACTTTAAATTAATTGATCAAGAAATATCAGAAGCAAGATTATACAGAACAACATCAGGATTTAACCAGCTCACAGGCGAATCAGTATCTGAACTTTTATACTTAAACACTTTAATTACATACATGATGTATAAGGATAAAAAACAATCTAAATTCGCTCAATCTTATGCAAAGCAAACTATACAATATGGCAAATACACATTATTTAGAAGTCATGCTACTGATTTATATCTGTTAGCCAATGTAGTTTCTAATCCAGACAGTAAGACCGTAAGCAGATTGAGACAGCCTGGCAAAAGCGAAAGGTATTTAAAAAGTTTAAAATTTGATAAAAGAACACATTGGACTTTTATGATGAACATAGCAAATGGTAGAATAACAGATACTGTTGCTAGTCCCTATATGTTTAGGTTAGAGTCTCAATTAAAAATTAAAAAATCTATTTACAAGCAATGGCGTAGGCTTATAATGGATTGGGAAAATTTAAAATATAACCAAAAGCAATATATAGTAACAAAAATTGCTCAGGAACTAAGACGTTTAGGCAGAGGCAGTGAAGTATTAACTCCTGTATCACATATGATTAAATACAGAAGTTACAAAACAAATGACAAATTTAAAAAGAACACAGGCAGAAAAGTTGCAGGTGCAGTAGCAGGTGGCATAGCAGGAAGATACGCAGGTAAAAAGATTGCACAAAAATTAGGTAAAAATGTAGATAAATATAAAAGAGTAGGCACAGGCCTTGGAGCAATAGCAGGATACTGGGCTGGTGGAAGAAGCAGACAAATATGAAAATATATGAAATAATAACAGAGGCACCTAGCAGAGATCAGGCAAATGCGGCTGAGCAACAAAGAGCTCAGTTAGAATTTGCTCAGTTGAAAAAATTTAGTCCTGCATTTGCTAATGAATTTATGTCTCAGTTTAGATTGATTGGCGGGTATAGTGTTGATGCCGCATATCAAAAAGCGGCAGATGAAGCCGCTAAAAAGGGTCTTATTACTTCACCAGGTGCTCAAGCAATTAAAAATGCAGGGTCAAAAGACAAAGTTAAAGCAGTAAGAAAATTTACTAGTGCAATTCCAGAACCTTCCAAAGGTCCAAGTTTTCAGCCAGACGCACCTGACAATACTGGAGCAGGTAGAGGTAAATACAAATACATGAGAAGCGGAGAATTAAGAGGCGGTGGTGCAAAGGATACTAAAATATTTGACCCAGATTATACAAACGTAGGCTCTAAGGCTAAAGGCATGGGATTAAGAGATAGATTTAAAAAAGCATTTGGTATTGGCTCAGATGAGCCTGTGGGTAAAAATCTTTTTAAAGATTTGAAAAGAGGAAGTGACTATTTAAGTAAAGGAAGCGATCTAGATGCAATTGATCCAGATCCTAGGTACAAATTCAAGAAGTAATAGTAATTAGGCAAAAATTCAATATTTTTTTTCAAAATTAAGATAAATAAATGTAAATGCATAGATTACTCTGTGCAAAAATTTTAGGAGAAATATAATGGCACAATCAAAAGGAAACGGAGCAGGTGTAGGTGATTTTGCAACTGGTTCCCTTATAGAAAAACATAATGTTAAACTTATCAAAGTAGACGTCGGTGCTGACTTAAGATCAGAAGATGATGCAACAAGAGAAGCAGTTGAAAGAGCACTTCAGTTCATTCAACCACTAGCCTTCTTTGCAGTAGATGACAACAGTGGTGTTATCCATTGCGTAGTTGATGGAAGTCAGTTTGACGCTTCAGCACTTCAGGCTCAGATCAGAGCAATTGGTAGTGTTACAGATCCAACAACATACGACTTCAGTAGTGCGGCCGTAACTGCAGGATCTTCATTCACAGTAGCATAAGTTTAATTACTTTATTTAAAGGGCATTTTACATGCCCTTTTTTTATGATAAAATGATAAATAAATGTAACGGCAACATAAGGTTGCTAAACAAATTAGGAGAATAAAATGGCACAAGCAGATAGAAGAGCGGCGGCACCAATTGAAGTAATTGGAAAAGATGTATTCCTTAAGAGTTTTACTCAGCAATCAGGAAATATTTCACAAGCACAATTGAATGCATTAGTCAGCTCAGTACAAAACTTAAACCTTACAGTATTAAAAATTGGTGATTTTACAGCAGGCTCACAAGCGGCAGTAAACTTTATACTAGAAGGTGCAGACAACCTAGCAAACGGTGACCTAGCAGGACACGTTATTGCAGACGTCTCATTCTAAGTTAAACAAACTTATAAAAAATCCTCACTAGTTGGGGATTT
>Ga0163111_10000120_pt1 | contig 43995 bp, 34 predicted proteins | sample CRUFie1St18metaG_FD_109645 | JGI IMG/M metagenome (GOLD analysis project Ga0163111, IMG submission 109645) | Marine microbial communities from the Costa Rica Dome - CRUD Field 142mm St18 metaG | ecosystem: Environmental > Aquatic > Marine > Oceanic > Photic zone | place: Costa Rica: the Eastern...
CACGGATCCAACTCATACATACACAGAGCCTGGAATCTACAATGTGACCCTCACGGCTTATGATGTATTCTTTGCATGTCCGACTGAGTTTACAGTAGCATTTGAGATCATTTCGGAAGGTTCGCTATACATTCCGAATGCCTTCACTCCGAATGCAGATGGAAACAACGACCTCTACAGAGTCGGAGGAGAGGGAGTCCTTGAGATGGAGTTCATCATCTTTGACAGATGGGGAAGACTCATCACGACCCTCAGAAGCACAAGCGATACATGGGATGGAAACCTAAAGGACAAGAGAATGGCTCCTGAGGGCGTATACACATTCGTCGTGAGAGCTACACTGAACAATGGAGCAAAGGTCGAAAGAGGTGGTACAATCACCCTCATTCGATAAATGATAAAACATACACAAGAACGAAAAAGGCAGCGTACAAAAAGTGCGCTGCCTTTCCGCATTATAAACAGAGGCTTAGCTCGAAGAGAGGAAAATTCGTTGATATTTGGACTTAGCTAGAATATAGGTAAATTCGTTTTCGAATAAGGAGAGACCTTTGGAGGACACTAGGCATGAACAAATACCTACGTATTTTTTATTATCGTAAGTTATTGAACCGACACTATATTTATCGTGTGGGCTTAATTACTTTATACATCTTGTTGGTAACTCTTATTCTGCCTAAATCTTATAAGCTTGAGTTTCAGTATCAGGTGGGGCAAGTATGGAAGTCTCCAACGGTATATGCCCCTTTCGACTTTTCCATTTATAAAACACCTGATAGTTTAGAACGAGAGCGCGTCAAGGTTGCGAGTGAAGTATATCCTATCTTTCGACTGGATAGTACCCGAGTCGATAGCACGATTCGAAGTATTAATACAGAACTTACGACCTTTCGAGAACAGCTGATTATCTATACAACCTCGCAGGAGCGAGATGATTCGATTAGGGCGCAGCAAATTGAGGAGGTATTCTTTTTACAACGATATGCCATTATCCCGAAGGAGTTTACCCGAGATTCGGCTCAACAATATTCTTTGTGGTTAGGGAAGGTTAAGCGGCATGCAAAGCGGGTGCTAGACTCTTTGTATGAGAAGGGGTATATAGAGGATGAATCTCATTCGCACAATTTTATCTCTCTGCGAGAAGATGATGTGAATGAGGTGATTACGCCCAAGAAAAAGTTTCTTTTTCCGAATGAAGTCGTCAATTATATTGACCTGCAAATTGCCTACTTGCGCCTACGGCCGCGTAATGCTAAGGTATTAAAGAAGATTATCGCGGATAATATTCGTCCGAGTCATATATATGATGAGATTCTGACGCAGGCGGAAATTGAAAGGCGAACGCGAAAGGTGTTTCCTGTATATGGGAAGATAAAAGGAGGAGAGGCTATTATTGAAAGTGGGAGAGTAGTGACGAAGGATAAGGACGCTATCATACAATCGTTGATTCGGGAGCAAGAAAATCGGTTTGGAGAGAAGAACAATACGGGAATTTTCTTGGGGCAATTGATTATGGTCTTCTTGATAACCCTTGTGTTCTTGGTGTATCTTCGAATTAACCGAACCCGCATATACTTCAATGTGGCACAATTGACGATGGTGCTGTTGATTATGTTTATGACAGTTGGTGCCATGGTACTGGCCGTTAAATTAACAGATATTATCAGTTCTGCCTTTTACCTCTCTTATATTTACTTAGTGCCTGCATGTGTCGTTCCTATTTTGATAAGCAACTTCTACGATCACCGAACAGGCTTTATGGCCAACTTAGTCGTAGCATTGTACGGCGGAATTACGATTCAGCAAGGACTAGAGTTCCTATTTATCCAAATTGTAACAGGAACCATCGCGGTTTACTGGCTAAGACGATTGCGAAAGCGTGAGGTCTTCTTTTATACCCTTGGATATATCTGGCTGACCTATAGCATAGCTTATATTTCCTTTGCTTTATATAGTAAAGGAAGTTTATCTCCTGTGTTTTATGGCAATTTGTTGTTGTTCGTATTCAATACGGCATTGACAATTATTGCTTACCCCCTTATTTACCTATTCGAACGCATATTTAAGGTCACCTCAGATCTTACTTATCTCGAATTGCTTGACACCAATCATCCCCTCTTACAGAAATTAGCCCGTAAAGCCCCAGGTACTTTCCAACATAGCTTGCAAGTAGCTAATATCGCGGAGGCGACCATACAAGTGATTGGGGGGAATGCCTTATTGACCCATGTTGGAGCATTGTATCATGACATTGGCAAGATGAAACAACCTCCTTATTTCATCGAGAATGCGCCAGAACAAGAAAATCCCCACAATAAAATTGACCATAAAGAAAGCGCGAAGATTATCATTGGTCATATTCAACACGGTATTAATCTCGCTCAGGAATACAATTTGCCTACAGAGATAGAGAACTTTATCTTGACACATCATGGCAATACACGAGTGGAATATTTCTACCGAAAGCATAAGGAGACTCAGCCCGATTGTAACGAACAAGATTTTCGATACCCTGGCCCTCGACCTTTTTCGAAGGAAATGGCAGTGCTAATGTTGTCTGATTCCATTGAGGCTGCATCGAAATCAATCAAGCAACCAACACCAGAGAAATTGCAAAAGCTCGTCAATGGGATTATTGATCACAAAATTAATGACAATCAGCTGGAGAATTCGAACTTAACTTTTAAGGATATATCTGTGATTCGGGAAGTAATCTTCAAACAACTACGAAGCATTTACCACAGCCGAATCGAATATCCAAAAGAAACTACCAAAGTTTGAAGAAATCCTGTAACTTTACACAGCTTGTAGACGTATATATTGCATATAAAACAAGAAAATTGAAGCATAAGATATTTAACTTCAGCGCTATGAACATTCGCATATCTATCTTCTGTCTTACCCTTTGCTGCCTATTTACGCTTGCTCAGGCGCAAGAATCTACTCCCAAAATCAAATTTGATAAGTCAGAACATAACTTTGGTACAGTAGACCAAGGAGACCCAACAGAAGTAACATTCAAGTTTACAAACGTATCAGACGCCCCCCTCCAACTACAAAAAGTGAAAGCATCTTGTGGGTGTACAACTCCTAACTGGCCTCGTGAAGAAATTGCTGCAGGAGAAACAGGAGACATCCACGTACGATATGACTCTAAGCGAATTGGGAAGTTTACCAAGTCGATTACAGTAACGTATGATTGGGAAGAAAAGCCCGTCGTTCTATATATTCGAGGAGATGTTAAGCCTTCTGCCAATGGTATGAACCTCGCTAATTATAAGGAAATTCGTGGGGGATTAGCATTCGAAAAGACAAGAGAGAATATCGGATTGTTGGAATCTGACAAGAACAAAGACCTTACCTTTAAAGTGAAAAACATTAGTGATAAGCCTATTCAATTCAATGAAATTGATAAGGAAATTATGTTTGATGTAATACCTAAGGATAAGCGATTGGAGCCAGGACGCGAAACAACCATTTCCGTAAAAGTGAAGGGTGGAGCTTTCTTGAAGGAAGGAAACTTTACAAAAACAATCTCTTTGTATACAGATGATGCAAAGGGGAAAGCCAAGGAATTGATCATTGGAGGTGTTTTGAAGAAGGTGCTTTCTGCCGAGGAAAAAGCAAATGCTCCTCATATTGAATTTGTAAAGACAGATTTCAAAGGAGGAACAGCCATTGAAGGAGAGAAGGTTGTATATGCCTATAAGTTCAAAAATACAGGAGGCTCTAACCTAGAGATTGCCAATGTAAAAGCATCTTGTGGATGTACAGCAACTGCTCCAAAGGATAAAGTTGTAAAGCCAGGTGCCGAATCTGAAATCGTTGCAACCTTCAACTCTCGTGGTCGTGTAGGTATGCAGCACAAATCTGTGACCGTAAAAACGAATGATCCTGAGAACCCAACAATCGTATTGCGATTCCAAGTTGAGGTTATCAAAGATCCTTTCCATGCGGATAGCTTAGGCCCAACATCTGGCCAAGAGTAGTACGGAAAGATATATAAGGGTTTGGTGCAATAAGCAATTGCATGAGAATCAGATGAAAGTTCGTAGAAATACTTCTACGAACTTTTGTGTTTAAATGTCCCAGCTACTCTATGTTCTGGATCGTAATGCGGTTATGTATCTTATGATCATAAGAAGGGTAGAAAGTCCTTGTTGGTCAATTGCCCCGTACAGGATAAGGGTGAAAAACGTTTTGTATGTCTATCCTACGAATAGGACAGGGGCAAAAAACATTTTTTATGCCTATCCTATAAGCAGGACAAGGGTAAAAAACGTTTTTCATACAACTTCCCCGTACAGGATAAGGACGAACAACATTTTTTACGCCTATCCTACGAACAGGATAAGCATAAAAAACGCTTGACCTTCGACTTCCCCGTACAGGATAAGGGTGAACAATATTTTTTATGCCTGTCCTATAAACAGGATATAGACGCGCAACATTCTTCGTACATATTTGAGAGAGGTACTACAAAACAGTAGCTTCAACCAGTTGGCTTGCTCGAATCGGCAAATTTTAGGGTTTAGCCTACTTGAATATTGAACAAATAAACCTGCATTTTTGACATCTCAGGCATCCATTTTAGCAATGGAACGATACTTGTATTGTATGTGATAAAGAAAATAGCGTTATTTGCAATCCTTTCACGTGTTTTAAACACGGATCGATCTTTTACATAATGGGGACGACATGGAATTGACGGGTCGTGCACAGATGATGTGTAAGCATGCAGTGCGTGTAGGGGAGCACTTAAATTCACTCTTGCAAACTTTGATAAACGGCAATAACAACTTTGCTTTAGCTGCCTAATTAGATTAGGCCAGCTAACGTCTTTCGGATTGTTTTCACCTATTAGGCATTCCACTGAAAGACGTATCAACCCCAATAGGTTGCGGAGGTACGAAGCCACGGCGTAACTCCAAAGATTTAGTGGCTCATCGTTAGTTTGTGTCCTGTCGTTCGGGCAAGATTAACGAGAAATTTAAAGAGCGACTAAGCATGTAGAAGGCATTGTCTTTCCTTCTCCGGACGAGGGTTCAAATCCCTCCGTCTCCACAAAAAATAGATGCGGCTCTGAACATTGGTTCGGAGCCGCATTTTTTATTAGTGCTATATATCGAGTAGAGCCTAATCGCTTAATTCGGGGATTTTGTCTAGAGAGAAGGCTTGAGGACGATCATTGAACAACTGTTTCGTATGTTTCCATGTGTCCCGAAACAATTCACTATGACGGTATTGTTCCAAATAGTTTTCATCCAACCAAAAGCTATAGGTATAAAATACATTCGGCTTATTGGCGTCTCTTAGCAAATCTAATCGAGTGCAACCTGGAAATGTTCGGATGCGCTCCCTTCTTTCTTTGAACAAAGTGAGAAACGTATCGACCTTCTCGGGGACGAATGACATGCGAACAATCCGAATTAACATATTGAAAGGATTACTTGAATTCTATGGTAATCATATCATGAATCTTCAACCCCAAGAGGCCTGCTGCAGAGGTTTCGCGCATGGCTACTTCAAGGTAGTTTCCATCGCCGAATATGGCCAAAGGTTCTCCCTTAGAAACATCCGAATAGGTAGAGACAATTCGCTTTAAACGCACGCTTCGAATAAAGATCTCGAAGGGGCGGCTACTTTTGCGCTTCATGAATTCTCCTCTATGGATATTCGTAACCGCATTACCAAATTTATCAATGTGAATGATCTTACCTCTCAGACAATTCTTAGAGTAAATAGGATCTCCCCAAAACAAATCCTTAATCTTATTGGTTGGGCCAATTTCTTCCAAGCTTGTACCTTTTGAGAGAAAGGCTGCAATAGGAGCAAATACACGTGCTGCTCGAAAAGACTTTGGATAACGCTGATCAATAAAGGCTTCATTGTTAATCTCTACATATTCTGCATCTTGTCCTTCATTGATGAGGCTAACCACTCCATTATCAGGAGCAACAAAGTACTGATTACGGTACTTCATTACAATGCCAAGGGGTGTTTTACGTGCATCTGGATCAACAGCCACTACATGAATACTACCATCTGGGAAAGCAGAAAAAGTATTCTTCACCACATAAGCCGCTTCCATAATATCGAAGTTCGGGATATCATGGGTCACGTCTATAATGGTTGCAGTTGGATTCAGGCTCAGGATAATTCCTTTTAAGACTGCGGCATAATGGCTATGGTGACCTAAATCAGATGTAAGCGTTATTATGGGCATCTAATGAACTTTCTCAGCTTTTAAGACAGTGGGCCAAACTTGTTAGTTCGGTTGGATTGAATTAAGGTTGTTATTGAAAATATAGGGGGTAAATTCTTGATACCCTTTATTTTGCGCATAGTTACAAACTAAATATGATTTGTTCAAGCGTTGTATTGCTCGAAATCAACATTTTGTCTCTGTCTTCCCATGCATAATTCCTTTTTTTCGTTAAATTAGTAGGCTCAAAAACGACTTAACCGACAATCTTAATAATAGCGTATTGACAGAACTTAACTATTCACTAGAAGCCATCAACCCTTTGGAGTTTTACGGAGTGAACAATTTGCGTCTCCAACAAATAGAAAAGGTATTCCCGACGGTTCGATTTGTGGCGAGAGGAGACCAGTTGAAGGTGAAGGGTGAGGCTAAGAAACTAGAAATACTTCAAGCGTTACTTGAAGCGATTTTTGGAGAAATCAAGAAGCGGGGCAATATTTCAGAGAAGAAATTCAGTGAAATGGTCGCTTCCTCTGATGGACGGGCAGAGAGAAAACAGGAGGAAGGAGATGATTGGGACGATGACTTGCTGATATTGCATGGAGCAGGTGGAAGGCTCATTCGAGCACGAACAAAAGGCCAAGCCAAAATTGTGGCCTCTTCTTTCAAAAATGACATTGTGTTTGCCGTGGGGCCTGCAGGTACGGGTAAGACCTATACTGCAGTGGCATTGGCTGTGAAAGCCTTGAAAGAAAAGCGCGTGAAGAAAATCGTGCTTTGCCGACCCGCTGTAGATGCAGGAGAGAGCCTTGGGTTCTTGCCAGGAGACCTGAAAGATAAGGTCGATCCTTACTTAAGACCCTTATATGATGCTCTAGAAGATATGTTGCATGGGGATAAGTTAAAGCATTATTTGGGGAAAAATGTAATTGAGATTGTACCGCTTGCTTATATGCGAGGACGTACATTGAACAATTCATTCATCATTTTAGATGAAGCCCAAAATGCAACCCAAATGCAGCTGAAGATGTTTCTTACCCGTATGGGAGAACATTCGAAGATTATCATTACAGGAGATGATTCTCAGATAGATTTGCCTAATAAGCGTCTATCGGGTTTGGTACAGTGTATCCGAATCTTAAAGGGGATTAAAGGCATTGGGATGATTCGCCTACAACCTTCTGATGTGGTTCGGCATAAGCTTGTAAAACGTATCTTGGAAGCATATGAAGGCTTAGAGAAGGAACAACAGGCACGCAAGGAAATGAAGGCAGCTCTTCACAAGAAGAACTAATAGATTGATTGTATGCGAATACACAAATGGCTCTAGGGCATTTTGCCTTAGAGCCATTTGTAATTTATAGGGTATAGGGCTTGAAAACAGAGGGAAATACTCAAGCAAAAGCCTAAAAGTGCTGTGGTTTTGAGGCCGTATTTTCCATGGGATCTTGGTGCGATCCCCCTAACTTGCCTTTTTAAGGCAATACCAACTATTATTTTAACCATGAATCCTCATACCCTTTCTCTCCTTGCCCTCTCGCTTGTTCGGGGCTTGGGGCCTGTAACGGCCAAGAATCTTATTGCGTATTGTGGGAGCCCTGAGTCGGTTTTTCATACTTCAACTGCTAAACTTCTACAAATTCCTGGAATTGGTGCTAAAACGGCCGCCCTTCTTCGAAATAGTAATACCCTAGCACAAGCGGAAGCCGAATTGGCATTTTGTGAAAAGCATCAGGTTCGAGTGTTGCCCTACCTTGATGCGGATTACCCTTATCGGCTGAAGTATATCCATGATGCTCCTCTCGTGTTGTTCCAAACAGGTGCCGTAAACCTGAATGCGCAAGAGAATATTGCTATTGTTGGAACCCGTAAAGCAACAGATTATGGCAAAGAGCTCGCTGATACGTTTGCTAGTTTCTTTGCCCAGAAAGGGATTAATGTCGTGAGTGGACTTGCATATGGAGTCGATATTGCCGCTCATAGGGCGGCTGTGCGTGTAGAAGGAATTACAACAGGGGTTCTTGCTCATGGCCTAGACCGAATCTACCCGAATGCCCATCGGCATAAAGCCATGGAGATGTGTAGAAAAGGCGGGCTTATCTCCGAATATATATCGGGCATCAAACCTGACGCGATGAACTTCCCTGCTCGTAATCGAATTATTGCGGGTTTGTGTAGGGGAGTGGTGGTTGTAGAAGCCGCGAAGACGGGGGGCGCATTGATCACCGCGAATATGGCCTTTCGGCAAAATAGGGAGGTATACGCAATCCCTGGCTCAATTGGCCTGCCATATTCAGTAGGATGCAATGCCTTAATTCGGGACAATATCGCAAAGCTGGTGATGAGCCCCGAAGAGGTATTGGAAGACCTAGAAATTCAGTGGAACCCCGAAGGGGCACGAGGCAAACAATTGGAATTAGCCCTGAAGGCGCCCGCTATTCCTGTGACAGCAGAGGAATCTAAGGTCTTGAATGTATTGTCGAAAGGAGATGCCACCATTGACCAAATTGGACTACACATTCGTATGCCTATGTCCAAGCTAAGTCCTCTACTATTGGGGATGGAGTTTAAGGGCTTGATTAAACAACGGCCAGGGAAGAAGTTTCGGCGTCTGTAAAGGGAAGGGGAACAAAAACAGCAATCCCTCCGAGTAGAACAAACTCAGAGGGATTGCTTTCAATATGAACTAAATCTTTTTTTTGCACTAAAGCGATACATAGAAGGCAATCAACTCGCCGTATTGTACCGCGAAATTATCAATGAATAAGATGGGTTCGGCTACAATATAGGAAGTATAAGCTTGATAATTGCCCCACATATCATATGATCCCTTCTGGCAATTGAGAGCAGAGTATGGGATAAATGCACTCCAATTGACATTTACACCATTATAGGGAATTGTATAAGCGGATGTCCCTGTTGCTGCAGCTCCATCAGGCATCATGAAATAGCCATTGGTACTTCCGACAGGTTGGCCTTTTCCTCCATACCCATTGTTGTAGTAGAATAATACAACTACCTGATATTGACTTCCTTTACTTGCTGGAATCTGAAGGCTTCCATGCACTTGCATCGTATTGCCATAGGTTGCATCTGATACATTGTGGTATACCTGGGAGGTTGTGAAATCGGTCTCCATATACCAATTGTACTCTTCGAGCAAATCGCTTATCAAGGTGAAATCGTCTTGCTGCTCTACTTGCTGCTGATCGTCGTCATCATCAATATTCAATAGGACAGATAAATCTACATCATTGGTTGTTTCAGGTGTGATAGCATCCTTCATGACATAGCCTTCTCTAACCACTTTGGGGAACAGGGTATAATCAATCCAACAGTACCCATCATTCCCCCAATCTTGTCCCCAAGAATTGAGAATTTTGAAGGCATTCTTCTTGTCATCAAATCCAACCACTGTCATGGCATGTCCACCTACCGTTGAGCCTTTTACTCTCCATATGTAAGGGAGATAACTGATGGCTTTATTTCCTCCATCAATGAAGGCTCTATCGACTCCCGCTCCAATCAATACAGGATATCCTGCATTTACCTGCGCTTTTACTTCTTTGATATCTTGTATATTAACGCGTCTCCAGAAATCAATGCGATAGTTCTTGGCTTTGCTTTTTTGGCTGGAGTTGGGACGCGTAAGGTAGTCATTTTCGTTATACGGCATATCTGACCATTTAACCACTCCTTGTTGAGAAACAAGGTTGAGGGCATCTGTGAAGTAGCTTCCGCCATCTACGCCATTATTAATTTGGTTGTAAATATAGGCAGGACTGAATACCTTTTTAGGATCCAATCGGCCATTGCTATAATAAGAGTATCCTCCTTCTTGCTTCTCTTGATAGCTTTTTACGGCATAGGCTACTGCCCATCCTACACACGATTCTTGCTCTCCTTGATTGCCTGGAGGAGGCATGCGGTTAGATAGATCAACAGAGCTTGGCATTTCACGACCCGAAAAAGGAGTCGATGCCAAGGGAATACCCATAAGGGTTTCTTGTGGGGCGAATTTAAGGCCTTGCCCAACCTTCTGAGCGCTTACAGGAATGAGAATAAATGTTAAGAGAGATAATGTTATACAATAGCTGAGGTACTTAATTAAATAGGCTTTCATAATGGTCTTTTTTGATATCGCTTATTGATATAATGAGTGTTTTCTAAAAAGATAACGATGAATGAAGAGATTTTTTATAAAAGCAAGCAAAATGTAAGCCGCATATCTACAGCATATTCTTGGCGAATAGGGGATCTTTGGCGGATAGCGGCCATAACAATTGGAAAAAAAAAGATATTAAGTATATTTATTGTTGGTAAGTCCAAATAAGGACAGAGAGTAAACATAATGCGAATAATTACGTACCAATTGTGCTGAGTTTAGAGAAATTAGGGATTGACTTCGGGAATCGTTGGCTGTTTCGCGGGGTAAACTATCAGTTTCATGATGGAGAGATGATTGGATTGATAGGGCGAAATGGAACAGGCAAATCGACTTTGCTGAAGATTATTATGGGGGAAATGAGTGCAAGTGAGGGATTTGTCCACAAATCAAGAGGCCTCAAGATTGCGCATTTCCATCAAGAGCTACTGTCCTTTGAGACCCAAAAGCCTATTATGGAGGTGGCAAGGGAGGCCTATGCACATCTGCTAAAGATGAAGGTCGAGATCGAACAATTAACCGCAGAGGTCGAAGCAGGAAGTACAGATTCGAATGTATGGGATCAACTCATGGCCAAACAGAAGGCTTTTGAGGCACAAGGAGGCAAGCATATTGATGCCTCTGTACATGAAATGCTCTCTGGGCTCGGATTTCCTGAACATCGACATTACGAACCCTACCATACCTTCTCTGGGGGATGGAGAATGCGGGTGCTCCTTGCCAAAATGCTCCTCTCAAAACCCGATATCCTTCTGCTTGATGAGCCTACAAACCACCTTGATCTTCCTTCTATTCAATGGTTGGAGGGATATCTTAAGGGATTCCGAGGTTGTTGTGTCGTTGTCTCTCACGATCGCTACTTTCTAGATCGAATCGCAAACAAGATTCTAGAAATTAGTCGTGAGGAGCTTACGGTTTATTCGGGGAATTATACCTACTACCTATCGGAAAAGGCTTTGCGTATCGAACAACAAAAGCGAGAGTATGAAAACCAACAACGCTATATAGCCGAACAAGAGCGTTTCATCAATCGCTTTCGGGCAAAAGCAAGCAAAGCCCGTCAGGTGCAGAGCAAAATTAAGATGTTGGATAAGCTAGAGCGCATAAAAGCACCCGAAGAAGACCATATTGACCTACAGATCAATTTTAAGGTGAGACAAAAGCCTGGAAAGGAAATCATTGGCCTCAAAAATATAGATAAGGCATATGGTGACAATGTGGTATTATCTGGGGCAGAAGGAACAGTGATGAGAGGGGATAAAATTGCATTGATTGGGGCAAATGGAACGGGTAAATCGACCCTTTTGCGTGTAGTTGCAGGCACGGAACCATTCGTTGGAGGGAGAAAGTTGGGTCATAATGTGGAGGACTCGTTCTTTGCTCAGCACCAATTGGAAGCCCTCACACCTGATAATACAATTTTGGATGAGCTTATTGGGGTTTCGATTGATAAAACCGAAACGGAAATTCGAGGAATATTGGGAAGCTTTATGTTCTCGGGCGAGGATGTCAATAAACGAATTAAGGTACTATCAGGAGGGGAGAAATCGCGGGTCGCATTGGCAAAGGTATTGGTCTCAGAAGCGAACTTCCTCTTGCTCGATGAGCCTACCAACCACTTGGATATCGCAAGCATTGAAATCCTCGTGCAAGCCCTCAACTCTTTTGAAGGAACCTTTGTGGTGGTATCGCACGACCGTTTTTTCTTGAGCAAGATAGCCAATACCATTTGGTATATCGAAGAGCAAAAGGTAAAGCAATATCCTGGAACCTATGAGGAGTATGAATACTGGAAGGCGAAAAAGGCAGCCGAAGCCGAGGGTATTATGAAGGAAGCCCTTCAAAAGAAGCAAAAGGAAGTAAGCCAAAAAGAGCAATCTAAAGGTAAGGTCGATTATAAACGCCAAAAGCAAATCAAAAACCGAATTCGGAAGCTCGAAAGAGAAGAGGAGAAGCTAGAGGATGCGTTGATGGAGAAAGAAGGCGAAAAGGAAACCCTCGAATTGTCAATGGGGAATCCTGAAATTGCGGCAGACTTCGAGAAGCTTTCACAGGTGCAAAAACAAATTGAGGGAATCGACCAAGAGATAGATGCATTGACGGAACAATGGGAAGAAATTAGTATGGAAATTGAAGAGCTGAAAGAAGAACAAGACTGAGGGTAATATGCGGACATTGGTATGTTTTCTACTGGTATGGGGATTGTTGGTTTTGAGTGTAATGGGGAAGAGTATCCCCGAACGACCCGAACCCGCACGTTTCGTCAATGACTATGCAAGCCTGCTAGCTGAATCAGAAGCCGCCGAATTGGAACGCCTACTCCTCCGATTCGATAGCGCCACGACAAATCAGGTGGTATTTGCAAGCATCCAATCACTAGATGGGGAAACCATTGAAGCATATGCACAAAAGTGGGCAGAAGATTGGGGCATTGGACAAAAGGAGAAAAATAATGGGGTGTTCGTACTACTTGCAAAACAGGATCGTGCTTTTCGAATTGAAGTAGGCTATGGGCTAGAGGGAGTATTGACAGATTATGAGAGCAGCCTAATCTTCCAATTGCATGTACTTCCTCATCTCAAAGAAGGGCATTTCTTTCAGGCTTTCTACGCTTGTGCAGAAGCAATTCTCCATGAGATTGAACCCACATTTAAACTCCGTAAGGAGTATTCGCCCTTAGGCAATAAACAATGGGAGGACGAATATAAAGTAAACATCCCCCCTAAACCCGAAAACCTGACCCGAATCACCGATTTCCCAGATTGGCTTTCAGAAGGCCTAGAAAGTACACTTGAAACGGATATCCTCGCATTTGAAAAGGAATATCGGGGAAATCTCTTCTTTGTCATTCTACCAGAGGATTGGAATAAGGAAGGAGAAACACTGTCTGCTGTAGCGAGAGAAATCATGTATGAGTGGACTTTGGGTGAATCAATGGAGGGGAAAATTGTAGTTGTAATTGATCCAAATACCTTTGATTTGGAAGTGTCTGATTATTGGCCTTCCTTTCTCTCATCTCGCGAGCTGACATTGGAAGACCAAGAAGGACTAAGGAAAACCTTTCGCGAATTTGCCGAGGAACAAAAGTATTACGGAGGAATCAAAAGGCTCATAAACCAATTAGGAAAGCTTCAACGAGCAAAAATTGAACGGGTAAAGCAACAACTGGCCGATTGGAGAAAAGAACAAGAACGCCCTGAACGATCTTGGCTAGATGTTGTATTAGATGGATTCCTCCTTTTGTTGCTAACCTTAGCCGCCCTAATTATCCTATATATATTGTTCAATTTCGCCTCCGAAGCAGGAGTGACTTCTTCAGGAAGCAATAGCTATTCTTCTAGCGGCTCCTCTTATTCGTCTTATTCCTCTAGCAGTAGTTCCAGTAGCTATAGTTCGAGTGGAGGAGGATATAGCAGTTCATTTGGAGGGGGAAGTTTTGGCGGAGGGGGCTCAACAGGGCATTGGTAACAAACAATTGATAGGGGCAATATGTAGCATTGATGAGTTCGATTAAGAAATATACAGATGTTAGCCCAGAGAACGTATCGCTTTCCTTCGCAATTAAGCGAATGGAGGAAGTATATCATTTGCATCAGGGAAAGCCAGATCAGCCTCATCGGCACGACTACTATGTAATCGTCTTGATTGATAAAGCAAAAGGTTCTCATATCATTGACTTTCATGCCTTTGAATTGGCCTCACATCAAGTCTTCTTTATCAGTCCTGGCCAAGTACACCAGATGATTGAAGAGGAAGTATCGGAGGGATATATCATTACGTTTTCCCCTGAATTCATGTTTCATAATGGTATCGAACGATGCTTTATTGATGATTTATATCTCTTTAATCACTATGGGCATTCGCCTCCTCTGGTAGTTGATGACGATATGTTTAGGCAATTGGCAAGTCTTGCGGATCAATTGAGTGAGTTTGCCCACTCTCAAAAGAAGTTTCGGTACCAAGCAATAGGCGCATTGCTCAAGCTATTTCTCATACAATGTAACAATGCTTGCTCCCTTGCTGATGATAAACATCCCCAATTGGTGGAAAAAGCCGCCACTTTACTGCGCTCATTCAAATTGCTTATCGAAGAAAAATTTAGGCAATGGCATAAGGTAAGTCAATACGCACAAGCCCTACACTTAACGCCTGACTACTTAAATGCTTCGGTGAAATCTCTTACAGGCATTACCGCCAAAACCTACATCCAAAACCGCCTCATCATCGAATCGAAACGCCTTATCCTATTTTCATCCCTCTCACAGAAAGAAATTGCCTACCAATTAGGCTTCTCTGAACCCGCCAACTTCAGCCAATTCTTTAAGAAATATGTAGGGGTATCTCCTTCACAGTTTGCATCCACTTCTGGCTAGCCAACACCAAGCATACGCACGCTCAACCTTAGCTTTAGCAGGAGTATAGGATCAAGTAAACAAACCATTAAAAGGACTTTTCCCTGCTTTGGATTCCCTTCGAAAGAATTATTAGACAACCTTTTGTAAAAATCTTACATGATTCCCGCCCCATAGTCTATTCTAAAGTGGTGGCCTCATGGCCCGACTTGAAAGCTCCCAAACCCATTGGAGTGAGCCTATAGCCCATCGTAGTGAACCCTCCGCCCGTTGAAGTGGCTCTCCGTCCGCTCCGTGTGAACGGTGTGCACAAGGCGGTTAATCCTCTCCCGTTTTGCGGGAATGTATGGCCGTTTTGGGTGAACTCCCGTACAGTTTTCGTGAACGCTCGACCCACCTTCGTGAACCCCCTCCCGTCTTGGAAATACCCCTAAACGATGCCCGTGAACCCCGCGCCGACCTTCGTGAATGCATATCCGACCTTCGTGAACCCCTGACCGAAGCGGGCAAACGCGCTCCCGTTTTGGAAATAGGGCCTCCCGTTTGGCAAATACGCGCGGCCGAAAGTGGTGGAAATGCCCCGCAATCGGGTGAATGTTGCCCACAAAACGGTAGACTATGCCCGCAAAACGGTGAATCCTCCCCGCAAGGCGGTGGAAGTGCGACCGTTTTGGGTGAACCCTCTGCCCAGCTGTTTGGGTAGCCACGCAAGGTGGGGGAGGGGTCACGAAAGTGGGCAGTACATTCACCCAAAACGGCGCAGGATCCACCAGCATGTGCCCATATTTCACGCAAAACGGGGGAGGGTTCACGAAGATTGTACGGGAACTCACGCAAAACGGGAGAGGGTTCACAACTTTGTGTCCACACTTTACGCAATACGGGAGCACCCATTGCCAAAACGGGAGAGCGTATGCCCAATACGGAATGTTACTATTTCTCGAAGTATCGCCTTTTTTCTGGTTCGGACGGGCTATTTTGGGGGATGGTAGAGGTATTACCTGATAATTTCTGACGTTTACCCTAAGAATCTTACATCTAGCGACCTCGTGCCAGGCCTTCCCCTGCATAAGAGGGAAGTCTTTGTTGAAGGAGTACTATCCTTACATAATCATGTAGATTTCATATCAGTAGATTACAGCAATAATTCCCTCTAATAAGGGTACTTTTCGCAAAGGTATCGACTTGTCGAGCTTCGTGGAGAACCATCCCCCAACTCTTTTTCTCGGATTTTCATAAGCCTTACTCGGATTTTCATATTCTCTTTTTGAAGGAGCAGTGAGACCTTTGTATAAACCGAAATGACACAGACATGAAACGAAAAGATTTTCTCAAGAAATCCCTTCTAGGAACGGCTAGCCTATTAGCAGGGACTTCAATGGCTCATGCCCATCCTACAGAAGAGGAGCCTTCAACTTATGATGAGTTGATGAAACAAGTTGGATTTAATCACTTACCAAATAAGGAAATTACCACCATGAAAACGGTCTTACACAAAGCAAATACCAGAGGACATGCCAACCACGGATGGCTAAACACCCATCATTCCTTTAGTTTTGCCAATTATTACAATCCTGAACGAATGCACTTTGGGGTGTTGCGGGTATTGAATGATGATCGGGTTGCCGCAGGAAGAGGATTCGGCCGACATCCCCATGATAATATGGAGATTATTTCGATTCCCCTAGAAGGAGACCTCGAACATAAAGACAGTATGGGCAATGTCACGCTGATTAAAGAGGGAGATATTCAGGTGATGAGTGCTGGAACAGGCGTTTTCCATAGCGAATACAACAAAAATCCTGATAAAGAAGTCAAGTTCCTTCAGATTTGGTTGTTCCCCAATCGTAAGAATGTAAGCCCTCGTTATGACCAATTATCCATTCGGGAGGTTGAAAAGCCGAATACATTCTATCAGATATTGTCTCCTAATCCTAACGATCAAGGCGTATGGATTCACCAAGATGCTTGGTTCCATCTAGGAAAGCTTGAGGCAGGTGTTGCACAAAACTACCAATTGAAGAAGTCGGGCAATGGCGTATATGCCTTTATCTTGAATGGTGAAGTCGAGATTGAAGGGCAAAAGTTAGAGAAGCGAGATGGATTTGGCGTATGGGATACCCAAGAAATCAAGGTCAAAGCCTTGCAGGATGCCAAAATCCTGTTGATCGAGGTGCCTATGCTCCAATAAAGCGTGGAATCATATGATTACCCCTCCAGTTCTGTTGGCTGGAGGGGTAATTCGTTTAAAAAGCAGGATGTGTCAAGTAATGCTTAATCACCGATCGTGAGAGGGCTTCCATATTTTGAATATCCGATGCTTGTGTGAGGTCTTCTAGGTGTCCATTCTTGAAATAAATCGTAATGGGCTCATTGCCTCCATGTAGGTATGCTTGGTTGGATACCTTGCCTGTGAAAACGAAATACTTGGCTTCTTCCCGACTATATCCTGTTTGTTTACAGAAAAACTCTGTGTAATCTTCGACTATGGCTTGATCAAAGGGAATGCTTTGAAGTTTGGTCTTGAACAAACGTCGATTGAGGATAGAGTTACAAAGCTCTGATAGAATACGATCCTCATCATATTGCCATTGTTTCATGGCAAATTGAATATTGATGTCGTCCAATCGAATGAAATGCTCAATGACTTCATCGCTGAGGTTCTTCGAATCAATGGGATTCTCTAAGAAGAATTGCAGCTCCTTATCAAGGTAGACGGATTGTCCCGATTGAATCAACTCTCGTACGCGCTTTAGGATATTCACAATCATCACCTCAGAGGATACAGATGCCTTATGTAGATACACCTGCCAATACATTAGCCTACGGGCAATGATGAACTTCTCAACGGAATATATTCCTTTTGATTCGACCACCAATTTATCCTGATATACATTGAGGGTCTTAATGATTCGATCAATCCCCACGATTCCTTCCGCAACCCCCGTGAAAAAGCTATCTCGAATGAGGTAATCCATTCGATCCATATCCAATTGGCTAGAGACCAATTGATGGAAAAAGATGCGCGGATATTTATTTTCAAAAATCTCAATGGTCAAAGACAATTGTCCGTCGAATAATCGGTTAAAGTAATGCATAAGGGCAATACTCATATCCTCATGATGCAAGCCTTTGATGATGGAGTACTCCAAGGCATGCGAAAAAGGGCCATGACCAATATCATGAAGCAATATCGCAATGAGAGCGGCTTGGTACTCTTCATCAGAAATCGACACTCCTTTGTTGCGTAATACATCGAGTGCTTGTTTCATGAGGTGCATTGCTCCCAAAGCATGATTAAAGCGGGTATGCATCGCTCCAGGATATACCAGCGAACTCATCCCTAACTGCTTGATTCGTCTAAGCCGTTGGAAGGCAGGATGATCAATCAATTTCATAATCAATCCTCGTGGGATTTCAATGAACCCATGCACAGGATCGTTAATAATTTTAGAGGAATACAGTTTTTTTTCCAATTATATTGAGATTTTCGCCCTACAAGTTAAAAAAAATATAGAAATTAGTAAGCCCTTCGCGTTAGGCACATATTATGAGGGAAATAAACGCAAAATCGCCTACGATTACTAAAAGGGACTGCTTGGTAGGTAACCATAATAGATAAACCAAACAACTGATAAGATCTTTACGTTCATAACACTCAATGCCCTTATAAGAAGGGTATTATTCTGACTTATCACAAAAAAACAGGAACAATTTATGCAAAATGCAAAGATTCTTTGGGTAGATGATGAAATAGAATTGTTAAAAGCACATATCCGTTTTCTAGAAAAAAAAGGGTTTCGGGTGAACTCGGTGAGTAATGGAGTCGATGCACTCGAACTGATTCGTAAGGAGGCTTTTGATATCGTATTTTTGGATGAGCATATGCCTGGAATGGACGGACTAACTGTACTGGGAGAGATCCAAAAAATAACCACCAACCTACCGGTGATTATGATCACCAAATCAGAAGAAGAACATATCATGGAGGATGCTATTGGTTCGCGTATATCAGATTATCTGATTAAACCCGTGAAGCCTAGCCAAATCCTTATTGCATGTAAAAAGATATTGGAGAACAAAAAGCTGGTAAACCAAAAGGTAAACCTCGGTTACCAACAGGAGTTTCGGAACATCGCAATGCGTTTTTTCGATAGCCAAACTTTCTCCGATTGGGTAGATATATACCAAAAGCTCGTATTTTGGGAAGGTGAGCTTGAACAGAATGAAGATAAGAGTATGCAGGATGTATGGGAAGCGCAATTGAGCGAAGCCAATACGAATTTCTGCCGTTTTGTGGCGCGTAACTACCTAGATTGGGTGAATACCCGCGATAGTAGTAAGCGCCCATTGCTATCGCCCGAGGTAATGGCTCATAGTTGTTTCCCGCATGTAGGGAGAGGCTATAAAAGCGTATTCTTTATCTTGATTGACTGCTTACGATATGACCAATGGAAGGTCATGGAGCCCATTCTCTCAGAGTATTTCTATATCAACAAGGAACAAACCTATCTGTCCATTCTCCCAACGGCTACGCAATATGCCCGTAACTCCATTTTTGCAGGTATGCACCCGTTGGATATTTCCCATCGTTTCCCGCGTTATTGGAAGAATGATTCGGATGAAGGAGGGAAGAACTTGTTCGAAGCGCATTTATTGCAGGAGCAAGTAAGTCGGCATCGTTTAAATGTGAAGCATAGCTATCACAAAATCTTAACGAAGGAAGATGGTCAGGCTGTTGCAGACAATATTCACAACCTCATGAACAATGAGCTAAATGTGATTGTCTATAACTTCATTGACTTGTTGTCTCACTCTCGAACAGAAAGCAACATCATTCGTCAATTAGCGCCGAATGAGGCCGCTTATCGTTCGATTTCTCGCTCATGGTTCGAATTCTCTCCTTTGCTACAAATGCTTCGTTTCCTAAGTACGCAGAATGTAAAGGTAGTGATTACGACCGACCATGGAACCATTCGGGTGAAACGCCCCACGAAGATTATTGGAGACCGTAATACAACGACTAATCTCCGATATAAGCAGGGCAAAAACCTCAATTATGATGAACGAGCAAAGCATATCTTCACGATTCGTCGTCCGAAGGATGCCCTATTGCCCCAAATGAATGTGAGCTCTACCTATGCCTTCGCAATGGAAGACTACTTCTTTGCCTACCCAAACAACTACAACTACTATGTGAAGTATTATAGAGATACGTTCCAACATGGCGGAATCAGTTTGGAGGAAATGATGCTTCCTATTATTGAGCTAAATCCTAAATCCGTTGGAGGCCCAACTCCGCCTCCTAAAGAGGAAACCCAAAAGGATAATGTAGAGAACAGTCGTTCAGAAAAATTTAAGAAAAAGTATGGAAATCGCTCCAACCGAAAGAAGAAGAACTCGGGTGGCAGTCGATGGAAATGGTAATCTTTACCGAGTTTTGACTCGGATGAGAAAGAGTATATATGGCTGAATTGGTATTTAATAGTAGTAGTGTAGAAGATAACCTCGCAATTGCTTCCCAAATACTATCGGTATGTAAGGGAGCCAAAGTTTTTGCTCTGTTAGGGAATCTTGGTGCAGGAAAAACAACCTTCGTCAAGAGTCTTTGCCAAGTATTGGGAAGCAAAGATGAGGTTTCGAGCCCGACTTTCGCCCTTATCCAAGAATATGAATGTCCTGAAGGGCTTATCTACCATTTTGATTTTTACCGCCTGAAATCAGAAGATGAAGCCTATGAATTGGGGTATCCTGAATACTTTGATTCAGGAGAATATTGTTTTGTGGAATGGGCTGAAAAACTCCCCCATTTGTTACCCTCAGATTGTGTCGTGTTGAAATTCGAGACGCTCTCGAATGGCGATCGGCGCATTCAGCTTAGTTATTAGCCTAGAGCCTTATGAGAAAGTATCAATCGGTGATAGAAAGATCCCTGTTTTCCGAAGTATATCCAGGAACTTGGGCCATCCCTCAAGAGCTTACCTATAAGCGCAACAAAAATAAGAAGACCTTAAAAATAGGCGTTCCTAAGGAACGATTCTTCCGCGAAAATAGGGTTGCATTGACCCCCGAAGCAGTGGCAGTATTGGTTGCCAATGGCCATCGAGTCATGATTGAGCATCATGCAGGAATTGGGGCGCAATATACAGATAAGGATTATTCAGAAGCAGGAGCAGTGGTTTCCTATAATGTCGCTGACCTATTCAAACAATCGGATGTCATTGTCAAGGTTTCGCCTTTGTCAGGGGAGGAACTTGAACTCCTAAAACCCAACCAAACCCTTATCTCAGCAGTAAACCTTGGTAGCCTAACACCTACCCATCTTAGCCTGTTGGTCAAGAAGAGTATTACGGCCATTGGGTTTGAGTTTTATCGAAGCAGAGATGGTTCTTTGCCTTTTGTGCAAATGATGAGCGAAATAGCAGGAGTATCATCGATTCATATTGCATCAGAGCTATTGACGGGACATAAGGGAGGCAAAGGAATATTATTGGGGGGAATTACAGGTATTCCTCCTGCAGAGGTGACAATTATCGGAGCAGGTACGGTGGGCTTCCACGCTGCTCGAACAGCTTTAGGGATGCGGGCTCGCGTCAGGATTATTGACGAGGAAATCTATCAGCTTCGTAGGATTGAAAAAGAATTGGGTGTAAGCGTCTATACGACTGTTGCGCACCAAAATTATATTCGAGATGCTGTTATCTCTTCTGATGTGGTAATTGGAGCGGCATTTAAAATTGGCAAACGTGCTCCTGTTGTGGTAACAGAAGATATGGTTGCTTCTATGAAGGAGGGAGCCATCATCGTAGATGTGGCCATTGATCAAGGTGGATGCGTTGAAACGAGTCGTGTCACAACCCATGATGAGCCAACCTTTGTGAAAGATGGCGTCATTCATTATTGTGTCCCTAATATTGCTTCGCGGGTAGCAAGAACGGCTTCTATGGCTATTAGTAATGTGTTGGGGCCTATGCTCGTTCGAATTGGAGACAATGGCGGAGTCAATAATGCGATAAAGTATGAGCTGGGACTCAAAAAAGGAATTTACGTATACCGTAGACATATTACTAAGAAACCTATGTCAAACCTATTTGGTATGGGCATGAACTATAGAGACATTGATTTGCTCATTGCTACTGATATTTAAGTGACGTTTTCCCTAGCTTCGCATCTTAATATTGTTGATTGCATTCATAGGATAACTTTTTACAAATAGAACAATGAGAAAACTATTTTTCGGACTCATCATGATATGTACCTCCATTGGAATGTTTGCCCAAGACGAAACATTTGCTCGGATGGATGTAGAAGAAGGAGTGTATACCTTCTCTAGTAATAAAAAATTGTCTCCTACTGCCAATGGAATTACGGTCGAGATTTTGGGGAAGCCCAAGAACACTGAAGCGGTATTGAAAGAGAAATTCACCAATGCCAAAGGAAAATCAGGTAAAAACATGAAAGGTGTCATAGGCTATGAAGCAACAACTCTCACAGCGATTTCGCCAGATGTCTTGGATTACTATTACCGAGTGGAGGAAGGAAGCAGCAAAAAAGACGAAACCTCAAAGATTACGTTTTTTGCTTCTAAAGGAGAATTGAACTTTATCGATTCAAATAGATACCCTGATGAGATGGAAGGCGCAAAACGTATGTTGAAAGGCTTGGGTAAAGAGGTTCACATTTACGAATTGGGCTTAGCTATAGTTGCGCAGGAGAAAGTGATTGACCTAGAAGAGAAGAAGCAGAAGAAGCTAGAAAAAGAATTGGATTCGTTAGAGCGTACAAAAGAAGAAACGATCAAAAAGATTGAGCAAAATAAGGTAGATCAAGTTGAGCAAAAGCAAGAAATCATGGATCAAGAGTCTATTCTTGAGACATTAAAAGTTCGATTAGAGACTGTGAAAGGCAATTAATCTCTTTATTGCTCTTAGTATATAGCAAAAGGCTTTATTCCATTAGGAATAAAGCCTTTTTGTATGCGTGTCTATGTTTGTTATGCGTTGATGGCTGTCACACTGATAACTTCGGGAGCTACTTGTTTAATTGCCCGTTCAATGCCTGCTTTCATCGTCATTGAACTGATACTACAGGTAACACAATTGCCCATAAGCTCTACTTCTACAACCATATCTTCACGTATTTGATGCAAACGAACATCCCCTCCATCTGACTGGAGATAGTCTCGGATGCTGCTTAATGCCTGTTCTATTCTTTCTTCTAATTGTTTATCGCCCTTCATTATCATGTTTGATACTAAAATCTCATAGATAAAGGTAACAAAAGCTCTTCACTTATACAAAGTTGCTATCTTCTGGTGATTTTAACGGTCTCAGAAGCGGGTTGCTGTGCATTACGGATGGCAATTTGTTGGGCTACCCGCTGTGCAATTTCGCTAAAGGCGATCCCTACCACATTGTCACGATATAGAGCAGGTGGTCGTCCGAAGTCACTATCTTCTGCGATTCCTTCTCGCATCGGGATTTGCCCAAGCAAAGTTGTATCTAAAGCCTTAGCCAGTTTGGCTCCCCCTCCTTTTCCGAATATATAGTATTGTTTCTCGGGCGCGTCATCTGGAACGAAATAGGCCATGTTTTCAATGACTCCTAGAATAGGAACATTGATTTGGGGCGAACGAAACATCTGGGCTCCTTTTTTTGCATCGGCCAATGCTACCTTTTGAGGAGTCGTAACGACTACCGCACCTGTTACAGGAAGGGCTTGTACGAGGGTGAGGTGTACATCTCCTGTACCTGGAGGCAAATCAATCAACATATAGTCAATATCTCCCCAATTCGTATCAAATATGATTTGACGAAGGGCTTTCGAGGCCATGGGCCCCCGCCAAACAATGGCTTTTTCTGCTGGAACAAGATTGCCCAAAGACATCAATCGAACGCCATGCTTCCGAAAAGGAACCAGCATGTTCTTCCCATTGATTTTATCTAGGTAAGGTCGCTCCTTTTCGATACCGAACATAATCGGCTGACTAGGACCATATATATCGGCATCTACCAATGCAACGGTGCTTCCCATATTGGCAAGAGCAACAGCAAGGTTTGCTGCTACAGTTGATTTTCCTACTCCTCCCTTCCCCGAAGAAATCGCAATAATGTTCTTGATGTTCGGTAGGGTTTGATTGTTTTTCTGACGGGTTACTTGGGCAGTCATATTTACATTGACATTCGCCTCTTTGTCTACCATTAACTTGACAGCATTGACACATGCTTTATGAATAGCATCTTTCATAGGGCAGGCAGGAGTGGTCAAGACAACCATAAAGGAAACATTCTTTCCTTTTACCTTAACGTCTTTTACCATTCCTAAAGTGACAATGTCTTTTTTAAGATCTGGATCATCTACATGACTGAGTGCTGCGAGAACCTTTTCTTCTGTAATATGTGAGTTATTTTTTCTACCGAACATAGAGTGCTGCTTTTTCTTGTTAACCTACAAAATAGGAAATCGTTTGGGCATATCGCAAAAATATTCACATAATTAATGCTGCAAATATGGTCTCTTTTCGGAAAAAGGCTGTGATTCCTGCTGTTTGTTTGATTATTCTGTGTAGGATAAGGGATAAAAACGTTTTTTATGCGTATCCCGTGTGTAGGATAGGTATGAACAACGTTTGCCACAGGCCTACCCTTTACAGGATAAGGGGGCAAAACGTTTTTTATGCTTGTCCTGTGCGTAGGATAGGTATAAAAAACACTTTTCATTGGCCTACCGATTACAGGATAAGGGGTAAAAACGTTTTTTATGCTTGTCCTGTTCGTAGGATAGGTACAAAAAACACTTGTCATTGGCCTACTGATTACAGGATAAGGGGGGTAAATGTTTTTGCTGCTTGTTTTGCTTGTATCACAAGTAGAAACAGGATTTGGCCTTGGGTTCCTCATTACAAGAGAAGAAGAAGCTCTATTTGTGGGAAGGAGAAGGATGCTAGTCGCGTTTTGACAAATTTCTATACAACTTCTCCTTCAGAAGCTACTTCTATCAGTCTGCATATTGTTTCATTTAATGTTGATTGTATGGGATTTTGGGGATACATTGACCCCTATGAAATATCTGGTTGTCTTTTGTTTATGTCTAATTGGAGGATTGAGTGGGTGCACTTCTCAGGAAGAAGCTTCGACTCCTTATACTCGTTCTGAAGAAATTTATGGTCGAACGTATGGACTTGCATTGACCCTACATGTATTTACTCCTAGACAAAATCAAAACGGGGCAGCTATTGTTGTTCCAATGAGTGAAGGTTGGTATTCTGATGAGGAAATGGTTGAGCGAAATATTCCTATTTATATAGAGGCTTTGGTTGCCGAAGGCTATACAGTATTTGCGGTATTACATGGGAGCAATCCTAAGTTTAGCATTCCTGAGAATATTGAGCAATTGCATCGTGCCATTCGGTATGTTCGTTATCATGCGAAGAGGTTTGGAATTGATCCTGAAAGAATTGGAATGACAGGCGATTCGGCTGGAGGTCATTTATCCTTGATGCTAGGCTGTGCTAGTGAGAAGGGAAACTTCGAATCGCTAGATTCAATTGACCGAACTTCTAGTGAAATCCAAGCGGCAGTTGCGTTTTTCCCTCCAACCGACTTCCTCAATTTCGGGGAAGTAGGCAAACAAATGCTGGGAGAGCATCCCATTGTTCCGCTAAAAGGCGCCTTTGATTTTCATCGGTTGAATGAAAAAACGAATGCTCTTGAGGCCATTACTGATTCTGCCGAGAGGGTACGCATTGCCCAAGAAATCTCTCCTCTTTATCATGTACATAAAGGTTGTGTGCCTACCTTACTCGTGGTGGGCGATGCTGATGTTTATATCCCCCCTCAGCAATCTAAGGTGATGAAGGAGAGTTTAGCCAAAGTGGGTGTACCTTCCGACTTAGTTATTTATGAAGGAGGGAAGCATGATGCCACTACTATCAAAGAAAACTTTGGGGCAACTTTAGCGTGGTTTGAGACTTACTTATTGAGACAAAAATCGCAATAGGAGAGGGGGAGAGTATAGCTGTGCGTAAAAGCCAATTCTTGTCATCAGAAAATGTAAAAAAAGTAGCCCTATCTTTTGAAAAAAAGAAAATATATCTACCTTTGCAATCGGCAAGGCTATACGACCTTTGATCCGCCTGAACCCCGTCAGGACCGAAAGGTAGCAGCGGTAGGGTGTTGATCGGTGCGATATAGTTCTTGCTTTTTTTTATGCATACCCCTCAAAACGATGCCCCACAACGCTTATTTAGCCCGATGCCTAGCGTTAGCCGAATTGGGAGGACGTAAGGTGTTTCCTAACCCCAAAGTCGGTTCCATAATTGTTTACCAAGATCGTATTATAGGAGAAGGATATCATCCTTATGCAGGTGGCCCTCATGGAGAGGTTTCGGCCGTTCAATCTGTGAAAGAAGCAGACCGCCCGTTATTGCCCAAGAGTACCCTGTATGTGAGTTTGGAACCCTGTAACTTCTTTGGGAAAACGCCGCCTTGTACGGATCTTATTCTTTCGAACAAAATTCCTCATGTAGTTGTAGGTTGCCTAGACCCCAACCCCAAGGTTGCAGGCAAAGGGGTAGAGAAACTACGTAGGCATGGGGTGAAAGTAGAACTAGCAGAAGACCCAACTCCTTTCCAAGAAATCAATCGCCACTTCTTCGTTAATCAATTGTACAAACGCCCTTATATTACCCTGAAATGGGCAGAGTCATCTGATGGATTTATCGCTCGGTGGGATAATGAAGGCAATCCAGCCCCTGTAGCGATTACAGGGAAGCGTTCGAATTTATGGGTACATAAACTCCGAATGCAACATCACGCCATTATGGTGGGGCGAAAAACAGCTGCGATTGATAACCCTCAATTGTCAAATCGGCATTTTTATGGAGGAAGTCCCATACGGATTGTTTGGGATCAATCTCTCCGTCTTCCTCAATCCCTTCGAATGTTCACAGACAATTCGCCAACGATTGTTCTTAATCGTATGAAAAATGAACAACAAGGGAAAGTTCGATATTATCAACCCCCAACCGAAACCGCTTGGGAGTCACTGAAAACAATGCTGGAGTACCTATATCAAGACCTAGGAATTTGTTCGATATTCGTAGAAGGAGGACGCCACCTTCTACAGCAATTCATTGAAACCGAACAATTTGATGAGCTCTGGCACTTTCGAGGAAAGAACGCCTTAGGGGAAGGGCTTGTCGCCCCTAGATTCTCAGGAGACTACAACGAATCATTTACCTTACAAGAAGATAAAGTTTCTGTCGTTCGGAAAGCCATTTACAAATATTAAATAGAATTATTTCTTCAAGATAAATCTATATCTTTGTAAAGATGCTTATTCTCTTGATTCAACGTTTTGATATGTACATGATTCATGCTAATTTATGTCCCTGATTAATATACTCTGAATTTACCCTGAGAAAATAGACGATAGCATGGGCGTGAGCATGTTGTCAGGATGGATACGTAGCAACACAATGGATAGAACACTCAAAAGAGGGTTCATGAACGCTTGAATGAATTTCGTAGGATGCAAAACTCTAGATATGTATTATACTTAGTATCCCTTTTTATGATTGGGATGGTAATGTGTGCCTATGGAGAGAATAGTTTTTATACAAAATGGACTCAGGCAAAATGGCATGAGCGTGTAAGCCTATTCAATGATATTGTATCAGAGATTCAGCAAGCAGAGGGGAGAATCCAAGAAGCAAGCCCAGAAGGACGTTTGGAAATCCTCGAAGAACTGGATGAACTCTATTGCCTGATTGGAGCAGGAGATACATGGCTAAAGTATATAGACGAAGAAGTTTCTTCTCTCCAATCTAGTGATAATAAGCGACTCCAAATTAAATATTTAGTTTTACAAGCTTCTTTCTCTCATACTTGTCGCCCTTCTATTCGTGGAAATAGCCAAGCTATCTCAAAATATCGAATGGCATTGGACGCATTCCGAGAACTTCCTAACCATACAAAAGAAGATAGCTTAGATATATTAAATCTTCATATTCGAACAGGTGAGACCTATTGGGCGAATGAAGATGAGGAGAACGCTCTCTACCACTTTATCAATGGGTTAGAGTATGCGAAGACTTTGGATGATACAGATCGATTGTTAGCCTTATATGTATATATGGGGAAAATCTACAATAATCTGCTTCAGCCTGAAGCCTCTTTGAAGTATAGTTCTGCAGGGCGTGCATTGGTTGAGATGTCTGGAGATGATGTGGCGCATATGAAGCTGTCTACCAATATTGGAGTGGCTTTTGAAATGCAAGGCGCCGATCCTTCTGCGCAAATTTACCTTGATGAAGCATTGAGTATTTATGATGGCATGGACGATAACCGCCAGAGCGAGCACGAAATCATGTCTCTATACCAAGAGGCTCGTCTGTATAAGGCACGGCTCCATCGTAAACTCAAAAAGTATAAGGATGCAGAAGCACTCTATGAGCAAGTAAGAGCACTTGGAACAGAGTCAAAAGACTATCGGTTTGTTGCAGAAGCATGGAATGGATTGGCAAGATGCGCCTTTGACCAAGAGAATATGGAAGATGCTCTTGGTAAGCTATCGAAAAGTATGAATTTGGCCGATTCCTTGAAGTATACCAAACTCCTGATGGAGAATATTGATTTCTATATCGGGATTTATTCGGTTAACAATCAGCCAGCAGATCTTGATCAACAACAACGATACTTGATTCTTCGAGACTCTTTTTCAAAGGAGGTACAACGAAATAAAATCATCCATATCCAGACGATTGAGGATGAGACATGGGAAACACAAAACCTTCGAAACCGATTAGCACAACAGGAGGTAGATATCAGCCGAAACCAAATGTACATCACCCTTTTGGCTTCTGCTTTGTTGTTTCTCGTAGTTGTGTTTCTCCTCCTTGCAATTCGTAATAAGCAAGCAACCAACAATATGCTTGAGCAAAAGGTAGCCGAAAGAACAGAGTCTCTTCGGCAGGCCAATGAGGAGCTAGATAGCTTGGCCTATCATACTGCACATGATATTCGAGGCCCCCTTGCTCGTTTGTTGGGCTTATGTGAAGTCGCAATTAATATTGAAGGGGGAGGAAAGACGGGCAATCGATGGCTCCAGCTTATCAACCAAGAGGCTCAATCGATGGATGATATGCTCCAACAATTCCTTAATGTACATCACCTCAAAAATATCACGCCTTCCATGATTAAGGCCGATATTGGACAGGTATTGGAACGTATCCTTAATAAGCCCTCTATCACGAAACATAGTGAGGGAGTAAGTGTCGAGTTGAATATACCCGAAAAGATATTTGTGAAAGGGGATTTAGGCATGATCGAAACGATCCTAACCAATGTCATCCATAATGCCCTGATTTATAAAGACCCAAAGGGAACGAATCCGCATTATGTCCGTATCGTGCATAAGGAGGATGAGACCTATCACAATATTCATATCTATGATAATGGGATGCGTATCCCTGAGTCTGTTTCTAAAGACATCTTCAAATTGTTTGTTAGGGGAACGAACTATCCGAAAGGAGTTGGGCTTGGCCTATATGTCGCTAAACTCATCACTGAAAAATTAGGATACCATATCGATTATAAGGAGGAGAATAAGGAAGAAACAGAGTTCTTAATCCAATTCCCTAAGACTTCTTAAAATACATACGCACACATTACTGTTAGGGACATAATAATTACGTAACACTATGCAAAAGCTTTATACCTTGGGCTGCCTAGCCCTCATATTACTATTGTTCTCTTGTAATAAGCCAACAGAAACACAAGAGGAATCGAATGAACCCACTATGTCAGAATCTGAAAAAAGATTAGCGAAGTATACGAGCTTTAAACTTACGACGGATTTAAGCAAACTCACAGAGAAGGAGAAGCAAATGATTCCGTTGTTAATTGAAGTCGCGGGTTTGATGGATAATATCTTTTGGGAGCAGGCTTATGGAGATAAGGATGCACTTCTCTCAAGTATCAGTGATGAGGCTGATAAAGCCTTTGCCAAAATTAACTATGGGCCTTATGACCGATTGGATGGCAATAAGCCTTTTATAGAAGGGGTAGGGGATAAGCCTGCTGGGGCGAATTTCTATCCTACAGATATGACAAAGGAAGAATTTGAAGGAGCAGAACTAGAAGGAAAAGACGATGATTACACCATATTAAGAAGAGATTCAGCAGGTAAACTGATTGCCATACCTTATTATGAGGCCTATAAGGAGGAATATGAAAAGGCTTCAGCCTTATTGGCACAGGCGGCAGAACTTGCTGAAGAACCAGGATTGAAGGCTTATTTAGAAGCTCGTTCGCAAGCATTTAAGGACAATAGCTTTGTGAAAAGCGATTATGTATGGATGGATATGAAGGATAACACCCTTGATTTTGTGGTAGGGCCTATAGAAACCTATGAGGATGGATTGTTTGGCCGAAAGGCAGCCCATGAAGCCTATATCCTGATTAAAGATAAGGAGTGGAGTTCGAGACTTGAAAAGTATGCGGCTTTCTTGCCTGAATTACAGAAGGGCTTGCCAGTAGAGGAGAAGTATAAGGCCACGCTTCCTGGAACCAATTCTCAACTCAATGCCTATGACGTTGTATATTACGCTGGAGATTGCAATGCCGGTTCGAAAACGATTGCGATCAACTTGCCCAATGCAGAGGAAATCCACGAATCTAAAGGGTCACGTCGCCTCCAATTGAAGAATGCGATGCAGGCGAAGTTTGATAAGATTCTACTTCCGATCGCTGACGAGCTTATTGCCGAAGAGCAACGTAAGCATATTACCTTCAATGCTTTCTTTTCGAATACGATGTTCCATGAGGTGGCGCATGGGCTAGGAATCAAGAATACATTAGATGGAAAAGGAACTGTGAGAGATGCCCTAAAAGAATATGCTTCTACAATTGAAGAGGGGAAAGCGGATATCTTGGGGATTTATATGGTGACGCAATTGTTTGAGAAGGGCGAAATACCACAGGGAACCTTAGAAGACTTTTATGTAACATTTATGGCGGGTATTTTCCGTTCCGTTCGATTTGGTGTGGCTAGCTCACACGGTAAGGCGAATATGCTTCGTTTCTATTTCTTCCAAGAGATGGGAGCCTTTACGAGAGACGCAGAAACAGGAGCCTATCGAGTGAACTTTGAGAAAATGAAGGAGGCAATTGCGGCATTGAGTGCAAAGATTCTGATGATTCAAGGAGATGGAGACTATGACGGGACGGTTAAATGGGTAGCCGAACAAGGCAAAATTGGCGCGGATCTCCAAGCAGATCTCGACCGACTCAATGATGCGAATATTCCTGTAGACATTATCTTTGAGCAAGGCAAAGAAGCACTTGGACTATAACTCTGATGTTTCGATAAGCATAGAGAAAAGGGGAAAAGACATTGGGCTTTTCCCCTTTTGCGTTATGTGATCTTTGCTTAATTGGAACTTTTCCTTTCTATAGATTGGCCTTTCGAGAAGAACCCCCGATATTCGTATGAAAGAGAACTGCCTATATGTATTGGTTTCATATCCCACAATGGGTGAGAAAAAAACAACCTAATTGCCTTTGGCACATAGATACACAAAAGAAAGAACTGTATCTTACCTTTGATGATGGCCCGACGCCTATCGTAACGCCTTGGGTATTGGCACAACTAGATGCGTATCAGGCAAAAGCAACTTTCTTTTTATTAGGGAAACAGGTAGAACAATACCCTGAAATGGTACAAATGCTCCTTGAAGCTGGACATCGCATTGGAAACCATACATACTCTCATCGAGATGGTTGGTTCCAACGAACAACTACTTACCTGAAAGATGTAGAGCGTGCCCAAATGCTGATTCCTAAGCAAGAGCCTTTATTGTTTCGCCCTCCTTATGGGCGCATGCGGGCTTCTCAGGAGAGAGGGCTATTGAACCAATATCGTATTGTAATGTTGGATATCTTGGCAGGAGACTTCGACCGTAGTTTAACAGGAGAACGATGTGCAAAAGAGGTTATTCGACATGGGGGGCCTGGAGCAATTGTGGTATTCCATGATTCTGTAAAGGCATTTCCCCGTTTACAAATAGCCTTACCTAAGGTATTGGAACATTTTGCTTCTTTAGGATATCAATTTTTACCTATTCCTTGAAGTAGGGACTTTGCTAATATGCCTACTTTTACGCTACCAAATACATTGATTATGCAAATACGAATCCTTCTTTTCCTTGTTGGAATATGCCTCTGTATCAATCTTGATGCGCAAAGGTACCCTGTCTTATCTCCTAAAGTATATAGTTCTCAGGCGAATCCACACTATTGGAAGAACAAAGCAGGGAATTCGGATTATTGGCAGCAAGATGTACACTATGATATTGATGCGAATATTGACGTAGAGAAAAACCGCATTGATGGAGAAATGACATTGGTCTATACCAATAATTCTCCTGATACATTACGAGAGGTATTTTTCCATCTTTATCAGAATGCGTTTAAGGAAGGGAGTTACTATGATAAGATGGAAAGGGAGAAGAAACGAAAACCTACATATGGAACCTCTCCCGAAGAAGGAGAAGGCACGCGTTTAAGATCAGTGAAGCATGAGGGAGAAGATGCAGACATCTTATTGGATAATACAATTGTACGGGTCGAACTGAATAAGCCTTTATTCCCTAATGCCCAAACAACCTTTGATATATCTTTTGAAACATATTGGGCAATAGATGATGTGAGCCGACGAATGAAGGTCATCATGGAAGAGGTAAAGCCAGATACTGGAGACATATATGAGGTGAAGCACCTTGATGGCGTACTTTGGTATCCTCGAATTGCCGTCTATGATGATAAGGTCGCTTGGCATGTCGACCAACATTATGGGAATGAATTCTATGGAGAGTTTGGTTCTTACGATGTAAGTTTGACATTCCCCAAAGAATATATACTTGATGCAACAGGGGTATTGATGAACCGAGAGGAGGTCTTGCCTAAGAGTTTAATGGAGCAAATTGCAATTGAACGGTTTGCGGATAAACGGTTGTTTACAACCGCCTCCGAAATTATCCCTCCAAGTAAGGAAACAAAAACATGGGTATTTCATGCGCAAAATGTACATGACTTCGCCTTTACGGCAGATCCTACCTATCGGATGGGAGTGGTATATGCAGATACGGTTAGATGTGTAGCCCTCGCTCGGGAGCCACAAGCTGCTCGTTGGCAAGATGCTGCTATGTATTCCGCAAAAATCATTGAGTTGTTCAGTAAGGACTTTGGAGCGTATGTATATCCGAAAATCATTGTTGCAGATGCAGATGATGGAATGGAGTACCCAATGCTGACCTTAGATGGTGATATTTCTCCTTGGTACCTACCCCTATTGGCACATGAAATTGGTCATGAGTGGTTTTATGGAATGTTAGGCTCAAATGAAACCTATAGAGCCATGATGGATGAGGGGTTTACGCAGTTCTTGGAATATTGGGCGATGAGTCGATTGGAATTACCTGAAAGATTGAAAAAAGATTATAAGTCTGAGTATGAAGCGCGTTGGGTAACCATGTATGAGGACTATATAACGGCTGCTCAAAAGGGATATGATGGATCATTGAATACGCATTCTGATGATTTCCACAACTATGGAGGATATGGGCAGGTCTATAATAAGACCGCAACCATGCTAAATAACCTTCGATATGTCTTGGGAGAAGAAACATTTCTTGGAGCAATGCAGCATTATGTGCAAAAGTGGAAGCTGAAGCATCCGTATGAAAATGATTTTCGACAAGCTGTTACGGAATATGTAGATACCGACCTTACTTGGTTCTTTGATCAGTGGTTGGAAACAGATAAAACAATAGACTATGCTATTCGTAAGCTTCGGTACAATAAAAAGACCCAAGAAGCTAGTGTAAACTTAATCCGTAAAGGAGAAATGGTGATGCCTATTCGATTCTCCGTAAAAGATAAGGAGGGCAATACCCATAAGTTTCTGGTTCCTGTTTCATGGTACGTGCCTAAAGAAGAAGGAGTCACCATATTGCCTCGTTGGGAGAGTCGAGGCAGGGTAAATCCGACTTATACAGCAACTTTCTCTTTGCCCACACCTCCTAAGGAGGCAATAATTGACCCCGATAGAGTCCTGGCTGATGTAGATTTGCTAGATAATGAAACGGGGATTACCCCGAGCAGATTGAAATTTCAATTGATACCCATTGATCGAGGAGAGCTTCTTTGGGATCGTTATGATAGACGTGTGTTTCCTCTAGTTTGGTGGAATGGTTTTAGCGGATTTCAGTTCGGATTAGGCTTCAAAAATAGCTATATGAAGCACGAACATCGAGTCAAAGGGAGCGTCTGGTTCAATAGTGGGCTTGCTCGAATCGAATCCCCCACTCCCGAATACCGCCCCTTCGCAAATCAATACCAACGTTTTGCATATGACATGGAGTATACCCATCCTCTTAAACGATTAGGTAGAAATGTTGAACTTAATATGCGTTCTGGTTCACGGGACGGAATCGATCGGCATTCGATTTCATTGTCACGTAGGGTCTCAAAGTCTCCCTCAAAATATGCGAACTATCGGAAGTTATATGCAGGCTATAAGATGATCTTTATGAGAAATGATTCTTTAAAAGACTACTTATTATTCCCTGAACAATGGAGTACTGAACAAGTCAATTCTTACGTATGGTTAGGTTTTGAGAGAGGATATAAGGTAAAACGAGGCAAAGGAAAATGGTTTGCAGAACTGCGAGCTGCAGCAATGGGGGCAGATAATTTCTATTCTAATCTTCGTTTTGAATCGACCTACAGTGTGAAGTTGAGTAAATTCAACCTGCGTTATAGAACCTTTGCAATATTAGGAGTTGGAAATACACCCTTAGAATCCAAAGTATACCTTGCAGGTGGAAACCCCGAAGAGATGTACGAGAGCGGGTTCTATCGAGCCCGAGGCTTTTTTCCTAATGCTTTATTGGATAATGAAGGCGGAACGCGTACTCATCATCTTCTATTTGGGGGAGGACTTAACCTTAGGGGCTATTCTGGTTATCAGGCGGAATATATTGATGCAGAAGCGGCTTGGTATGGTAACAATGGTGCTTCTATCAATCTTGAGTTAGAATTCGGAGAGTGGCTTCCAGGGGGGCTTAGCTTCTTTCGAGGTAATATCAGATTGCGCCCCTATTTATTTTATGATGCAGGGATTATCGGCCGTTCAAGTTCTCCCCAAAACCCGAATCGGATGGACTTTGATAAAGTGCGACAGGATGCAGGGATTGGACTTGCACTTGAACTACATGGAGGAGGAGCTTATTTAGATGATGGAGTTCTGGTTATCAGAGCTGACTTCCCCTTGTTCCTGAGCAATCCACCTGCTGTAGAAGAATTTGTCGCTCTTCGATGGATGTTGGGAATAGGAAGAGCCTTTTAGGAAAAGAGAGGCATATAAAAAAACAACGATTCTCTCTTGGAGAATCGTTGGCCATGGTCATTCGTTGGCTCCTTAAACCATAGGAATTTACAATGGCATCATCAGAGTCAATCCGATTTGTTGCATTTTGTAAGTTGGATGTGGATGGCTGACCAGCTCTCTGGACTAGGCCAGCCTCTTAATGAGTTGTTAAGTTTAATATACTGTTGCTTCTTTGTACGCTTAATAACAGTGAATGTTTACTTAAATACGTCAATACTTAATTTGTTACACACCTTTATTTGATTCATCTTTTTGTCCAAATAGTATACGTCTGGCAAAGGCAAATACGCCAATAACACCTGCGACAATTAGCTTCCAGAATTTAGCCAATAGAGCGAAAAAACCTGCTTTAGCAAGCACTTTACCTGCAATGAGTCCTCCAATTCCAATGGCTGCTACCTCGTCTATGCTTGGGTCAAAGTCAGCATATTGATTTCCAGGAGAGAAGTTTACATTGGCTAGTATGGTGGGCGTATGGGTTTTGATTTCCTCCAATTGCTCCATTGTTCCAATTGCATTCAATACCAACATCCCTTTTCTTCCAAGAATGCGAATGTTATAGTTGAGGGTATGTATCTCATCTTCCCCAAACTTCAATTCCTTTGCCCAATGCAGTTTCTTGCTTTCTTGATCATAGAAGGGAGGAGATGCCCAACCAATGATATACACGGGCTCAAATCCCATTTCTTTCCGTGCTTCATTGATTTCTGCTTCATCAGCTTGCATACTACTCAGTAGCTCATCATAATCAAGGTCTTTGGCATCATCATCTTTGATGTAGCCCATTTGCTCAAACGTAATCTCAATTCCCCAGCAGTCTTCATCAGTTGGTTGTTTATCTAAGGGGAATAGCATTCCAAGGGGGGCTTCTTCACTTGGTGGGTTACCCCACAGGTTCTCTAGTACAACTTTTGTTTGCTCACCATTCAAGTACTTAAATCCTTGTGGAACTTGAATAGTTGCGATACCATCTTTTAGTTCGACTGCCCCAGTCTCATACTTGAAGAGACTCTCAAGGCTTACAGAATCTGATTCTGCTTCAGTGTTAGGTGTAGGTTCTTCCTCTTCAATAGCCGCCTCCATTGTGATAGGAGAGACAAACAGGAAGAAAAGTAGGATAATTAGAAAATTTCGTTGCATAACGAACATAAAATAATTGGATAAATATATTTAATAATGTTTCATGCTGATTGTTCTTTATTGAGGGGCATTACTTCAGAATGCAAGATGGCAAAGCTACATGAAATATACTCTGACTCGACATATAAAAACATGAACCGTTTAAATCATTGTTTAAACGGTTCATATAATTGTTTGAAATGTATTATCGAAGACTTTCTAGCTCTTCTAAGCTAGACTTGGTGAGTTGATGGAAACGATATGTAAGCAAGGCTGCAGATGTCATTAAGCCTAAGGAGAAGGCATACCATGTACCATATACTCCTAACTTGAGGGGGAATGTGAGGATATACCCAATTCCAAGGCATACGACCCAATAGGCAAAAAATGTGATATAGGTGGGCATACGAACGTCTTGTATGCCTCTTAAGGCACCTAAACTCACGGCCTGTATCCCATCAAATATTTGGAAGAAGGCGGCAATGATTAATAAGCCTGATGCAATTTCAATGACAGCCTGCTCATCTACATAGAGGTAGGGAATGAGGCTATTGAATAAGATAAATACAATCCCCATGAGTGACATAAAGGCACTTGAGATAATAATCCCTGCATAACCCGAATCTCGTACACCTGTTATATCTCTACGACCCAAGGCGTTTCCGACCCGAATACTTGCCCCTGAAGACAATCCAAATGCTACCATATAGGTAAGCGCGGACATACTCATCGCAATTTGGTGAGCTGATCGGGCTTCTGAGCCTAACCAACCAAGCATGATACTTGATCCGACAAAGGCTCCTACTTCAAAGAAATATTGTAGGCCTGAGGGCAGCCCTATTTGAAGGATTTTTCTTATGATAATGCCTTTTAGTTCTCGCCAATGCTTTTCCAATTCATACCGCTTGAATGCTTTATAGGAATGAACAATAACGACAATCAGACCCATCATGAAACAACGGCTCAGCAAGGTTCCATAGCCCGCTCCATCTAGTTCTAGACGAGGGAAGCCTAGCTTGCCATAAATCAGAACCCAGTTGGCGCCTACATTGAAAAGTAGGCCTGCTAGGGTAACGATCATCCCTACATAGGTGAGGGATAAGCCATCAGCAAATTGCTTGTATAAGGAAAAGATCATCATAGGAAGAAAAGAGAAGGCAATGATTTGCTGGAAGCTAAAGGCCAACTCTACATCTCGTTCAGGTTGATCTAGGTAGGGGAGTACGTAGGCGAGAAGGAAGATTATAATGACGGAAATAATACTTACCACAAGAGAAGTATAAAGTCCTTGTCTGAGATAATCGCCGCATTTGCTGTATTCTCCTGCTGCATTGGCTTCTGCAACAAGGGGAGAGATAGCCATTGTAATACCAATGCCCACTACTGTGACGAGGAAAAACATGCTATTTCCCAAAGTCGAAGCAGATAGGTATTCATATCCCAATCTGCCAATCATCATACTGTCAATTACCCCCATGAGTACATGCCCCACTTGGCCAATAACTACAGGGAGTGATAAGGTAAGGGTTTCCCGAAAATGAGCCTGGTACCGTTTCCAAAAGGCACTTTCCATAATTTACAGGCTTTTCAGTTTAAAGGAATGCGAATGTACGAATTATTCTACCTCCTAGTCATTACCCCATCATGATGAAACCATGATTTTATGGTAGTGTTTGTGCCTTATATACAAAGAAATAGGCTGATCTTTTCTTAGATCAGCCTGTGTTCTACTAAGGGAAAATAAGGTACAAATTTAACGAAATCTTTTCACGAAGTACGGTCTGAGAACGTATACCAGCGGAGAGCGTCATGGGGATAAGGGATATTATGAATGGCGTCTCAACCCCTGCGAATTCAACAAACCGTAATGCGTAAACATTTATTTTCTTTGAAGATATGAGACAAATGAAAAGAGCGATTAAACAGCTCGAACAGTTTTGCGAAGGCGGTTCTTCCAATAGCCTTCATCTAGTCTGTCAATGATAACCCCTTTGCTTGTTGTAGCGTGGATGAAGTAAATTTCACCACCTTTGATACATGTGATTAACCCTACATGATCCACTCGCTTTCCATTACTTGAGCTAAAGGCAACTAGGTCACCTACTTGAAGGCGAGAAAGGGGAATATTGCGCCCTAATTCGGCAATATCGTAGGAAGATCGGGGCAGTGTTTTGTTAATCGCTTTGAAAGACATATACATTAAACCTGAACAATCAATGCCTGTTCTGCTTGTTCCGCCATATCGGTAAGGAGTACCTAAATAGGATTTGGCAGTTCTTACCACTTTGATAGCATCTGTGGATGCAGGAGTAGCGGGAGTCGCAGGACGAATAGGCGTATGTTTCGGAGGGGCAGGCTTAACTGCCGCTTGTTTACTTTCAGTAGAGCTTTTGCTTTCCTCTTCGACTTTGCTAGGGGCGGGAGCGTTCTTGTACAGGTAACTGTATCGTTGAACCGTTCGATGAGGAGAGCAACTAACCATAAAAGAAAGGGTACTGAAGAGGAACAAGTAAGCGAATAGTGTATTTGTCTTAATCATATTTTGTGGCTTTGATTACTTATACCACAAAAAAAAAACCTATTTAAGATGATTGAATTTATTGTATTGTAATATTTTTGAGAATTTAATTCCAATTGAATAAGCTAGTGTGTGAGAAATAGTGTAACTAGATTTAATGTGTGCGGATTTATATGTTTGATTAACAGTTGTTTATATATTACGTTATTCAGTAATTAAGTGTTTCCATTATGCGTAACGAATAAAGTGATAAAAGTGTAGCCTATAGAATTTATTTATTTTTATGAGTGGTTTGTAGCTTTTTTGGTAATAATGTAAACTCAGTATACGCATGCTATAAAATAAGCACAACCATTGTCTGTATTTTATACAAAAACGTACAAAATTGTGGTCTATTTATGGGTAAGAATCATATACCCAATGTAATGTAGGTAAAAGCGTTTGAAGCACTTACTTTTTTCGTGTTATGGTCAATATGGGAAGGTTTTGGTAGTCGTATAAAGAGCTAAAAAATAGTGCTTCATGTAGATAAAACAAAATATGAATAATTCTTACTTTGATACCTTGAGCCTTGATAAACGCAAGCTTGGTTTATATATTTGGTAAACATTTTATTTGCCGAAGTATATGCGCCACAATTACGTTACTACCTTATTAACACTCTTTTTCCTGATTCTAAGCCAATTCGCCATTGGAAAAGGAATGAAAGCCGAACTTGTAGAAGTCCAAGCCCGCCCAATAGAAGGAGCTTTTATTGAGATCAATTGGGTGAATATAATCCCCCCGCATTTGGAGGTAGAGTATTCCTATTATGAGATTGAGCGAAGCCTGAATGGGCTATCCTTCTCAACCTTGGCAACTCTTTCGCACTCAGATGCTGTAGATGAATATCGTTATGAAGATTCCTTCAACCTCAAAGAGAATGTCGATATTTACTACCGTATCAAGGTGGTGGATACAGATGGGCTTATCACTTTCTCACATCTAGCAGTTACACAGATTGAGTTTGCGAGAGAGGGATTAAAGAACGTATATCCGAACCCTATTTCATCCATGACGGATATGAACCTAACTTTCTTTAACGTCTCTGATACGCCTTATGGGATTAAGGTGGTGGATTATATGGGGCGTATAGTCTTCCGTGCTTCCGATCTGCAACCCACTTTCGGAAAACAAACTGTCTCCGTTCCTATAGGCAATTGGATGCCTGGGATTTATACGATATTGTATCATACAGAGGGAATACGAGAAGGGAAGAAGATTCTCATTTACTAGTTCTCGTATCCTATATATAATAAAAAATAAAGGCACTTCTCTTGTGGAAGTGCCTTTCTATTTGAACAGGATATGTTTAGGTTTACACTATTCTGTGTTGGGAACCCCTAGGGGTTATTTGACATACAATTTGATTCCTACCTCAAACCCAAAGCCGAATGGGTGTTTCTTTACGCCTGTATTTTCGATATAAGAAGGCGAAAGAGAGTAGTTGAAGGCGGGGCCTCCATAGAAGCCTACATATTTCCCTGCCTCCAATTGATACAATCCCTTTGCAACGAGATTAACCGTATGCTTCTGGAGGGGTTGGGCGAGGGTTGAGCCTGTGCTCACGAACCGTTGGAGGTCGTAGTCTAGGTTCTTATTACCTGTATTGAGGAGGTAATTGTAGGAGATTCCTTGCGAGAAGGTGAAGCCTGATTTGCCTTTCCCAATGGTATAATTGAATAAGATTGGGAGTTGCATATAGGTAATGCGAGTCGATGCAGAGGTCTCTTGGCTTGCGTCAATATCATTGGCACTAACCGTAGGGCCATTCTGCTGATTGGCAATGAAAATCTCCTCTGTATTCTTGGCAATGAAGCCTAACTCTTGTTCAATATCGGGATTATAGGTGACAGACTCTGCATAACTGGTGATCCACACACCCGATTGGATGCCTATACGTTTACTGAGCTTAAGTTCTGCGTTTAGTCCGCCAGATAGGGTGAGTTGGGGGCTTTCTACAGAATTGGCATAGGAAATCACTTGGTCTGCACTTGCTGCGGTAAACCCATCTGGTGGATCTGGTGCTTCCATGATATTGTTCCCTCCGTTTCGGCGGGTAGATAATACCCGATAGGTATACTGTGGATTCATATTGACTCCAAATGCCCAGACTTGATCGCTTTTGCTAGACTGTGCGACGACTTCTTCTTCCACCAATAAATCTGGAGTTGCATTGGGGTAGAGCAAGTCTTTGCTATTAACAGGCGCGACCGATATGACCTCAACCACGGAATCACTCTTTTGAGGGACTAGCTTATCAGGTGCAGTTTCTATCTTCTGGTCGGTGGAGTCTACTTTGGCAGGAGCAGGAATAGGTGTCGCTTTTAGCTCAAGGGTTTCATCAAGAGCTGCTTCAGACGCTTGTTCGTCTTCTGCTACACGTAAGTTGCGCCCTTTAGGGGCATCTTGGGTAGGAGGAGAGAGAAATTCGGTGATAGCCTCAGCGATTCGTTCATGTTGAGGCTTAGCCGTCTCTGTGGGCTGCGACAAAGGCCGTTGTACATTTGTAGGTGTACTTGGGTATTTATTGGGTACAGGAGCAGGCTGTGTAAGCTCCTCGAATTTGTTGGCAGCAGCTTGAATATATTCGATTACGCCTCCATTAGATGCGTCAGTCGAAGGCGCTGCTTCTGGCAATGTTTGGGGAGCCTCATCTTCGGCAGATGGGCTTTCATTTTCATCTGAAACAATGGGTTGCTCGGCAGAAGCAATTGTTTCTGTATAAGTAGGTGTTTGGGATGTCTGATAAGGAGATGAAGAGGGAATCGCAATAAAGGAGAAAGCTATGGCAAGCAGCACACAGAAGTCTGCAAAGAGGAAGAAGAATAGTCCTCTCCTTTTGCGCTTATCTTCTTGAATCTTGCGCTCCAACTGGTTCCACAACTCAGGCCTAGGCTTTATTTCAGCCTTCTTAAACCGTTGTTGTAGTATATGTTCAAATTTGTCAGATTGCATTGTACTGGTAACTTTCTCGCATAGACTCTGATTGAATACGATTCACTAAAATCTTTCTTGCACGCGCGTATTGGGATCGGGAAGTACTGGCTGATATCTTAAGTTTTTCTCCTATTTCTGCATGAGAGTATCCCTCAATGGCGTACATATTAAATACCAATCGATACCCTACAGGCAATTCTTGAATCAATTGGTAAAGATACTCTAAATCGAGGGTGTTAATCAATTCTGTCGAAAGCTCTTCGGCGGGAGAACCATCAATATGGGTCTCTTTCATCTTGTATTTATGCTTTCGGAGGTAGTCAATAGAGGTATTAACTACTATTCGCCGAACCCATCCTTCCAAAGAACCTTGGAATTGGTAGCTCTTCAACCGTTTGAACACCTTAATAAATGCTTCCTGTAGCATATCTTCAGCTTCAGCCATATCACGCGCATACCGATAACATACCGCTAGCATTTTGGATGCAAAGCGATCATAAAACTCCTTCTGGGCACGTGGTTTTTGTTTGATACAGCCTTCCACCAAACGTTTATCATTTCTATTCATACGCTAAGGAAGTGGTGATACCATGAAACTAAGTTGGAGACTCCCATCTTCCGAGACTATGACGGAGAGTCTTACTAAAGTGCTGCACTGGGTTGATAAATTTTGTGACTTTTTTACACTTCTACCATTCTACTACAATTTTGCCAATGGATTTACGAGATTCTAAGAAAGCATGTGCTTCGCTGATGTCTTTTGCAGGGAAGGTTCCTCCTACGGTTGGTGCCAATACCCCCTCAGTAGTCAATCGAACTACGGCACTGAGACATCGTTGGAGAACATGGGGGCGATGGTCGGCTATTCTGAGCATGTTCACGTTGAGAATAGAACGCGATTGGGCAAGTAGGAAGGCGGGATTGTAGAACCCGAATTCGAATAGGAGTCGAGGGAGGTTTAGGATACGTTTGGCGGTGGCAGCTGAAGCTCCAAAGCAAACGATTCGACCGGCAGGGGCGAGTAGCCCTACGCCTGTTTTGACGGATGAGCCCCCAATGGGATCAAAGATGACATCAAGTCCGTCCTTACCTCTGAGCTTTTTAATCTCTTCGGCAAAGTCATGTTTGCGGTAATTAATAGGATGATGTACCCCTAATTGGGTGAGGTAGTCGAGTTTATTGTCTGAGCCTGCCGTTCCGTAGATGGTACACCCCTTATGTCGTGCCAATTGGACGAGAGCGGTTCCTACTCCTCCTGCGGCTGCATGAATCAATACATGATCTTCTGGAAATAGTCGAACCATTTCTTCCGCACAATAATAGGCTGTTCCATATTGGGTAGTGAGAGCAGTAGCCACCCCATTGGGCATGTCCTCAGGGATTTTGGCAACCCCAGCCGCTTCCGTAACGGCATATTCGGCATAGCCCCCAAATCGGGTGAGGGCAGTAACGCGGTCTCCTACCTCTACATGCTTTACCTGCGCCCCAACGGCTTCTACATATCCTACTACATCATAGCCAATGATGGCAGGCAAAGGGGGGGCATCTCGGTATAGACCCAAGCGAGCCATCACGTCGGCGAAGTTCAGACCGAAGGCTTGTACTTTGATGAGTACCTGAGTGGGTGTTGTAAGAGTGGGTTTAGGAACCTCCTGCAGGGCAAATGCCAAATCTGCGGAACCCGTCTTAATCAGTACGTGTGCTTTCATCCTTTAATTATACGAACCGTAACTTTTCCATAAGTTAAGGAGCATCTAGTATGATTCAAAGCTTTTTCGGTTCAGATTGTTGCTTCTCCATACAATAATGCTGTAAGATGAGAATTGGAGCGATTAAAGAATCGATTTGTAGGATGATTTCAATGTTGAACAACATTTTAGTTTTGTTTAGGTATTGCTTCTTAGATATGAGACTCACAAAACCCATTGTGAAAAAAGGCCAGCGTCCCTGTGCGACCCACACAGGGTTGCTGGCTAGTTGACACCTATGCCTGATGCGCCACGACAGGGTTGCTGGCTAGTTGACACCTATGTCTGATGCACCACGACAGGGACGCTGGCTAGTTGACACCTATGCCTGATGCACCACGACAGGGACGCTGGCTAGTTGACACCTATGCCTGTTGCGCCACGACAGGGATGCTGGCTAGTTGACACCTATGCCTGATGCGCCACGACAGGGATGCTGGCTAGTTGACACCTATGCC
>Ga0163111_10000121_pt1 | contig 43867 bp, 41 predicted proteins | sample CRUFie1St18metaG_FD_109645 | JGI IMG/M metagenome (GOLD analysis project Ga0163111, IMG submission 109645) | Marine microbial communities from the Costa Rica Dome - CRUD Field 142mm St18 metaG | ecosystem: Environmental > Aquatic > Marine > Oceanic > Photic zone | place: Costa Rica: the Eastern...
AGATTTCTCGTTGTTTTTGAAGCTTTTATAAAAGGTTTTATGAAAGTAAATATATTTTCTTTCATCTTAAACCCACCTTTTTGTTTTTTCCTTATACTGAATAAATTCTTTTCCAAATAATCTCTCCAGCACTGCCTCTTCAGGAATAATTTGAAATTTTGTAATAAAAGCAATGAAAGCACAAATTATTAAGATTCCTCCAACAAAATTAAATTTTATTGTAATGGATATCAAAATTAATAGCATACCTAGATACATTGGATTCCTAGAATATTTAAAAATGCCTGAAACAACCAAATAAGATGCTTTTTCAGGTTGAAGTGGGCTAATAGTGGTTCCTTGTCTCTTGAAGGACAAAACTGCTGTAATTAAAGTGATAATTCCAAGCAACAAAAATGAAGATGCAATAATATTAGTTGAAATGTGATTATATTTTGGAAACAATGGTCTAGAAAAATAAATACACAGCCCACATATCAAAGTAATAATTGGTGGAGGTATCTTGTTATTCATAGTAATACACTGTAATTATTTGTTTAAATCTACTCCACCGTTACAGTTTTTGCTAAATTTCTTGGCCTATCAGGATTATTTTTCAATTTTAAAGATATATAAAAAGAAATTAACTGCAAATTCAATATATATAAAATAATATCAAGTTCGTAATTAAATTTATCAATTATTAAGTAATCACTTAATAATAATGATAACTCGTCACTGTTTTGATCAATTATACCTATCACTTCTCCATCACGCGCCCTAATTTCATTTATGGTGCTTATCATCTTATTATATGATTTGCCGCTTGGTGCCATTATTAAAGAAGGCATATTTTTGCCAATAAGTGCATTGACTCCATGTTTCATCTCTCCAGCAGGATAAGCCTCAGCATGAATGTAGCAGACCTCTTTCATTTTTAATGCACCTTCCATTGCAATTGGATACATAATATCTCTTCCTAAAAATAATATATGGTCTAATTTCGATAATCTATTAGATATTTCTTTAATTTTCGACTGATCAGTTAATATTGATTTCATTTTTTTTATAATTAAATCAAGATTTCTTACTATTTCCTTATCGTTAAAATTTTCATTTCTTTTTTTTGAAGATAAATATTTTGAAATTATATAAAGAGAAATTGTAGTTGATGTAAAGGTTTTGGTTGACGCTACTGCATATTCAGGTCCTGATCCAATATTAACAGCTAAATCAGAAATAATTGATGCTTGGGAGGCAGATTTTTCAACAATAGACATTGTTAAAGCATTATTATTTTTAGCATGTTCTATTGCCTTAATTGTTTCTGCAGTTTCACCTGACTGCGTGATTCCAATAACAAGATCATTACTATCTACATTTTTACCAGAATCTATAAATTCAGAAGCATTAATAATTTGTGATTGAATTTTTGATATATTTTCAAAATAATAAGATCCTATATAACCAGCATTATATGAGCTACCCATTCCAACAATTAATATTCGATTAATTTTTTTAAAATTTATCTTAGAATCTTCTAATTTATTAATTATTAAGTCTTTATAATTTCTTTGTAGATTTTCAATTGCTTTTGGCTGAAAAAATATTTCCTCTTCCATTTTATATTGGTAAATCTCATCAATATTTTGATAATCTTCATTTTCTAACTTTATTTCCCTTTTCTCTTTGCCTGGAGCTTCTTTTACAAAGCTAATTTTTTTATGATCTAATACAGCTATTTCGCCATCAATTAAATATCTGTAATTTGTTGAAAAATCTTTTAAAATTGATGGGTCACTTGAAATGATTTTTTCCTTTTTATTGTTTTCTGAAATAACTAAACCTCCAGAATTTCCTTTCTTTATTATGAAAATTTTATTTGGTTCTTTGATATACGTTCCTACTATGGACGATGAACCTTCAATTTTGTCGATAGTTTTTTTTAATGATGAAGATAAATTATTATTTTTTAAAAAAAACTCTATTAAATTTGAAATTACTTCGGTGTCAGTTTCTGATTTAAATTTATATCCATTTTTTTTCAAATCATTTTTTAAGTCTTGATAATTTTCGATTATTCCATTGTGAACTAATGAAATTTCATTATTTTGACTTAATTGAGGGTGAGCATTGGTTTTATTAATCTTCCCATGTGTTGCCCATCTTGTGTGAGCTATTCCTATTGAAGATTCAATTTCTTTAATATCTTTAATTCTATCAATTGTTCCAATAGTTTTCTTAATGTAAAAATTATTATTTTCTGGGTCGTATACACTAATTCCTGAGCTATCATAACCTCTATACTCCAAAAGCTTAATTTTAGACTTTAAATTTGATAAAGCATTTCTTTTCCCAATATATCCAACTATTCCGCACATTTAAATATCCTCAGTAAATAAATATTCATCTTTAGAATTAATATAATAACCTCTTTTTTCTTCAGGTAATAATTTAGAAATTCTAATCATCATTTCATCTATTAATTTATCAAAATATTTTTTTTCATCATCATTAGATATTTTTTTCAATTTGAAAGGCTTGCCAACTGTAACAGTAATATTTCCACTAGGGTTAAATACCCTAAATAGTCCTTTTAGATGTAAAGTTCCACTTATGCCAACAGGAACAATTATTGGATTATGAGATTTTGCAATTTTTGCAGCACCTGTTTTACCTTTAACAAGTTTTCCATTATCTCTTGTTCCTTCAGGAAATATTGTTAGTGCACCATTATTATTAGATAAAACTTTTTTAATATTTCTGTATGAATTTATATCTACAATACCTCTCTTAATAGGAAAAGCTCCATATGTTCTCAGAAAAAAATTCATCAATGGATTCTTAAATAATTCAATTTTTGCTGGAAATTTCAAATCCCTATTTAATGATGCCCCTAACAATCCAGCATCTATATTTGATTGATGATTTGAAATTATCATTACTTTCCCTTTATTTGGGATATGGTGGGTATCTTTAACTTTATAGTTGCACCAAATTTTTAAATTTAACCACAGTGTATTAGAGCAAATATTGTATAAAAAATTCATTTAACCAACTTTATAATTTGATAGCTTACTTCATCGATATTTTTATTTTCTGTGTCAATAATTTTTGCTTCATCAGGAATTTTTAAAGGAGCTGTTTTTCTAGTTGAATCTATATGATCTCTGTTTCTAATTGAATTTTCAATTTCTTCTAGGCTCTCATCTTTCCTTTCATTAAAGCGCCTTCTTGCTCTTTCTTCGATTGATGCTTTTAAAAATATTTTTAAATCAGCATCCGGCAGCACAACAGTTCCAATATCTCTTCCTACTACAATAAAGTTATTAGAAACAATTTTTCTTTGAATATCGGTCATCATTGTTCTAATTTCAGGAATTTTAGATATATTTGAAACATGTTCATCTACAAGGTTATTGTGTAAATGTTTAGATACATTTTGACCATCTAGTTCTAATACTTCTTGTTCATTTATATATGAATATTTGATTTCAGTATTATTGAGCTCTTTGATGATATCTTCATTATTAAAAATTTCTTTTTGTATCATTTTGAATGTATATGCTCTATATATTTTTCCAGAATCTAAAAATTTATAATTTATTTTATTAGCTATAAATTTTCCAACAGTTGTCTTGCCTGTTCCTGCTGCACCATCTATTGTAATAATCACTTTACCTCCAAACTTAGCAGCATATTATCTAAGCATAAAGTTGGATTTACGTTCTGAGCAATCAATTTTTCAGTTTTTGAGACAATATCAATATTTTTCTTTAGTTTTATTTTGCTTAGGCCAATAAATTTTTTTATTAAAGAGAAATCTTTTTCTAAATAATTTAGATTTTTAGAACTTAATAATTCATAAAATAGTTTTTTCCAAATAGATAATTCAAAAAATAATCTATCCTTATCTTTTCTAAAGGTTGATATTAAATCCTTTGAATACTCTAATTTCCTTGAATTGGGTGAATTAATTATTTCTATAATCCTTTCAATCGAACTCTGTCTTTCTTCAAAAAAAATAGGATCAGAAAGCATTTCAATGGATTCTCCAATTGTAGGTGATCCAAAAGATATGATTTTCTCAATGTCATTATTTTTTTCAGGGAACTTATTAAGTAAACTTTCTTGAATAATTTCTTTATCTACATTTTTTAATTTCCATAATTGGCATCTTGAGACAATAGTTTCTGGAATATTTTTTATATTTTGAACATTAAGGATGATTAATATATTTCCATTAACTTCTTCAAGTGTTTTTAAAAGTGATTCATATGCAATTTTCGATAACTTATCACCTTCGTTAATAACAATTACTTTATAATTACCAATTAATGGATTAAATTTAATTGATGAAATTACACTTTCATTTATTACACAATTTCTTACTAGTATCCCTGCAGAGTCTTTTTTGCAACAAGAATTATCCGAGCATTTTGAATTTGTATCAATCATCAATAAATCTGGATGATTTGAGTTTTCAAATCTTATGCATGAGTCACAATTTATATCTCCAGAACAATTTAAATACTTAGCTAATTCGATAGCTAATGTTGATTTTCCTATTCCTGAATTTCCAGTAAAAATTAAAGAATTTGGCAAATTATTTTCTTTGTTTAATTCAGTAAGATTTTCGATGATATCTTGTTGGCCAATAATATTCCAGGCAAATTCCATTAAACTATATTCCGCTTAATTCTAAAATATCATTATATGTTTCTCTTCTTCTTAGAAGTTGAACTTTCCCATTTGATTTTATAAGAACAATTGCGGGTCTTAAGCTTACATTGTAATTACTAGACATTGAAAAGTTATAAGCCCCTGATACTGGAATAGCAATTAAATCATTTGATTCTGGTTTAGGTAAAGGAACATTTTCAACTAATTTATCCCCTGTCTCGCAAAATTTACCAGCTATTGTAACAATTTCTTCGTGAGGCATATTGGCTTTATTTACAGAAAATAAACTATATTTTGAGCCATACAATGCAGGTCTTATATTATCTGCCATTCCGCCATCAACACTTACATATTTTCTCAAATTTGGTATTTCTTTTATTCCGCCAATTGTATATATTGCGATACCTGATCTAGCGACTATTGCTCGGCCAGGCTCAATAACTAATTTTACATTTTTGATTGAATTTTTATTTACATTTTCTTTTAATGTATTGCATATCGTAGAAGCGTAATTATCAATATTCACAATAGGGTCATCAACAGAATAAGGTACAGCGAATCCTCCACCAACATTAAAGATTTCTATATCTTTGTAGTTTGGATAATTATCTTTAACAAATTCAAATACATAATTTATCGCCTCTTCATATGGGCTTAATTCAAAAATAGGAGATCCAAGATGGAAATGAATTCCTTTTAAATTTAAATTATTCTTTTTTTGTGCACTTATTATTGCATCTTTTGCGGCACCGGTTTCAATTGAAAAACCAAATTTAGTATCCAAAATTCCTGTTGAAGTTAGCTCGTGGGTATGCGGATCAACACTTGGGGATAACCTTAATGTTATGTTTTGGGTTGTATTCAATTCATTGCATATACTATCTAATAAGTCTAATTCATAGAAACTGTCTATAGTTATTAACCCTATATTGTTAATGACTGACTTTCTAAGCTCATACTCACTTTTATTGTTGCCATGAAAATTTACATCTTTCATTGGAAATTTACATCTTATTAGAATTTCTAATTCTCCCCCAGAAACAACATCAATGCCAAGCCCCTCTTCAAGTAAAATTTGTGAAAGAACTGGATTAGAAAAGGCCTTCGATGAGTAAGATACATGTACATTTTCAAATTTTGACTTAAAGCAATTAATATACTCTCTTGAAATATTTCTTATTGTGTTTTCATCATATACATATAGTGGTGAACCAAATTCATTTACCAAATCAGATAAATCGTTATTATTGATTTCTAAGTTACCTTTTTCACTTATTTTTGTTTTTTCAGGAAAAAGATGTTTTAAATTTTCAAATGTAACTTTATTCATAATTTATCTATTATATCTAATTGTTTTTTATTGAGGTATCTCCTAAATTCATTCTCTAAATCCAAATTGTTTTTTGATGCAATTAGAGTTATTTCAAAAAGCTGATCAAGAAGGTCCGCCTTTTTTATTTCTTTAGTACTTTTAACATTAAACACCCTAAGACTTAAATCATCGCTTTTTCTAATTAAGTCAAATGCGTAAGATAAAGATGGTAATGTATTAGTTATTTTTTTTATGTATTCTTTTTCATTTTTTAATTTTTCTTTTTTCATTTTACCCCAATTTTTAATTACTTCTGCTTCATCTATTTTCTTATTATTTTTTTTAAACACATGAGGATGCCTCTCTATTAATTTCTCTTTTGATCTTTTTACAACTTCAAAGAAAGAAAAATTACCTTTTTCTTCAGATATCTGAGATTGGATTAAAATTTGAAACAAAAGATCTCCTAGCTCTTCTGATAAATTCCTTCCGTTGTTATCAATACTTTCAAGAACTTCATATGATTCTTGTAGTAAATATTGAGATAGTGATTCAGATGTTTGTTTTTGATCCCACGGGCAGCCATCATTAGATCTGAGCCTTTTTACAACCTCATATAATTCTAAAATTTCATTTTTTAATTTATTTGTTGATTTCATGATTTATAGTTATTGTTAATATATGTCATTAAATTTTAGTTTGAAATACATTTTATTAATACTGACATCCGTAATATTCATTTTTATTTCAATTTCAGGTGTATTATTTAGTTTGCTAAAACTTGATCTAATATATGAATATAACTTAAATAATTATCCAATTGAAGAAAGAACTTCTCTTCCTATCGAAAAATTAAAAAAAGTAAATTTTCAAATTAAGGACTATTTTTTTAATGAAGATGAATTACTTAATGTTGAAATTTTTAATAATAAAGAAATATTACATATGAAAGATGTAAAAGAAATTATAAAAAATATTTTTTTACTAGGAAAAATTTCTTCTCTAATTCTCGTTTTATTAATTTACATTTGCATACTAAAGTACAAAGTTAAGTTGCATACAATTTTTAAATTTTCATCTCTAACATATCTTTTCTTAAGTATAATTGTGCTTTTTAGTTTCCTTGTATCTTTTAATCAAGTTTTTATAATTTTCCATGAAATTGCTTTTAGTAATGATTTATGGATATTAAATATAAATGAAGACTATTTGTTAATGATGTTCCCTGAAAGTTTTTTTAGAGACGTAACTATTTTTATTTTATTAGGATCATTTATCGTAAATATTGCAGCTTTTTTTATATCAAGAAATCTAATTAAATAAATTTATTAACCCAGATATATCCTTTAACGTGTAATCGGGAATAATATTTAAATCACTTTGTACACTTTTTCGTTTATTAATATACAAAGTATTAATCCCTTCTTTCTTAGCACCAAAAATATCAGTAAATAAATTGTCTCCAACGTGAATTACCTGTTTTGGCTTTAATTTAAAATCATCTAATATTCTTTTAAAAATTAATGATGAAGGTTTTGCTATTAATAATTCGTTTGATAGATACAATTTATTAAATTTATTTAAGATCTCAATGCTGTCTAAATATTTTTTGTAATATTCTGGTGAAGTAATACCAGTATTTGAAGTTAAGCATAGCAAATAATTTTTTCTTAATGAATCCAATATCTTTGTTGTAAAAGGAAAAATTGAAGGCGGAAATTCTAGAAAACTTTTATCAAGCACAGATAAAATTTCCATTTCAAAGTTTTGGTCATTTAAATCAATATTGAGGTATCGAAGCAATTCTTTGATTCTATATATAGAGGGCTTATCAATTCCTAGATTATGATTTTGGGTGCAAGTTTTACTAATAAATACAAGTGAATCTAGTAATTTTTTTTTGCTGATATGGTAATTATATTTTTCAAATATTAATTTTAAATTTTTAACTCTTAATTTATTTCTTTCTATTTGATTATCATCAGAAATCAAAGTTTCCCATAAATCAAAAGAAATTAATTTTATTTTAGCTACATTCATTGTGGCATAAATTATATATGTTGAACTAGAATAAGTAATTATGAAAAAAGATACTTTCTTGATAACAGGTTCACTTGGTTTTGTTGGCTTTAATTTATGTTGTTATATAAATAGCCTGGGCCATGAAGTTATTGGTTTGGACATTAAGAAAAATAATAGTAATTTAAAAAAATGGCGTGAAAAGAAATTAAATAGTATTGGGGTAAAAATATTTGATGTAGATATATCGGATAAATATCAGGTTCAAGATTTTGAAGATAAATTACTAAATATCTCTCTCAAAAGTATTTTTCATTTAGCCGGTTTAGCTGGCGTAAGAAGATCATTAGAAATTCCTGAAAAATATTATGATGTTAATCTAAGAGGCACTTTAAACATACTTAATCTCGCAGAAAACTTAAAGGCGGGTTCATTAGTCTTCTCTTCAACTTCAAGTGTATACGGAGGAAGTGATGTAAGCTCAAAAGAAGAAGATACATTAAGGCCAATTTCTCCTTATGCAAATTCAAAACTACTAGCAGAAAAAATTTGCGAACTGCATGCAAATCAAAAGAAGCTCAACGTATCGATATTAAGGTACTTTACTGTTTACGGCGAGGCAGGCAGGACAGATATGAGTGTATTAAAATTCATTGATAAAATATTCCAAAACAAACCAATAGTCATTTATGGTGATGGAAATCAAGAGCGTGATTTTACTTATATAAAAGATGTTTGTGAAGCTACATTTTTAAGTTCAAAACTAAAAGATTTTAATATTTTAAATATTGGTAATTCGAATCCAGTGAAACTGATTTCAATTGTTAATATAATAGAAAAAATACTTAATAAGAAAGCTAATATAATCTTTGAGCCTAAAAATAATTTAGATGTACTTAAAACTCATGCAAATAATTCTAAAGCAATTAAGCTGTTAAATTGGAATCCGCAATATGACGTTGAAAAAGGATTATTAAATACAATAAATTGGTATAAAGATTATAGTGAATCAATTGGTAAGTTAAGCTGAGGACATTATTTATTTATCTAAATTTAAGCTTAATAATTTTAGGAACATTGATAATTTAGATATTGATCTCATTCAAGGAATTAATTTCTTTGTTGGTAAAAATGGGCAAGGTAAAAGTAACCTAATGGAAGCTCTTTATTCATTATCTATTGGTAAATCATTTAGAACTTCAAATCAAAGAAATTTATTCAACAAAAATCAAGAAAATGATGAGCTATTTATTTTTGGTATGGCACACCAAAATAATAATGTGTTTGATCTTAGTATAAATATTAAAAGATTAAATGAATCAAATAAAATTGAAAAAAAATATATTTATAATAGTTCTCAAGTTAAAAGTTCAGACTTCATAGGCAAGCTAAATATAGTTTTTTTTGAAGCTAAAGACTTAGAAATTGTTATGGGAGGGCCTGCATATAGAAGACGATTTCTAGATATACATATTTCACAACAAGATATCTCTTATTTAAAATCTCTTCAAAGATACAATAAAGTTCTACAGAGCAGAAATAGAATTCTTAAAGATATAAAAATAAGAAAATCAACCAAGATTGAACTTGAATATTGGACAGAAAAACTTATTCAAGATGGTCTAAAAATAACAAAGATTAGAAATAAAAAATTAGCTGAAATATCTCAAGAAACCTTAAAAATTTTTCCAAATTTAGCAAGAAATAATGAGAAGCTCTCAATAGAATTTTTACCTTCTTTTCCAGATATTAATTCTTTAAATGAACAAGATTTAGCTTTATTATTTAATGAAAACTTCTCTAAAGAGTTATCATATGGTGGCACTCAATTAGGCCCACATAAAGATGATTTTGAAATTCAAATTAATGATAAATCTTCATCAGAATTTTCATCAAGAGGGCAAATTAGAACAGCTACACTCGCTTTAAAGTTAGGTGAAGCTAATTCATTAAAGAAAAATCTATCAGAAACTCCAATAATTGTTTTGGATGATATTCTTTCTGAATTAGATTTTGATAGAAGAAAAACAGTTGTAAATTTCATTAAAGAATATGAACAGATATTTTTGACTTCTCCTGACAAGGCATTACTCAAATCCATTACTGAAAGTAATGATAAAATATTTAATGTAAATGAAGGTAAAATATTATGAATAAATTGAATGAAGATGTTTACAAGGCTTCAAAATTAATATTAAATTCGAAAAATATTGTTGTAATGACAGGGGCGGGAATATCTGTAGATAGTGGAGTCCCGACATTCCAAGGCACTGAGGGCCTTTGGGCAAGATTTGGCAAGCCTAAGATGAATGCTTATTCAGATTTTTTAAAAAATCCTAACGCATGGTGGGACAGAGAAATAAACCATCAAAGATCACCTTATGTCCTTGAACTAAGAAAAGCTATTGAGAATTCAAAACCTAATATAGGACATAAAATTTTGTATCAACTTGAAAATAGAAAAATCATAAAATCGGTTATTACCCAAAACATTGACGGTTTACATTTAGAAGCAGGAAATAAATCTATTTGTGAGATTCATGGGAACAGAAATTATCTAAGATGTGTTATGTGTAGCAAAAAGATTAAATTCAAAGCTCCACTAAAAGCTAAGCCATCGAAATGTAAAATATGCAATGGGCTTGTTAAATATGATTCTGTGATGTTTGGTGAACCAATTCCAAAAAAAATTTTAGAAAATGCTAGAAATTTAATTTCAGGATGTGACCTTATTATAGCAATAGGAACTTCTTCAACAGTAAGACCAGCGGCTGGGTTATCTTGGATTGCAAAAGCTGAAGGTTCAAAAATAATAGAAATTAATACTAATGATACTAAGCTTACGAATGAATGCGATGTAGTTATAAGAGGGCCAGCAACAGAAATTTTAAAAGAAATATACCAAGAAGTTTCTTAAATTTTTTAAATAAATTCTTTATGAAGAGATTTGGCTGCACTTTCAAGATCATCTGACTTTACAATGCAAGTAATTCGTATTTCTGAAGTAGTAATCATTTCGATATTTATATTATTTTTTGATAATGTTTCAAACATTCTAGAAGCATACCCAGGCTGATTTTGTATCCCTGTTCCAACAATACTTACTTTGCCCAGACCTGATTGAGTTCTAATAAAATCTTTCTTTGAAACATTATTTTTGATTAATTCATTTACACAACTATCTAAATCTTTATCATCTAAAGTAAAACTTAAATTTGTCTTTCCATCATTTCCAGCTGTTTGTACAATTACATCTACGCTTATACCCATTTTGCTTAAAGGCAAAAAGATAGATGAAGCAATTCCTGGTTTATCATCAATATTATTTATTGTTATTTTGCTAACACCTTTTGATGTTGGAATTCCTGTTACTGCATTCCTGATTTCCATTTTTATATTATTTTTACTCAACTTTGTTCCCTCACTTTCATATTTTGTGTGTTTTATAATCATTTCAACATTGTTTATTGAAGCTATTTCTATTGACCGCGGGTGCATTTTTGCACCTAAAGAAGCCATTTCAAGCATTTCATCGTATGAGATATCACTAATTAATTTACTATCACTTACTAATCTTGGGTCTGCAGTATATATTCCTTTTACATCAGTATATATTTCACACCTAATCGCATTCAGTGCAGATGAAAGTGCAACTGCAGTAGTATCAGAACCACCCCTACCTAATGTTGTAACTTCACCAAATTCTGAAACTCCTTGGAAACCAGCAACAATTACAACATCTCTATTTTTAAGTTCACTTAAAATAACCTTTTCATCAATTGATGATATCCTAGCTGAGCCATGCAAATCATCTGTGAATATTCCTGCTTTTTGTCCAGTCAAACTTATAACATTTACATTAATTTTTCTTAAAGCCATACTCATTAGTGAGGCTGAAATTATTTCACCAGTTGATAAAAGTTGATCAAAATCTCTTAAATTTTCTATTTCATTATTATCTTTTAAAAAGCTCTCACCTAGTTCAACAAGTTCATCTGTTGTGCTGCCCATTGCAGAAACTACAATAACTATTTTGCTTGAATCTTCTAGTGATTTCTTAATTTTCTTTGCAACAAATTTGATTTGGTCTAAAGTTCCTAAAGAGCTGCCACCATATTTTTGAACAATAAGATTAGTCATTTGACCATTTCTATCCCTTTATTTGATGGCTTAGATAAAGTTACTTTGCCGTCAAGATTGTGCTTTCTGGCAGCTTCTTTTAGTTCATAATCAATAGTAAATTCCTTTCCTTCACTAAAAACCATTAACGTTGGGCCTGATCCAGACAATATAGCACCCAAAGCACCAGCTTCAATTGCATAATCCATTAGATATTTAATTTCAGGAAAGTTTTCTAATCTAATATTTTGATGAATAAAATCTTGAGTTGCTTCATTTAACAATGAATAATCACCAGAAATTAAAGAGTCAATTAACAAGGCAACTCTCGACATATTATTAATTGCATCTTTTAGTAAAATTTTTTTTGGAATTTTTTTTCTACTTTGATTTGTTTCAGAAATAAAATTGGGAACAAAAGTCATTATATTTAGATTGTCCTTAATATTAATTTTTTTAAACATCCATCGAGATTTTTTTTCATCATAAAATGAAATAGTTAACCCTCCGAATATACAAGGGGTTGCATTATCTGGATGGCCTTCTATAGCCACAGCCATTTGCATTAAGTCATCATTGGATAATTTATTTCCTAATAAATGGTTACCTAGGAAGAGCCCCCCAGAAATTGAAGCAGCACTACTTCCAAGCCCCCCAGCAAATGGAATATTATTTTCATTAATAATTTTTAATTTATTTAAATCTATTTCAGGATTCGCAATTTTTATTCCTCTAGCAATTAAATTCTGTTCATTGGGAATTTCATCGTACCTATCTTTTCCAATACCTCTATTAACAATTTCAAAATTATTACTTCGTTTTATAGTTATATAATTCCAAACATCAACTGCTAAACCTAAACAATCAAATCCTGGACCAACATTACCAGTGCTTCCGGGAACTCTAATAGTAATTTCTTCAAAATGTGTCATTTAATTACTAAGGTAAGTATATGCAGATAATGCAGCAATTGCTCCTTGTCCTGCAGCTGTTACAGTTTGCTTTAATGGGCCAGACGCATTTGTTAAGTCACCTGCAGCAAACACACCTTTAAGGCTGGTCTCCATTAATTTATTTACTGAAACCTCATTTGTTTCTGGATCTATTGATAAATCAAGTTGATTTGCTAGTTCTAATCTTGGATCAGCACCAATTTCTATAAAAATACCATCACAATTTATAGATTTTAAGGTACCTGAACTCACAACACTTACACCAGTAACACCATTATTATTTTCTATAATTTCCTTTATTTCTGATTCGAGATGAATATCTATATTTGCGCATTCCCCAAGTTGCTTAAGTAAGACTTTTTCTGGTCTATGTAAACTTTCACCTCTGTAAATTAAATGTACTTTTTTTGCATATTTACTTATTAACACCGCTCCTTCAACAGCAGCATTACCACCGCCAACAACAACAACTTCTTTGTCTTTATAAAGAGGAGCATCGCAAGTTGAACAATAAGAAACACCCTTACCTACCAGTGAATCTTCATTAGGTAAATTTAACTTCCTACGTTCCCTGCCAACACATAAAATTATGCTCTTTGCATTGATTTCTGACGAGTCAGTTTTAATATTAAAATTATCACCATTAATTTCAATATTTAGGGCATTTTCTTCAAATAATTCAACATCATATTTTAGAACTTGATCTTTCATGTTCATCATTAAATCAAATCCATCTACCTCAATACCAGGATAGTTTTCTATCAATCCCCCAATTGCAGTTTCACCGCCAAATTCACCGCCAATTATCATAGTTTTTACTTGATATCTGGCAGAATATAATGCTGCTGAATATCCAGCAGCACCTTGTCCTGCAATAAGTAAATCTGTTTTCTTTTTAATCATTTAATCATTATATATAAAACCAACAGCTTTCATAGATTTTATTTGGAAAATTTTGGGAGAATGAAATGATTAACAATATGAATGATAAAGTAAATAACAATTTTGATGTTATTGTTGTAGGTTGTGGGCCTGCAGGAGCTCAAATAGCTAGGAATCTTTCTAGTGATGGAAAAAATGTTTTGGTTTTGGATCACCGAAATGAAATAGGAAATAAACTTTGTACTGGAATTGTGGGAATTGAACTGTACAACCATTACCCGGAAGTTGAAAAATTTATTTACTCTGAAGCTAATTCTGCAAAAATATTTAACGATTTAGAAGACATAATTGACATCAAAAAAGATGAAACCCAAGCACTAATTATAGATAGGGTAAAGTTCATTCAATCAATAATAAATGAAGCGGTAGAATATGGTGCAGTCTTAAAAAAACAAAGACTTGTTACTCATGCAGAAATTAACAATGATCATGTGAAAGTGGAGGCAAGATTTGGTAGTCATCAGGAAATTTATAATTCAAAATTATTAATCATTGCCTCGGGATTTAATTCAAAGTTTGCAAAATCAATCGGATTTAATTTAAGTAATGACTATATTTATGGATACCAAACAAAGATAAATAATTTAAAAATAAACAAAGTAAATGTTTTTACTGGAGGATCACTTCCTAAGGGTCATTTTGGATGGCTGGTTCCAACTTCTCAAGACCAAGGGTTATGCGGAATATTGGGTAAAACAAAGTTAAAAAATAATGGAAAAGATTTTCTTAATGAAATGAAAAAAATCTTTAATTTTGAAATTCAAGAAAAAACAAAAGTTTGGGGCATACCTATTAAACCGGTTAAGAAGAATTATTCTGATAGATGTCTTCTAGTAGGCGATGTTGCAGGCCAAGTAAAGCCTACAACGGGAGGAGGGATCTATTACGCTATGAGGTCTTCTGATATCGCTTCAAAAATAATACTAAATTCTTTAAAAACTAATAAATTTAAACAGAAAGATTTAAGCTTGTATTCAAAAGAATGGGATCAAATCTTTAAAAATGAATTAAAAATTGGATTCTTTGCTAGACAATTTTATGAAAGTTTAAATAATCAAGATATTGTAAAGATTCTTAAACATATTAAGGAGTCAGAATTGATTTCAAGTGAAATTAATTTCGATTGGCATTCTAAAATAATACTCATGGCTTTCAAAACAAAAATTAAAAGTTTCCTTAAAGGTTCATTGGCAACTAAATTTAAAAATTTAAGATTTAGTTAATCTAATCACTTTTTCTGATATGATTTTCGACGATAATCCATGATGATCAAGAACCTCTTGATTGGTTCCACTTTTAGGAATCTCATTAATTCCAATAACGTCTACTTTAATATTTAATCCCATTTTTAAAATTGCTAATGAAAGTTTCTCTGCGAACCCTCCTTCGATGTAGTGATCTTCAACAACTATTAAATGATAATTACTAAGTTCTTCTTTTATCCAATTGTCATCAAATGTATTTATCCATGGCATTGAGATGATTTTTGGGTCAATATTATTTTTCAAAAGCAACTCTTTAGAATTAACTATTTCACTTAGCATGGTTGGGCTATAAGTAATCATACATATTTCTTTTCCATTCGAAATTGTATTGCCAACTCCTCTTTCTAATTTAGATAATTCATCAAAATTTTCAGGAATAGTAAAAGGAATCGAACAAAATCTTAAATATATATTGTGTGGAGAAGATATAGAATATTTTAATATCTCTTCAACTTGTTTTTCACTATTTGGCTGTATCATTTCTAAGTTTGGAATACCTGACATACTTGCAATATCTCTAACAGCTTGATGAGAATGGCCTGGGCCTCCTGGTAATAATCCGGATAAGAATCCAGAATAAATTACCTTTGTTTCTTCAGTAGAATTATTATAGATTTGTTCATTGGGCCTTGAAGTTAAAAAACTTGAAAAAGAATGTACAATTGGTATGAAACCTTCTTTAGCAAATGACCCAGCTTGAGAAACCATATCTTGCTCTGCTATTCCGCATTCTATAAATCTATTAGGAAATTTTTTTTCAAATTCTATCAAACCTGTATCTAAAATCAGATCACCATCAAGAGCTACTATTTTTTCATTTTGTTCAGCCAAACTAACTATTGATTTTGAATAAGAAGCTAACAAACTTTGTTTTTTATTACTACTTAATGATATTTCCGGCGTTTCATAATTGGATAATTCAATTTTGAAGTCTAAATTATGTTTTTCAGTTAAATCAGAAATTCTTTTCGATAATTCTGAAATAGAAGAATCAAATACATCTTGACTTATAGATCCACTATGAAATTGATAAAATTCACCTTCTTCAAGTTTATCTCCATGCATAAATGATACCCCAAAACCTTTTATGGTATCCGCAATTAAAATGCCAGGTTTGTTTGACTTTTCTAAAGTCTCAAATGCTTTTGAAAACTCATTAACATCATTGCCGTTACATGAAATTGTTTCTATGCCAAAAGATTTAAATTTAGACTCCAAATCATTAAGGTCACTAGTAATTTTTACTGACCTATCCGATTGGAATTTATTATTATCAACTATGATAATTAATTCGTTCAAATTTTCTTGTGAAACACGATTAAGAGATTCCCAGATCTGACCCTCTTGCAATTCTCCATCTCCTGTAAGAACAATAACTTTGGATTTAATTCCTTTTAATCTATTGGCTTTAATTATCCCTTTTGATTTCGAAATCCCCATCCCTAAAGATCCAGTATTTGTAAAAATATTTGGCGTATTTACATCTGGATGGCCAGGTAGTCCATCAATTTTTCTCAGTTTGTTTAAAAAAGAAAAATCTAATTTTCCATACGCAATTAGAGAATTATATAATGCTGGAGCATCATGCCCTTTTGATGAAAAGAAATATAAATTTTCATGATTTTTGTTGATTTCACCTAATACCCAATTCATCAAATCAATTGAGCTAAATGAAGAACCGATATGACCCGAACCAGCACAACATATCATATGAAGAATATTTATTCTGCACATATCAGAGATTAATTTATTTTTAACTTTTGGATCAATTTCAATAGATATAAGTTTTTGAAAATATTCATTGTTGATATATGATAATTTCATTTTGAATAGGGCCTTTTATTTATATTCGGTAAAGATGCTTCGCCATTTTTTATTAATATTTTTGCAAGTTCCCAATCATCTTTCACGTTAACATCAAATCCTTCATCTCCTTCAGTAATAAATGGTATTATTTTTTCACCAGAAATATTATTAAAATCATAAACTGTTTTCACGTACGCAATTTCTAAACTTGCATTTTGTACATACACTTCTGGAAGTGATGGATATTGAGAACTATGCAATGGCTGATCGTGAGGACCTTTTTCATTTAAGTTAACAAAGGGAGTCATGTAGTCGTCATTAATTACCCACATTTTGCACGGATGTTGCAAACATTTCTCAACAGCCCTTAAAGAATCACATTCTCTTTGAAAGAATAACTTTAGAGCTCTAATTATTGTTTCTGGCTTTCTGAATGGACTAGTAGGTCTCAAAATGCTAAATACTTCATATTCTTTATATTTACTTAAATAATTTAAAGAATGCTTTACCCATTCAATATCTGGAGATTTATCCTGTGAGTATTCCTCGGGCCTTATAAAAGGAACAGACGCGCCATAATACTCTGAAACTTCCTTTATCTCTTGTGAATCTGTTGAAACAATCACATCATCAAATTGCTTTGACTCTAATGCTGAGGTAATGCTGTAAGCGATTAAAGGGTGGCCCTCTAACTGTGAAATATTTTTATTAATTACTCTTTTGGATCCGGATCTTGCAGGAATTAACGCAACATTATTATTCATTGTAAATTACCATGCAGTCCACCCTCCATCTGAAACAATATTGCTTCCAGTGATATATGAAGATGCCTCGCTGATTAAGAAATGAATAACACCATTGTACTCACTTTTTTTTGCTAACCTTCCTAAAGGTACTTTATTAGAATAGTTTTCAATAAATTGCTTGTCTTGGTTATCATGAACTCCGCCTAAAGTTAGTGTGTTAACTCTAATGTTTTTTGGCCCCCAATAAGTACTAAGGTATCTTGTTAAATTAAAAATACCAGATTTTGAAGCAGAATAAGCAATAGGCTTATTAAAATTTTCTCTGTAATTATATATTCTCTGGTCGGGTGATATTAATCCATAATGAGATGATATATTTATAATTGATCCACTTTTATTTTTAACCATTTCTTTTCCAACTATCTGGCAAGTTAAAAAAATACTCTTTAAATTTACTTCCATTACTTTATCCCACGCATCTTCAGGGTAATCTTCAAAAGGACCATTGATTTTCTCGTCATCTCCTGGGGGAGAATCTAAAGCAGCATTGTTAATTAATGCGGAAGGACTGCCAAATTTTTCACATACCAAATTTAATGAGTTTGATATTTCATCTTTCTTTGTCACATCAGTTTTTAAAAATAGATATTTTTTTTCATCCATTATGCCTGATTGATCTGGCTCTGTTAAATCAAAATTACAAACAATTGCGCCATTAGAAATTAAATATTGAGAATAAATACTACCCAATTTTCCACTCCCGCCAGTAAGTATTATTATTTTATTTTTTATATCAAAATCATTCATAAATTTATTTCTAGGCTTTTAATGCTTCGATTATATCGCATACTTCTCGAACTGCACCATGCCCACCCTTAGTAACTGTTATGTATTCGGCAAATTTTAGTATCTCTGGGTGACTATCTTTTACTACAATAGGGAGTCCGCACTTTTCTAAACATTCAATATCATTGATATCATTTCCCATGTAAGCAATAGATTTATGAGGAATTTGCTTTTTTTCAGCTAATTTAATGAATTCTTTTAGTTTTTCATTACTATTAAGTCCTTGAATAAATTCAACACCAAGTTTTTCAGACCTTTTCTTAACGACACTATTCTTCTCAGTTGATAAAATAAACAATTCAATTCCCATAGACTTAAGTTTTTGCAAACCAAAGCCATCGAATTTTGATGAAACTACTAACTCTATTCCATTTTGATCGGTATAAACTTGATTATCAGTAAATACTCCATCAAAATCAAAAATAATAAATTCTATTTCTCTAAATTTTTGTTTTAAAGAGGGTGAAATATTTGATAGATATTCACTAACAATCTTCATTTCTAATCAAGATCTTCAAATTTAATATTTTCTTCAAATATGTAGTCTTTTGTAATTTTTTTACCTATAACATTTTCTAATTCGCTTGGAGGTATTCCGTCCCCAGGAGATTTAAATTGTAAATTATCTAAAGAAAGGACAGTGCCTTTTGAAAGGTTTTTAGATGCAATAATTTTTTTACCCATTTTAAATCTCGCTAATTTTTCTTCAGAAAGTAATTTTTTCTCTTTATCTCCTAGAGATAGCCTTACATTCTCAAGATCCGTCACTAAACTTTTTAAAAGTTTAGGTGTTAATGAAAATTGATGATCTGTGCCTTTTTGCGTTCTATCTAAAGTAAAATGCTTCTCTATTACTCTCGCCCCCAAAGCATAGGCAGCAACAGGTATTGATATTCCTGAATCATGTCCAGAATAACCTATAACAGTATCAGAAAAATTTTCTCGATATGTGCTTATTACATTCAAATTTATTGTTATAGGTTTTGCAGGGTAAATTGATGTACATTGAAGTAAGATTATTCTTGGATTTATATTCTTTGCATAATTTAATGTTTTCTTTACTTCCCAAAAATCACTTGCCCCAGTACTAATTATCATTGGTTTTTGGAATTTAGCTACTTTTTCGATTAAAGGAAAATTTGTTAAATCCCCTGAAGCAATTTTGTAGCTTTCTAACCCAAGTTCATTTAAAAAATCTGCACTCTTCAAGTCAAAAGGAGTAACAAAGAAGTCTATACCAATTTGTTTTGAATAATTATGTATTTCTTCAAAATCATTGTCTGATAATTCAAGTTTATCTCTATGTTCACCGTACGTTGATGCAAAACTCTGAGGACCAACGTATGGAGAATCAAACATCTCACTTGTGAACAACTCTTTATTATCTCTTCGTTGAAATTTTACTGCAGATGCGCCGCTTGATTTAGCTTCTTCAATTAATTTTTTTGCATTATTTAAATCACCTTGATGGTTATTTCCTATCTCGGCAATAACATAACAACTCGAATCATCATTTATTATTGTATTGTTGAAAGTGATTTCTCTGGCCATATTATTTACAATTAAACTAATTACAATTTTATATACTTAAATTAATATTTTGAAGATAGTTTACATCACAAACGCTAGATTACCGACTGAAAAGGCTCACGGAGTTCAAATTGTCAAAATGACAGAAGCTTTTTCAAGTTTAAATAACGAAGTTATGATAATAAGCCCCAAAAGAGTTCAAAGAGAAATTTCCCATAAAACTGATATTTTTAATTTCTATAATATACAAGAAAATTTTAAACATATGTTAGTTGAATTTATTGATCCATATGTATACCGTCCTTTTATGCCAAAATTTATTTATAGATTTTTTTCATTCATAGTTAATATTTTATGGGGCGTAAAGTCAGCAAAGGTTGGTTCAAAAGTCAAAGGAGATTTATATATATTTAGAGACAACACACCTTTTAGTTATTTATTTAGTGCCATAAAGTCAAAAAAATGTGTTGTTGAATTTCATGATATACCTCCATTTACTTCAAGATTAATATTTAAGATTGGGTTAATTTTTTCAAAAAAAACAATTTGCTTTGCTGTTACAAGGACGCTTTCTGCTGATCTAAGAAAAAAACTAGGTAATTTAAAAAATTTAGATGATATTTACACATTACATGACGGTGTAGACTTAAAAAAATTTTCAAATAAAGAAAATAAAAAAAATGATGTGCCTATTTTGACCTATTGTGGATCTCTTTCAGAATCAAAAGGAATTGATTTAATTATTCAGACAGCCAAATTAATATCAAATGTTAACTTCTTAATAGTAGGGGGCCTAAATCCAGAACTCAAATATTATCAAAAAGTAGCTAAAGACAATGGTGTTAATAACATTAGTTTTATTGGTCAGGTAAATTATTCTGATGTCCCAAAATTATTAAATGAATCCGACTTTCTCCTCCTTCCTTCTTCTGCTAGTAATATTAAATCTGAGAAATATACCTCTGCAATGAAGCTTTTCGAATACTTATCAATAGGCAAACCTATTATTGCATCTGATATTCCCTCTAACACAGAAATACTAGAAAATAATGAAAATTGCTTACTTTTTAAACCTGATAATTCAGAAAGTTTTGCTGAACAAATTAGATTGCTTATTCAAAATAAACAACTTCAAAAAAAAATATCTACAAATTCAATAAAACTTGCCTCGATGTATTCTTGGGAAGAAAGATCAAAGATAATTCTTGAGAAAATAAAAAACATATGAATAAAGAATACGAAAATAAAATAGCAATTTTTTCACCTTTTTTAAATCCTGTGGGAGTAAAAAGAGCAACATTTGGATTATCTAAAAAATTTTCAGAAAATGGATATGATATTAATTTATTAAGCGTTCATAAAGAGTGGGACAACCTGAAACTTAATAAAAATATGAAATTAATTAGATTGTCAACTAACTTTAAAAATTTTCCTACAACTGGATATCTTGCTTTTAGAATTACTTCTTTAATAATTTCATTGAGGACAATATTCACACTTTCAAGGTATATTAAAGCAAATAAGCCAAAGATTTTATTTGTTTCAATGATGCCATTTGTTGCTTGGCTTGCAATAAAATTATCTAGAAAAAATATAAAACTTGTTATTAGTATTCAAGGTTACCCGAGGAATAATTTGTTCAGAAGAATTACATGGAAAAAAGTTTTTGGTGATGCAGATAAAGTTATTACCGAATCTAAAAGCTTAATGAAATTGATTCATCAATTGACTAATGCGGAAGAAAATTTGAAATACATCTACAATCCACATTTTGAGAATCAAGATGAATTTCGGGCAATAAGAGAATCTGTAAAAGAATCAAATAATTATATTCTTGGCCTTGGAAGATTAACAAAGCAAAAAAATTTCAAACTCTTGATACATGCTTTTGAAAAATTAAAAAATAGGGATGATTTGAAATTGATCATTGTTGGAGACGGAGAAGAAAAAAAATCACTTGAAAAAATTTCAAATGATCTTGGTTTAAAATCTAAAATAATTTTTACAGGACAATTAAAAAACCCCCTTAATTATATTAAAAATGCAAAAATGTTGATTATCCCATCATTGTGGGAAGGTTTGCCAAGAGTTGCAATTGAAGCGCAAGCATTAAAAACTCCAATTATTTCTTCTTGCAATGAAGGTGGGCTTGGAGAAATATTAATAAATGGAGAAGCAGGACAATTAGTACTCAAGAATGATATTAATGATCTTGCAAAAGCTATAAACAGGTATCTTGATGATGAAAAGCTTGCAAGTAGTCATGCTGAAGAGGCATTTAAAAATATTAATAGATTTTCATTAGAATCTTCATCAAACGAATATTTAAAGGTTTTTTCAGAAATATAAAAAAATGTATAAAGTCGATGATATTACAGTATTAATAGCAACAAAGGATAGGGTTGATGAAATTCAAAGAGCCATACAAAGTTCATTGAATCAGACCATAAAGGCAAATATAGTGGTTTTAGATGATGCGTCTAAAATCAATATAAGAGAAGAACTAGAAAGTCAGTTCAAAGACAAGCCTGTAAAGTGGATTAGGTCTGATAAACCTTCTGGTGTGGCTGGTGCAAGGAATAAGCTTGTAGAAGGCTCTAAAGGTTCGTTAATGGTATTTCTTGATGATGATGCGTATTTCACCAAAGAGGATTCACTAGAAAAAATTCTTAATAAATTTTCTTCTTCAAAAGAAATTGCATGCATGGCTTTTAAAATCATATTAAGGCAAGATCAAGATGGGCTTCAAATTCCTTTTAGTAAATTAAAAAGATTTTTAAACAATGATATTCAAAACCAAGAATCTGAAGTTTCTTACTATATTGGGGCAGGTCATGTGCTATTAAGGGAAACTTTTATTGATGTTGGTGGTTATGATACTGAACTTTTTTATGGGCTTGAAGAACTTGATATTAGCTCTGAAATAATAAAAGAGAATAAAAAAATTATTTATTATCCGCAAGTTGAAATAATTCATGAGCCTAAAAAATCTGTTGTTGATAAGAAGCATAAGTTAAAAGATGAAGCTTACTACAGTATAAGAAATAGAATTTGGGTTTCCTTTAAGCACTTACCATTAATGTACTTAATAATAAACTTAACAATTTGGTCTACATTTTATTTATTAAAATCAATTTTGAAATTTCAATTAAGAAAATTTTTTACCGCCACTTTCGAAGGATTAATTAAATTAAATACTAAGAAAAGAAGCCCATTTAACTCAAAAGCATTAAAGTATTTAAGAAAAAATAATGGAAGGCTTTGGTACTAGTGACGATTGACTTAAAAGAAATTATTGGTATTTCAGTTATAATCCCAACCAAAAATGAAGAATATTATATTGAACGTTGTATAAATTCTCTTTTGAATTGCAGAAGTATTGATTCAGATTCATTTGATGTCCAATTTATTATTGTAGACGGAATGAGTACTGATAAAACTGTAGGAATCTTGAAAGAAAAATTCGATCACTTAAATATAAAAATTCTAAAAAATTCCAATTTATACCAATCTTTTGCTATGAATTTAGGAGTTAATATTAGTAAAAGTTCTATAATCATTAGGGCTGATGCGCATTCTGTATACCCAAAAGATTATATTTTTCAATGTTGGCAAGCCTTAATTAAAAGTGGTGCTGGAAATGCTGGACCAATTCAAAAAGCGGTTGGAACAAACTTTTTCACAAGTATCGTTGCAGATGTAATGAATTCAGGTTACGCAATGGGGGGTGTAGGTTACAGGAAAATAGAACACGATAATTTAAATAATAATCCATATCTTGATTCTGATACTGCATATCTTGGTTGTTGGAAAAGAGAAGATTTAACTGCAATTAATGGATTTGATGAAGATTTTCAAATTAATGAAGATTATGAACTTAATATTAGACTTAGGAAAAACGGAAAAAGGGTTGTAGTTATTACGAATTTAATTGTAGATTACTTTGTTAGAAGCTCATTATTTAGATTAATAAAACAATTTTTTCGATATGGCTTATGGAAAACAAGAACATTATCAGTTCATCCTGATTCTTTAAAATTAAGACAATTGGCTCCAGTTTTTTTTATATTATTTTTATTAAGCTTTATGATTTCAAACTTAATAATTCCTAATAGTATTTTAGTCATTTTAAATTTCTTTTATGGAATAATCGGTTTTTTATGGATAATTATGATCCTGTTAATCTGGTCAAAATCTTCATCATTAACCTCAATCGTACTGATACCAATTATTGTTTTATCAATGCATATTTCTTGGGGATTGGGGTTTATATACGGTTTAGCCAGATGGCTTACAGGAGGGTGGAGTAAAAAATGAAAGTTAAAATTTATAAATTAAAAAGGTTTCTTGACCTTTCAATGGTTATTGGAGGATTAATATTTCCATTATTATGGCCTCTATGGATTGTGGTTATATTTATTATTCCTCTGTTAATTTGGATTGAAGATAGAGGCCCTATTTTTTATTCTCAAGAAAGAATTGGTAAAGATAAAAAAATTTTTAGAGTTTATAAATTTAGGACTATGATTCCAAATGCTGAAAGTATGACTGGGGCAGTGTGGTCAACAAAAGATGACCCAAGAATAACTAGAATTGGTCATCTACTAAGAAAAACAGCTTTAGACGAAATACCTCAATTGCTTAACATCATTAAGGGAGAGATGAGCTTTGTTGGGCCAAGAGCTGAAAGACCAGAACTGCATAATAAATTTATTGAAACTTTGCCTGAGTTTGATAAAAGACTTGATGTTACTCCAGGATTATCTGGCTTAGCCCAGATTAGTGGTTCTTACGATTTAGATCCAAGTCAAAAAATAATATATGATTTAGAATACATAGAAAAAATGAGTCTATTATTTGATATTCGCATAATCGTTTTGTCTGTATTCAATAGTATATTTGCAAAATGGGATTCCCCAGATAATTAATCTATTTTTTCGCCAGTTACCTCAACATCCAAAATTTCAACTTCAAAATATATTGGTGAATTTGGCGGAATCAAGCCACTTACTCCATTTGGACCATATGCTTTTTCAGAGGGAATAACAATTCTTGCAATATTTCCTACTTTTAAAGTGATTAAAGATTCTTCTATGCCTGGAATTGCTATACCACTTCCAACTAAAAAACTTAATGGGTTCATCCCTGGTAAAAATGAACTGTCAAATATACAGCCATCAGGAAGCCATCCAGTATAATTCATTTTAACTACTGTTCCAGGCAGCACTCTCTTAGCTCCATCGCTTGCTTCTTCTTTTATACCAACAATAACCCCTCCATCAAGCTCATTGGTGTAAAGAAGGTTAGAATCATCAAATTGAGGTTTATCTGACGGATATTGGTCATTTTTACAATCAACTTCAATTTCAGGAATCAGTTCACCTTTAGCAATAGCTAAATTTTCATCCCAAAAAGTTTTAAACTGGTAAGGCATTACATCTCTCCATACATTTATTAATTTTTCTGCATTTACATCTTCATTTCTGAGTAATGCCATCCTTATCTTTATTTCTAATGTTTGAACTGAATTTGGAGATAATCTTTCCATATCTTCAAGGATTTCAGTAACTCTATCCAGGTTTGCTAATTCATATTTTGAAAGACCCAAATACAAACTTGCTACTGCAAAATGAATATTAAAATGATCAGGTTCAGTCTCAATTGCCTTTGAAAATTCTTGAGAAATCAATGTTTTTAATGAATTGTAATTTTCAGCAAATTTTCCTTGTTCTTGCGACGTTTCTAACATCTGGTTGTAATCTCTTAATAAAATATAGAACATCTCTTGCCTGCCATAATTAGCTAATTTTGGAAATCTATTTATATTGTCTTGCATCTCTACTACAGATTTTGGGCTACCTAAAGGAGGAGTTACTTTTGCAGCTGAAAAAGGTATGTAAACAAAACTTCTAATAAGAAGGATTACAACAATTAAAGAAATTACCCCAGTTACTATGGTTATAGAGTCTTTGGTAAATCTCTCTTCATTATTTTCTTTTACAACTGGATTTTCTTTAATCTCTGAAGATCTTGAAAGAAAAGAGACGATAAGAATTATTTGTAAGTATGTAGAAGACACTGAAAACATGAACATTGATGAAATTACATATGATATGAATGCTGAACCAATAAGGATCCAAAAAATATTATTTTTTCTCGATAGAACTTTTTTAATGATTAATGAAAGCACTGTAACCCACAGAGTTATTAATATTACCCCTCCAAAAATTCCTGTTGTTGAAATAGTATGAAGAAATCTATTATGAGCCCTGTCAAGGTGAGGACTGTCATCAGACATTCCCAGTTCAAGATACTTATAATGAAGTATTGGGAAGTTTTCTGGTCCAATTCCAAAAATAGGATTTGATGCAAATCCTTTAAGAGCGATTGTCCATGCGTATTGCCTCTCACCTATATTTAAACCAGATTTAAAAGGGTACGAAAACCCTGTGCCAAATATAGAAATCAATTTCATAACTGGCGTGCATTCTTTAAATGAATATCTATTTGTTATCCAAAAATACAACATCATTTCATCAGAGCAATATAATTCATTATCTTTTTGAGGATAGATATTATTTTCTTCAATATAATCACTCAAGCCTTTCATATTCATTACAGAATTTGTGCTTCTTTCAGCATCTTGAAAAATCTTTAAAAATTCTAAGTCATTCAGAATATTACTTATTTCTTGGTTTGAGTTATAGCCATCACCACCATCATAATTACTGAACGAATATGATATTTCATCACCTAAAAATATTTCAGGTATATATTTTTTTACAATATTATTTTTTAGATCGTTTCTTTGTGATTCAATGATATTCATTGTAATAAAGAAAATTACCACTAGAGATAAAGTAAAAATTAATGCTCCAAATAAATATTTTCGAAATTGTTTCTTTGTGATTAGAAGCATTGAACATAAAAATAAAACACCAAAAAGTATTCCTATTAATGATGCTCTAGAGCCTGAATTTAAAATTGTCCACAATGAAACTATTACTCCAGAAATTGATGACCATACGAAAATTTTTGAGTTTAGTTCTAATTTAATATAAGTATTTTTAAATGATTCAATAAAATTAATTTGGAATTCTCTGATTATTAACCCAATGGATATAAATGAAATTATTGATAAATATGAGGCTACATATGTTGGATTGCCAATTGTCGATTCAACTCTCTCCCCTAAAGTATATGATTCTGCCGGATTAACAACGCTTGGAAAAATATCTAGGCCAAAGAAAATTGGTATTACTATGTTAAAAAATTCTAAAAGCCCCAACAATGAAACTGTGAAACCAGCATAAGTATTTATTTTTAAAAGTTTTATCCAGGATTTTTCTTTTCTTAAAACTGAACTTGATACGATAAGTAAAATAAGCCAATGGAAATAATCTGTAACACCCTCCATTCTCTCCCAATTGCTCCAAAAACTGTTAACAGGACTACTGCCAACAAGTCCTGAAATAGCTTGAATCAATACGAACGAAGAAAAAATTAAAATTAGAAAACTTTTATCAGGAAGATACGATTTGTTAGTTGATATTAATACTAAATAAAATCCAGCTATAAAGTATACGATGCCCTTAAACCAAAATGATTTGCCAACAACATATGGATAAACAGTTTCAGGAGAAACAACAAGTGGCATAAAAAGTATCAATGATATTCCGAAAAATATTAAATTCGGAAAATATTTATCTATAAATATTCTAAATTGACTCATTTATCCTTCAAAAAACTAACTGTGTTTACTAAGCCAGTAACTAAATCTATTCTAGGCTTCCAGCCAAGGCTAATAGATTTTGAATTATCTAATTCAATTCCAAATATATCTCCTTCCCTTTTATCATTAAAGAAAGGGTGTTTTTTATAACCAATAATTTTAGATAAATTATTAAATATATCGATAGTCTTTGTTGAAACTCCACTGGACAAATTAAAAGTTCCTGAAATTTTTTTATTTAATAGCATGTTAATAAAATCTACAACATCTTGAACATAAATATAATCTCTATATTCTTCTCCAGACCCAAAAATTGATACCTCAATATCTTTCAACATTTTATCTCCAAATATTGAAACTACCCCAGCCTCTCCTTTAGGATTCTGCCAAGGCCCATATATATTACTTGGCCTCAAGACTGTTGTATTAAATTTAGAAATTCCAACTGATGAAAAATAGTTTAAATAATTTTCAAAGTTTAATTTAGAAATTCCATAAGGACTTAATGGTTTCGGAAAATCAGTCTCACTAAATTGCTTTCCAACTTCTTCGCCATAAATTGCACCTCCTGTAGAAAAAAAAATGAAATTTTTAAGATTAATATTTAATATTTTTAAAAAAAGATTTAAAGAGCCTTTCAGATTTATATCATTGTCGAGTTCAGGATCTTTAGAAGATATTGCGACGCTGGCTTGTGCAGCCATGTGTATAACAATACTAGGATTTACTTTCTTTACTAAATGTTCAATCTCATTTGATCTAATATCCATTCTAATATAATTAACTTTTTCAATAATTTTCTTAGGATCTTCTATATCAAGTGAAAAAATTTCATATTTATCAGTTGATAAATTACTAATAAAATTTGTTCCAACAAAGCCGGAACCGCCGGTAATAAGTATTCTTTCTTTATTCATTATGTTATTTTTAGTGGCTTCTTATGGAGATTGATATGAAAATGTTTTAAAGTATCAACTATTAAAGATTAACTTAATAATATTATATGAAAAAATTTAAAAAGATAAAAAACGGAACAGTTACATCACCTGAAGGATTTTTTGCAGATGGAATTTTTGCAGGATTAAAGTCTGCTGGTGAAGATAAATTAGATTTAGGAATCTTACTTTCTGAGGAACCCTGTGAATGGGCCGCTACTTATACAGATAATAAAATTAAGAGCTCGTCAATTGATTATTGCAAAGAAATTGAAGGAAAAATTAAAGGTATTATTGTAAATAGTGGATCAGCAAATTGTTGTGTTGGATATCAAGGTTTAATAGATTCCAGAGATATTGCAACTAAATGTAAAGAAATATTTAATTCAAAAGAACCTTTTTTAATGAGTAGTACTGGAGTTATTGGTGTTGAAATTCCTGTAGGCTTAATTATGAATTCTATTGAAAAATTCAATTTAGACTCTAATGGGGGCGAAAAATTTTCGAGAGCAATTATTACTACAGACTCAAAAACTAAAAATGTTTCGGTAAATGTTAATTCAAAAAATGGTTCTTATAAAATTGGTGGAGTAGCAAAAGGGAGCGGTATGATTCACCCTAAAATGGGTACAATGCTAAGTTATATCACTACCGATGCAGGTTTAAATTCAGAAGATTTAACAAGTTTATTAAGAGAATCAGTAGAAAATTCTTTTAATCAAATTGATGTTGATGGAGACACAAGTACAAATGATACTGTTGTTGTTATGGCAAATGGCAAATCAGGAATAAATTTAAATACTCCAGATGAAATTAATGAATTTAAAGAAGCTTTAGACTACGTTACTAAATTTTTGGCAAAACAAATTGCTGAAGACGGCGAAGGAATAAGCCATCTTATTACTGTTGAAGTAAATGGTGCCAAAAATGATAAAGATGCGCTTTCTGTTTCAAATGCTGTAGTTTCTTCTTCGCTTGTTAAAACTGCAATATTTGGAAAAGACCCTAATTGGGGCAGAATAATGATGGCTATTGGTAATGCAGATGCAGAAATAATAAGAGATAAAATAAAAATTTTTGTTAACGGAATACAAATATCTGAAGAAGGTAAATCAATTTCTTTTCATTATCAATCTGTCTTATCTGCATTAGATAATTTCCAAATTGATATCGAAATAGACCTTGGGATTGCATCTGGAAGAGGGATTGCATGGGGATCAGATTTAACCGAAGAATATGTCGTATTTAATTCAGCTTACACAACATAAATCATGACCGTAACTAAACTAAGCGTAATAAAAATTGGGGGAAGCACAATAAATGATTGGAGTGAAAGCCTAAATCAGATTAATGAGATTATTAATATGGGTAACTCTTTAGTAATTGTACATGGTGGTGGAAAAACAGTAAGTCAATGGGGTTCAAAACTTGGTATTAGACCTGAATTTGTAAAAGGATTAAGAAAAACCGATATCAATACATTAGAAGTTGCAATTTCTGTTCTTTCTGGGTTAGTTAATAGCAAATTAGTTTCATTTCTTAATTCTAAAAAAATAAATAGCGTAGGTATTTCTGGAATATCTGGAGGTATGATAAAAGCTGAAATAGAAAATGAAGATCTAGGTTTAGTTGGCAAGATTAAAAGCTTAAATACAGATCTAATTGAAAATTTGATTAAAAATAAATTTGTTCCTGTAGTTTCTCCTTTAGGTATTAATCAGAATTCAAAAGATAACAATGACAAAGTCTTAAATATAAATGCGGACTTTGTTGCATCTGAAATAGCTAAAAATTTAAATGCAAATAAATTAATTTATCAAACAGACGTTGATGGAATTAAAGATGAGAAAGGTAGAGTGATCCCCAAAATGACACTTTCTCAAGCAAAAAATCTCATTAGTTCTGGAATCGTAGTTGGTGGCATGCTTCCAAAGCTTCAATCATGTATAGATTCAATGCAGGGGGTTGACCGAAGTCATATAATAAACGGGAGCGATAATTCTTTAGTCGAGATATTTAAAGGTAATCGAACTGGAACAGAAATTATAAATTAAGGAAAAAATATGACATCTACTGATTGGAAAAAACTAGAATCAACTTATTATATGCAAGTTGTAAACCGGATGCCTCTAGTAATAGTTAAAGGCCAAGGAACAATTGTTTGGGACGAGGCAGGAAAAAAATATTTAGACTTTACCTCTGGATGGGCTGTGATGAATTTAGGACACACTCATCCCGCAGTTTCAAATGCTATTAAATATCAGGTTGATAATATTATGCAAATGACAAACCTTTTCTACACAATTCCACAATTAAAATTAGCAAAACTATTGATAGATAATTCATGTTTCGACAGAGTATTTTTTTCAAACAGTGGGGCTGAAGCTAATGAGGGTGCATGTAAATTGGCTAGGAAATGGGGGAAGCACAAATTAGATGGTGCATATGAAATTATTACAATGGAAAACTCATTTCATGGAAGAACTTTAGCTATGATGGCTGCAACAGGACAGAAAGAATATCAAGATAAATGGCAACCTTTGCCTGAAGGATTTGTAAATGTTGAATATAACAATTTTGATGCTTTGAAAAAGGCAACGAAAAAAAATACATGTGCTGTTTTACTTGAAGTAGTTCAAGGTGAAGGCGGAGTGAACATACCTGATCATAGTTATTTACTTGAAGTTCAGGAGTGGTGCCATCAAAATAACATTTTATTTATGGTTGATGAGGTTCAAACAGGAATGGGAAGACTGGGTACACTTTTCGGTTATCAAAAATTTGGTTTAGACCCTGATGTAATGGTTTTAGGTAAAGCTTTAGGTGCTGGTACTCCCCTAGGAGCATTTTTGTGCAAAGAAAGATTTTCCGTACTAGAAGCTGGTGATCATGGCAGTACCTTTGGTGGAAATGCATTAACTACTGCTGCAGGTTGGGCAGCTATGAAATACATTATTGATAATGATATTGCTTCTGATTGTTCAGATGCAGGAAAATACCTTAAGTCAATGCTTGATGGGTTATCTGCTAGACACCCAAATATTGTTGATATTAGAGGTTTTGGGTTACTCATTGGATTAGAAATTTCTAAAAATAAGGCTCCAGATGTAATGAAATTATGTATGGAAAAAGGTTTACTTATAAATGCAGTTAGGCCTAATACTTTAAGGTTGTTTCCTCCTCTTAATGTAACTGAGGGAGATATCAATAAGGCAATTGAAATCCTTGAAGAGGCCTTTGACGAATTAAAAATATAAGGAGTCAGTATGGCAAAGAATATTGCTATTTTAGCATTTAGTGGGGGTTTGGATTCAACTATTTCAATAGATTGGATCAAAGAAAATTATGGTTATGATGTTATAACCTTAACTGTGGACTTAGGAGGAGGTCAATTTTCAAATGATCTCGAGAAAAGAGCAAAAAAAGCAGGAGCTCTTGATTGTGTTATTTTAGATGTTAGGAAAGAATTTAGTGATGAATATATCTTGCCAAGCCTAAAAGCAGGAATTATATATGAAGATAATTATTTACTAGCTACTTCTATTGGAAGGCCTTTAATGGCAAAAAAACTTGTAGAAACTGCTTACAAATATAATGCAAAAGCGGTTGCTCATGGCTGCACAGGTAAAGGAAACGATCAAGTTAGATTTGATACTGCGATAAAAACACTTTCAGCAAATGATCCGTTAGAAATTATTGCTCCAGCAAGAGAAGCATCTTTAACAAGGGATGAAGAAAAAGAATATGCTGAAAAACTAGGCATTAAATTGCCAGGCGTAGAAGAGAGAGTCTATTCAATAGATAGGAATTTGTGGGGTTTAGCAATTGAAGGCGAAGATCTTGAAGATCCTTGGGTTGAACCTCCTGAAGACGCATATCTTATAACTAATAGTGTAGATAATACACCAGACAAACCATCATATATTGAATTGAGTTTTAAGGAAGGAGTGCCATTCAAGTTAAATGGAAAAAATTCAGATTTCCTGGATATTATTGAAGAATTAAATATCATAGCAGGTGACCATGGGGTTGGAAGAGTAGTCCACGTAGAAAATAGATTAGTAGGAATTAAATCAAGAGAAGTTTACGAAGCACCTGCAGCAACAGTAATACATGAGGCATTCCAATCTCTTGAAAAACTAGTCTTAAATAGAGATCAATCTAGAATGAAAAACCTTGTATCAACTACATATTCAGATCTTGTATATGATGGAAGATGGTTTTCAGGCCTTAGAGAAAATTTAGATGCATATTGTAAGAGTTCTTGTAGGTATATGACTGGAGATGTAAGACTTAAATTATTTAAATCAAAATGTGAAGTTGTTGGAGCTAAATCTCCTTATTCTCTTTATTCTTATGATTTAGCAACTTACTCAAATGATGATAAATTCAAACACGGCTCAGCTGTTGGGTTTATTGACATATATAGCCTTCCATCTAGAATTCAAAGGAAACAACAAGCACATGATGAATTAACAGATTGAAATTATGAAGAAAAATAATACAGAAAAAGTTTTTTCTAAAAAATTATTAAGCGATTTTAGTTCTTCGTTAAATTTAGATAAAAGATTATATAAAGAGGATATAGACCTTTCTATTGCTTACAGTAAAGCGCTAAAAAAAATTCATATTTTATCTAGTAATGAGCAAAAAAAGATAGAAGGAGCTTTAAAAAAGATATTAAAAGAAATTAAAAATGAAAATTTTAATTGGAAAACTGACCTTGAAGATATTCATATGAATATTGAAAGCAGGTTGCATGATTTAGTAGGTTCATTTGCAGGCAAGATTCATACTGGTAAGTCAAGAAATGACCAAATTGCAACTATCGAAAGGATGTTTGTAAAAAATACAATAATTGAATTAATTGAAAAGCTCGGAAATCTTCAAAAAGAAATTGTTTCGAAAGCTGATAATTGCATAGATATTATTATGCCGTCCTACACTCATCTTCAGAGAGCACAGCCAGTGCTCCTTTCTCATCATTTGATGGCATATTATGAGATGATTCAAAGAGATAAATCTAGGCTGATGAACTGTTATCAAATTGCAGACGAATTAATTTTGGGTTCTGGAGCAGTTGCTGGATCATTTTATAACTTAGATAGAAACTTCCTAGCCAAAGAGTTGAATTTCAAGAGGGTAAATTCAAATAGTATTGACGGTGTAAGTGATAGGGATTTTATTATTGAATTTTTATCAAGTATATCTATATCTATGATGCATTTATCAAGAATTTCAGAAGAAATAATAATTTGGTCTTCTGAAGAATTTAATTTTATTAAACTCTCTGAGGATGTAGTTACAACATCAAGTATGATGCCACAAAAAAGAAACCCTGACTTTGTAGAACTAATTAGAGGAAAATTTGGTGGGATAATTGGTAATTTTATTTCGATATTAGTAACTATGAAATCACTCCCCTTTTCTTATAACAGAGACATGCAAGAAGATAAAAAACCACTTTTTGATTCCGTTGATGAATTTTCAAATTCAATTATTAATATGACCCATATAATAAAAAAATGTAAATTTAATAAAGTAAATCTAGAAAATGCTACTCATGGAAATATCCTAGCAACAGATTTAGCTGATGTTTTATCCCTTAATGGAGAAACCTTTAGAGAAGCTCATATAAAAGTATCAAACTTAACTCAAGATCTAAAAAAACAAGGAAAAGTAATTTCAGATTTAGATTCAAAAGAATTAAAAAAATTACTTGGTATTGAAATTAATTTAAAAATAGATTTAATGGGGAGTATTAATTCCAGAAAACTTAAAGGTGGAACATCATTAAAGCAAGTTAAAAAAGAAATCATGAATGCAAAAAAATTGCTTAAAATCTAAGAATGATCCAACCAGATAAATATATTTTATCAGCATCAATATTAGCAGCTGATTTTTCTAATCTTTCAAATAACATTAAAGATCTAAAAAAGTTTGGTTGTAAAGAAATTCATTACGATGTTATGGATGGTGAATTTGTGGAAGAAATATCTATGGGTCCAATTATTTTAAATTCCATAAAAAAACATATAGATCTTCCAGTAGACGTACACCTTATGGTTAAAAATCCAGAAAAAAATGTAGAACAATTCTCAAAATTAAATGTTGAAGTAATTACTTTTCACTATGAATCAACAAATGATCATAAATCTATAATTGAATTAATTAAATCTAAAAATATTAAAGTCGGAGTTGCAATAAACCCGTCTACAAATGTTGAGAAGATTTTTGATTATATTGAAAGTATAGATAGGGTATTAGTAATGTGTGTAAATCCTGGATTTTCAGGTCAAAAATTTCACGAAGAATCGCTCATAAAAGTAAGTAAAATTAGAAATTTTATAGATAATAATTTGAGTAGTTTTATTGATATTGGAGTTGATGGAGGTGTTAATAAATTAAACATTCAAGATTGTTTGAATGCTGGAGCAAATATATTTGTTTCAGGGTCATCAATTTTTTGGAATGGAGATGTTAAATCTAATATAATGTCATTACAAAAAAGTTTAGAGGGTAAAAAGTGAGTACATCATTAGGAAAATCAGGATTAAATTCTTCCGATTATGTTGAATTAATAAAAATTTTTACTCTTGCATTAGAAAAACATAAAGATTACATGAATTCATTAAATGTTTTTCCTGTCCCTGATGCTGATACAGGTACAAATATGTATGTTTCTGTTAAAGGCATACAAGATAGCCTTAAAGAAAAGTCGAATAGTTTTAGCTTTAATGAATTATCAAAAATTGTTGCTGATTTTGCTTTACTATCAGCCCAAGGAAATAGTGGCCTTTTAGTTGCACAACTATTTAGAGGTATTCACAGTGCTATGAAAGACTCAAATGAGTTTGGGCTCAAGGAACTTAGAGAATCTTTGGATAAAACTTATGAGTACGCATTTACATCTGTCCATGAACCACAAGAAGGGACAATGATAACAATTATGAGAGAATGTGCATCTAAGGCTAAAGAACTTGAAAATGAAGATTTAAGCTTCGTTGAGGTTTTTGAAGAAATTGCCAAGATTGCTAAGATTGCAACAGATGAAACTATTAACCAAATGGAATTATTAAAACAAGCTAATGTGATTGATTCTGGTGCTTACGGTTTTTCAGTTATGCTTGAAGCTGCAAAAAATTGTTTAGGCCTTGATAGCAAAGGAAATGTAAATCTAATTTTAGATGGAACTTATTCTTTTATTCCAAATATTCCAAAAGAACAAAATTTTAATAAAGAGTTTTTTCAAGATTCTTCTCATGACGATTGGGGCTACTGTGTTGTTTTTGCAATTTCTGGTGAAAATATTGATATTGAAAATATAAAAAATCAATTATCAGATAAGGGAAGGTCTTTAGTTGTTTCAGGTTCTGATTCGGTTTGCAAAGTACATATTCATTCTGAAAAACCAGACGAAATATTAGAATTTTCTAGAAAATTTGGTGAGATATCAAACGAAAATATTTCAAATATGGATGAACAATTTGATGAGATGAAAAGTAACGTTTCACAGAAATTTAAAAATAATGTGTCAATCGTAGCTATAACATCTGGGGAGGGAATAACAGATTTTCTACAGAAAAATACTTTTGGATCTATTAGTTTTCTTACTAATCAAGAATTTAACGAAATTAATGAAATAGAAATGAAAAATTATATTGAAAAAATTGAGTCAGAAAATATATTGATTATCGGGAATTCAAAAAAAGTAATTGATAAATTCGAATCTTTGCCTAATATTTTCGAAAATAATATAAAAGTTATTGAGTCTAGTAATGATGCTGAATTAATCTCAGCTATTTTTGCTTTTAGTCCAGAGACAGATTTAAATGAAAATATGATAAACATTTCATCTGCCTTAGAAGAAAATATTTCAATAACTTTAAATGAATCAGACATTTCGAGTTTAATTAAAAATGACAAATTGAAGAATTTAGATCAGAGATTTATTACTATTCTAAGTCATGAAGATAAATCACAATCATCCAAAAAAATTCAGCAATTTTTAGAAAATAATTTTGAATTAGATGGAATTGAATTAATTACTCATTCTTCGTCTGAGTATGATTTTATAGTTTCTGTAGAGTAGCAATCTATTTACAGGGTACTATCAATCTTGTAAATTATAATAAATAAATAGTTCCGTAGGGGGGTAATATGTCCATAGCTATAGTATCAGATAGTGCATCCGATTTACCAAATGATATCTTAAAAAAACTTAACATAACTGAAGTACCAGTAAATGTGACTTTTGGTGATAAAGTTTACAAAGAAAATGTAGATTTAACTGGTGATGAATTTTATAAAAAACTCACCTCTGGAACTGATTTTCCAACAACTTCACAGCCTTCGCCAGGTGATTTTGAAAAAATCTATAATAATCTTTTAAAAAAATATGATGAAATTCTTTCAATACATATATCTTCAAAAGTAAGTGGAACTTATAACTCTGCAGTTCAAGCTGCCGATAAAGTAGGCAAAGGAAAAATTACAGTTGTAGATAGTTTAAGCGTATCAATGGGAACTGGATTGGTAATAATAAAAGTTGCTGAAATGCTAAAAGAAAAAAAATCATCAAAAATTAAAGATTTAGAGAAATATGCAAAGGATTTGATATCTAAATCTAGAATTATTGTGGCATGTGAAACAGTTGAGTATTTAAAAAGAGGTGGTCGTGTAAGTTCAGCCGCTGCTTTTTTTGGTGGATTATTAAATGTAAAACCGGTGATTGGTAATAGAGATGGAGAAGTTATTTCTATATCAAGGCCTAGGTCAATGGTCAAAGCTCTTTCTTTCCTAAGGAGAGAAGCTGAAAGTTATAAAAATCACCAAGGAATGGCAGTAATGCAAACTACTGAATCATTTGATTCCAGAGCATTGTTTAATTCATTGTCAGGCAATCAGCAAAGTTCTGGAAAAAAAGATGATAATGCTTCAACAAAGAATATGTATGTTGGTAATGTCATAAAAGCACAATTTGGCCCTGCAATTGGTGCTCATGCTGGACCAGGTGCTGTAGGAGTTGCATTCATTGGCGATGCGCCAGACTAGAATAAGAAACTTTGACTAGAAGCCTCTCCAAAGATTTAAATATTAGAAAATCTACAGAATCTAAGTTAAATGAATTAAATATTAGCACCCCATTGAATATTGTTAATTATCATCCCTATAGATATGCAGACTATACTGACTTAAAAAAAATTTACCAATGCAATAAAGATGATAATGTAACTGTTCTTGGGGTTGTTACAACGGTAAAAAAAGTTAACTTCAGTAAAAAAATGAGTTCTTGCTCTGCTACAATCACTGACGATACTGGATTTATGGATATAATTTGGTATGGGCAGCCATATCTAGCTTCAAAATATACTAAAGGAACTGCAATATCAGTAAGTGGCAAAGTTACTAAATTCAATAATAAATTACAATTAACAAATCCAGAAACAGAAATAATTGAAAATAAAAATATTAATAATTTACTGGATGAAAAAATAATACCTTTTTATTCATTAAAAGACGTCATACCTCAAGCTACTTTTAGAAATATAGTAAAAAAATGTTTAGAAAAATATAAAGATAAATTTAATGAATATATTCCTAACGAAGTTCTATCTGATACAGATCTTATTGATATTAATGAATCATATAGAAATATTCATTTCCCTAAAAATATTGAGTTATTAGATAAATCAATAAAAAGATTCACATTTGAAAAGATGCTTTTCAATCAGATTTACATGTTTACTAGAAGATTAGAAAGGGAAAAAGAATCATTAGGTGTTAGCATCGAAATAAGAAAAGATATAGTAAATGATTTTAAAAATTATTTCGATTTTGAGCTTACAGACGATCAGTTAAATTCCTTAAGGCAAGTGCTTGATGATTTATCAAAAAAAATACCTATGAGGAGAATGTTACAAGGCGAGGTTGGTAGTGGAAAAACATTAGTAGCACTTATCAGCCTTTTTTCAGTAATCAATTCTGGCTTCCAAGGTGCTATGATGGCACCTACAGAGATATTGGCTGAACAACATTATTTAAACATAATTAAGTCATTTAATGGTGAAACTTTTCTCGATTATAATAAATCTATAAATAAAATAACTCTTCCAGGGTTATTAAAAAAAGAAATAGTTGTTTGTTTGCTAACTGGAAGTCAGTCTGTTAAATATAAAAATTTAATTTACAAATTAATTGAAAATCGTGAAATTGATTTAATAATTGGTACTCATACATTGTTTCAAGAAAATTTTAAACCATATAATTTAAGTTACGTTGTTGTAGATGAGCAACATCGATTTGGGGTTAATCAAAGAGATGAATTATTAAAAAAAACAAAGATACCTCATATATTATCTATGTCTGCAACTCCAATACCAAGAAGCTTAGCATTAACTATTTACGGTGATTTAGATATTAGTTCAATTAAACAAGTCCCAGCAATTAGAAAGCCAATAAATACGAAGTGGTGTAGGAATGAAGATGAAAAACAATCTGCTTATAAAAAAATTATTGATGAAATAAATAAAGGCAACCAAGCATTCATAGTATGCCCATTAATACACAAGTCTGAAAAAATTAATGCAGTTTCTATTGAAGAATTAAAAGATGAATTAAAAAATACTGAATTAGCTAATATAAATTATGATTTTTTGCATGGAGAAATGAATATTGATGAAAAAAGTTTGATAATGGAGAATTTCAAAAATAAAAAATTTGATTTATTAATAGCAACGCCTGTAATAGAAGTTGGTGTAGATATTCCTAATTCGACATGTATGATAATTGAATCTGCTGATAGATTTGGTATGGCTCAATTACATCAGATAAGAGGCAGAGTAGGTCGAAGTAATAAGAAAAGTTATTGTTTTTTGTTTACAAGAAATTTATCAGAAGAATCTATTAACAGGTTGGAATTATTTAAAAAAACTAAGGATGGATTTGATTTGGCAGAAGCTGACCTAAAGAATAGAGGCCCAGGTGATTATATTGGAAGTAGGCAAAGTGGTATTAGTGATATTTCCTACAATATGATTACTGATGAAGAAACTCTATTTAAATCAAGAAAGTGGGCAAAAAATATTGTATTAAGCAACAATAAATTAGGAAGTAATTACGATAATTTGAGAAAAGAATATAAAAAAAGGTTTCATAATTTTTCTACAGGAATATCTTAAATATTTATACCCAGTAACTTTACGGCATCTCTATTAATTATTTCTATTAATTTTTCTTCAGGAATTTCAGGAAGATTATGTTTATTTGCATAATTATTTAAATTCTTAATTCCACTCAATGTTTCTTCAGGGGTTGTTATTGGCCAATCAGAACCAAAAAAAACTTTATCTAAGACACCCCACTCATTAAATAGATTCATACCTTGCCAATAAGACCATGGCCTGTAAAATTGTGCAGATAAATCAGCATAGACATTTTTATGTTTTCTTACTACAGACATACAATGTTCTTGCCAAGGGTGAGCTAAATGAGCAAGTATAATTTTTAAATTTGGGAATACTGTGGCAATTTTATCAATATATTTTGGGTGAGAATATTCAAGTGGAGCATTTGAAATAGGTGAGGTGCCTTGATGAAATAGAACTGGTATTTTGTCGCTTTCAAGCCTAGCATAAAGTTTCATTGCTTCAATCGAATGAGGATGAAAATCTTGATAATTAGGGCCAAGTTTAATGCCTTTTATATTTAATTCATTAAGACATCTCTGGTATTCATAGTCTATATTATTATCCATAGGGTGAAGTGACATAAAAGGTATTATTTTTTTTGGAGATATCTTTGAAACAATTGAAGCAATATCATTATGATTTAAATTATTATCCCATCCGGGAGACATTAATACATCAGAATTTGAATCCCAAGGTTTTCTTGCTATTCCAAAAATAAAACAAAATTTAACTTTTTCCATGGATTTCAAATAATCATCAATTGAATTAGTAAGCTGCGTTTTGGTTTGAGAGCCAGATTTCATTGATTCATCAAATTTAAGTTCTGATTCAGGAACTTTATTTTGATGTGATGGTATATGTGTGTGAACGTCTGTAATCATTTTTTATTGGTACCCCGTACGAGATTCGAACTCGTGATCTCCACCTTGAAAGGGTGGCGTGTTAGGCCGCTACACTAACGGGGCATAACTTATGAAGTATTAAGGATACAATGCCATATTATTTAATCCAAGTGTTTCTTCGAAATCGAACATCAAATTCATATTTTGTATTGCTTGTCCTGATGCCCCTTTTGTTAAATTATCTATTACTGAAACTAATCTGTAAGAATTTGATCCAAATTTATTATTAAGTTTCTGAATGTAAATATTGCAATTATTCGTCCCTCTTACATCCTTAACATTTGGTGATTTATCTAAAATGTTTACAAATGGATGTGATAAAAAATAATCACTATATTTCTCTATATTTATTTCCGATTTTGATTGAAAGTAAATTGTAGAGAATATCCCCCTAATCATTGGAGCCAAATGAGTAGTGAGGTGTAATTTAAAATTTAAGTTATTTTCTATTTCTGGTTCATGTCTATGACCATTAAGAGAATACGCAGAAAAATTATCAGAAATTTCTGAAAAATTATGTTCAATTTTATTACTTCTTCCAGCTCCAGAAATTCCTGTTTTTGCATCAATAATTATATTTTCGATACTTTTTCCAATAAAAGGCAATAATGGGATGGTTCCGCAAGTTGGAAAACATCCCGGATTTGAAACAAATTGTGATGATTTTATCTGCTCTCTGTTTAATTCTGGCAATCCATATGTAAATTCACTTATTAATGATGGATAAGGATGTTTTGATTCATAAGTTGATTCGTATAGTTCTAAAGGAAGCCTAAAATCAGCACTTAAATCAATTGTTCTGACTCCATTATTTATATATTTTCCTATAACTTCCGCACTTGCTTTATGTGGCAAGCAAGAAAAAATTAAATCAACACTTTCTTTAATTTCGTCTTGAATAATTAAGTTGTTATTAATGGATGGAAAAACTTCATTCAAATTTTTGCCCGCCAGACTCCTTCCTGTTACTTGAGTTACACTTACTTCAGGGTGATTTTTTATCAACCTTAAAAGTTCAAGACCAGAATAACTGGTTACATTTATGATTCCGATTTTTTTCATAACATCTATACTTATTTAATTTGAAATCCTAACATTTTTTTATTCGTTTTACTAAGGTTTGTTTACTATAAAGGGTTTTATTCTCTTAGGGAAACACATTTTACAAATTTCACAAACGGTTCCGTCGCATCCTCTAGCAGTGCAATAAGATCGCCCGTAAAAAATAATTTGAAGGTGTAACTTATTCCAACTATCAATTGGAAAAAGTTTTTTTAGGTCTTTTTCAGTTTCTTTTACATTTTTACCTTTTGTTAATCCCCATCTTTGAGAAAGACGATGAATATGTGTATCAACAGGAAATGCCGGATGCCCAAATCCTTGAGACATTACAACACTTGCTGTTTTATGCCCAACTCCTGGCAAGCTTTCAAGTTTTTCAAAGCTTTCTGGAACTTCGGAATTAAATTTTTTTACAATTATTTTTGATAAATTAGAAATATTTAAAGATTTTTGAGGGGATAATCCGCATGACCTAATAATTTTTTCAATTTTATGAACTGGAACGCTCATCATATTTAAAGGAGTATTAGCAACTTCAAATAATTGAGGAGTAACTTGATTTACTCTCTCATCTGTACATTGAGCACTGAGTAAAACGGCAATTAATAATTCAAATATGTTTTTATGTTCAAGCGGGATAGGTGTTTCAGGATAAATTTCATTAAGCTTATTTAGTATGTAAATTGCTCTTTGTTTCTTTAACAACTTATTAAATTCTATCTTTAGAAATTCTAATTATCGATTCTAATATATCCCTATATTTACTTTCAGGAATACTAAATAAAGATTTTAATGCTTTTTCATAATGAAAGTTAACAATTTCTTTGGATTTTTCAATTGAATTTGAACTTATAATTTCTTTAAGTAAATCTTCCTTCTCTTTTATTGAAAATTTTTTGATTATCTCATTGCTATATTTTTCAGATTCAAGATATAAAATTATCGGCAAAGTAATTACTCCTTCTGATAAATCGTTGAAAACAGGCTTACCTTCTTTGTTTTTTGAAGAAGTGATATCTAAAATATCATCTTGTATTTGATATGCCATTCCAAAATGAAACCCAAAATCTGAAATATTTTTTATATCTTCATCACTCCCATTACCTATTACACTGCCACTAAAAGATGATGTCTTAAAAAGAGAAGCTGTTTTTAAGTAAGTTTTTTCATAATATTTTTCCTTGGTTAAACTTAAATTGTTTGATTCAATATTTTCAAATAATTCACCTTTTGACAGTTCTACAATAGTTTCAGCAAATCTTTTTACTAGAGTTATATTCCCAGTATCACATACAAATATTGCAGATGTCGCAAATACATAATCGCCAAGGAGGACAGCTATATTGCTCCCCCATAAATTACTTGCTGTTGCTTTGCCTCTCCTTACGTCAGCTTTATCTACTGTATCGTCGTGAATTAAAGTTGCTATATGCAATAGTTCTACAGCCGTAGCCATTCTTAATGAATTTTCTTTATCAAATTTTTTAAATAATTTTGAACATATTAAAGTTATAACTGGCCTAAGCTGCTTGCCTGGCGAAGAGAGAACATATGATAATCGTTTGGATATTTCTTCCGAATATTCTGATTCTTTTTTTGATAATTCCTCAATATTCTTTTTTACAATGATTAAATCATCTTTTACAAATTCAACTATTTCACTAAACGATGACATTATGATTTATTTTCTTTCTCAATTTTTTTAAATAATGGTTCAATATTTTCAATTAAAATCCCTGCTTTGACTTCTCTGTATTTCCATTCAGGAGCATTATCTTTAATATTAAACATTCCTGAAATTTTTACAGAAGTTTTTGGTAAATATGGAGCTATTAGAACGCCTAAAT
>Ga0163111_10000123_pt1 | contig 43552 bp, 62 predicted proteins | sample CRUFie1St18metaG_FD_109645 | JGI IMG/M metagenome (GOLD analysis project Ga0163111, IMG submission 109645) | Marine microbial communities from the Costa Rica Dome - CRUD Field 142mm St18 metaG | ecosystem: Environmental > Aquatic > Marine > Oceanic > Photic zone | place: Costa Rica: the Eastern...
CCGGAACAATTCCCCGGTTTGATTTACCGATTAGCAACACCACAGGCAGTTTGCCTTGTGTTCTCATCCGGCAAGTGTGTAATCACCGGTTGTAAGTCTTTGGAAGATGCCGAAATTGCATCTAAAACTTTGACTACTGAAGTTCACGCTATGATTTGAGGTTGGAACATGAGTTCCAAACGCATTGATTGGGCGAGTCATGGTCCTCGGAGAGTGGCCGGAGATTTACCCAACCCTGCTGATTCTTGGAAAGCGAAAGCATGGGATTTTCCCGAAGCCATTGATACAGGAACTCCCGTTGGTGAAACCGACCAACATGGAAAACTTGATGATATTGTTTCATTGTTCTATGACCGATACCACAAACTCCAAGAAATTATGCTTAGAGAGGCAGGTGTTAAGCCGACCGGAAGTATTGCCGAAGTGAATCGTAATTGGACTGATTACACTAAGGTTCCCGCAACAATCCTCGGAATTGTAGCCGATATTCGCCGAACCAAATCGGGTGGCCGAATGGTGGAACTTGAAGATACTACTAATGATACCATTACTGTCTTTTTGAATAGTGCTGACCCTCATGCTGGAAGTTTGCTTCTTGACGATGTAATAGCCGTTAGCGGAACCTTCAATAAAGACGGAACAATGTTTTGGACAAATCGTGTTCAATTCCCCGACTTGTTAGCAACTAACATGAACAAAGGAGGCTCGGAGTATGACCCTGTATCTATCGGATTCATTTCCGATGTTCATATTGGTAGCAAATACTTCATGGAAGATAAGTGGGATAAAATGATGCACTTTCTTAACACAGACGATGAAACGGCACAGAATCTCAAATACCTCGTTATTGCGGGAGATGCGGTTGATGGAATCGGTGTATATCCCGGCCACGAAAACAACCTTGCGATTACGGATGTGTATGACCAATATGAATACTTGGCACGGAAATTAGACGAACTTCCCGACCACATCACTCCAATACTTTCACCCGGAAATCACGATGCAGTAAGGCCCGCCGAACCGCAACCTTTGTTGGAACCTTTGATTAGACAACGATTTAATTCCACGATTCACACCGGAAATCCGGGGAGAATCAACCTGTCGGGTATTGATGTTCTTACCTATCATGGGAAGGGCATTGACGACATGGTTCCGAGAATGGCCCATGTTACCTATGAAAAGCCAGCCGAAGCCATGAAAGAAATGTTGAGGAAAAGACACCTTGCTCCTATGTGGGGAGAAAGAAATGCTCTATCTCCGGAGGAGGAGGACCAAATGGTAATCCAAAACATTCCCGATTTGATGGTTACCGGACACACCCATGCACACCAAATGGAATGGTATCGTGGAGTTCCACTCGTAGTATCATCAACTTTCCAAGATGAAACCGACTTTATGAAAATGTTGGGATATAAAGCCAAAAAAGGATTCCTTTCTTGTTATAACATTCAAAATCGCCAAATGCGTGTAGTCGGATTTGATGAACCATTGTGAGGGAAAGTTATGAAAACCCAAACTTTGCATGATATACTACGACCGTTTTTTGGTTTTGTAGTCCTTCAACCCTTGCTTTTGCTTTGGATGTATCTATTCACAGATGATTGGGTCAAATCATATCACGAAGTAGGTTGGACACTCAACATTGTTTGCACCATTTATCTCATTCCGATGTATATTTGGTATGAAAAGCACATATTGGTTCCCAAACAACCGTAATCCTTTAATACTTGATATAGCGTAGTGGCATTTATGACGGAGTATTGTGAAAACAAAATATGTGGCCGTGAATTGAATGGCTTAACTTCCGGTCATGCCTCCCATACCACACATTTAGACCCGAACTATTGTAGTAGGTATTGCCGAGAGTTTGATGAACAGGGATTGAAACCTATCAATGGAGCCGAAAAGTATGGAACAAATCAATTAGTAGGATTCAATTGGATGCCTCCTATTTCTATGAAGTGCGACAATTGTGGCAAAGAGGCACAAATGAGTTCGGCTAAAGCCAAGAATGGAAACAATCGTTGGTTTTGTTGTAAAGAATGCCACGGTGCAATCAAAAAGGCAGGTAAAAAATCCAATAGAGATTACAATATACTTAGAATCCTAAGAGAATTGGGATGGAGAACGACTCCGGGCAAAAAGGGCCGTTGGATGTATGCCAAAGAAATCGCTAAAGTTATGGAGATGTTTAATTTCAAGAGCAATTCAGCATCCGTAGGAATGATAATGAGAATCTATGCTAAGAGAGGCATTGTGGATATTCAACATGAAGGCAATCCATTACAACCATTGTGTAAGTATCGCCTAAAGCCGACTTTGCGTGAAATCCCTTTGGGTAAAATCGTAAGAGATTACTACTAATGAGTGTGAACCTTAATATACTGTGGCTACGGTGGTAGGATTATGGGAACTTCCTATGATGAACGAGTAATCCGCAGCCAAGAGGGGTTTGAAGCCTCAATGAAGCACTTTCAAAAGTTTAGCAAGGTGCTTAGAGGATGCACAGATATTGACCTATTCTATGAGCGCAATGGAAACTTCATGTTCCTTGAGGGGAAAAGCGTTAAGGATAATTGGAGCCAACTTACTATGTCGTGGGCGCAATGGTTTGCACTAAAGCAACTAAGAGAAGCACTACGCCGAGGCGGTGCTAAAGCGTCCGTTCATATTGTAGCCTATTCACCCAATGGAAACTACACTTTCTTCCCAATTGGATTGGGAGTTCACGACACCGAAGCCAAAACTATTTCATTCAAGAAAGGACATCCCGATTCTAAAGACTTTGAAGATGAGGAGTCCATGTTGGAATATGTCGGAAGTCTTGCTTCTAAGATGGAACAACGCCGAAATCAACGCCGATATTAAGTAGTCGTTTTTCTTTATATTACTCATGGGAAAAGACGATGAGCAAGTGGACATTGCTGAATTGGCCGAACAAGCAAAAATAATTGCTAAGGCAACGGGGCGTTCCGAAGAAGATGTGATGGAGGATTTACTTGACGATGGTATCGTCAATAATTCTAACATAAAGGGTGAACCTAAAGATTTGGTAACTCAATTGAAAGAGGCTGCTGAACTAATCACTACGGTTCAAGCCGTTTCTCAAGAAGTTTCCGAAAACTCCGTGCTTAACGGAGGCGACAATAAAACCGAGGTCTTAGTGGAAACTACGCTTGAAGGAGATATTGTGGACCGAGCCATAGAGTCAGTTCAGCGGAAGGCCGACAATATCAAGAAACTCGTGGCTACTCTCATTCCGGTATTACTCATATTTACAGGAGGCAGTTTGGAAGCCTTTGGTGTAACCAATGTTTTCGGCGGAGATGATTCCGATGATGAATACTATTCCGATGATTGCTCTATTTGGTTCCACGAAACTTGGTATGAATGGTATGACGATGGCACTAATGAACCCGATTTACGATTCCATTTGTCGGCGGATTCCGATTGTGAAACGCCACAATACATTAACTTTGGAGTTGAACTAAATGCTTGGGGTTATGAAAATACAGAATCCGCAAGAGTTTCCGAAAGTGAACCGCCCGCTTGGGTAGTCATTGGATTCGGAGATGTTGATGGGCCGGATGACCCTAACTATCATTATGCCGACATTCGCATTTATGACGATGACGAAGATTACGGCCAAATCTTTATGGATGTATGGAAATCAATTGAAACCGTTTGGGGATGCACAGATTCCGCAGCCGACAATTACAATGATGCTGCTAATGAAGATGATGGCTCATGCACATACCCGCCCGAAGAAGTATATGGTTGCACGGATGATGAAGCCAACAATTACGACACCGAGGCGAATGTTGATGATGGAAGTTGTGAGTATGACCCGGAACCTGTCCCCGGCTGCACAGACTCCGAAGCCCAAAACTTTGATGCTAATGCTACGGAAGATGACGGCTCGTGTGAATATCCTCCCGATGAACCTTGTGAAGTTGAAATCCATAATCACTACCGAGGCCATTTGAATAATGATGCAAGTTCCGATGATATGGTAGTTGCTTTCAAAGTGCAACCAAGTGATTGCGATTATGTCTTTATCAAAATTGATTTGTTCCAAAATGGTTACGAGGCTAACTACACTTACGAAGTAACGGTGGCCGGTGATGAGGACACCGACATTTCACATACATTCTATGATGTCGCCCCCGGAACTTCTTGGATTCCAAAAGTTATGGCTTTCAATGAGGGTGAAATTAAAGAAGAAGTATATTTTTGGGGATTAGACATTGCGGAACAAGAACCGGAAACTTGTGAAATCAATCTTTTCGGTATTGAGATAGAAGCAAACAATACTTCCGCTACTATACAGTTTGACCTTGATTGTGGTTATGAGGAGAATGATTTTGATGGTTACAATGTTTCAGTTCAGTTCTTGATTTATCATGTTAATGAATCCAATAGTGGCCCAAATGCAACCGGCCCTATTGAATGGACTACTAATTTGTATTACATTCAAGGATATGCTGATGATGTTAGAACCTTAACTTTGGATAACTTCACGGATGGGAATACGACCAACTATGATTTCTATTGGTATGCTATTTGGGAGGATGCTGACGGCAACCAGCAGTATATTGAAAGAACTTGGTTAGACCAAGAAATCCCTTTCCTTAGTGATTAGGTGAATAGTTTTGGAGTTTTGCTCTAATACGGACCAAGTGGACCTTCCATCTTGGTGTATTGAAGCCGACTTCGGGCTTTGGACTTGGCTACAACTTATTGGTGAATTACTATTGTTAGGAATCATCAGTTTTACGGCCTACCATTACTTTGTTTGGAGGAAACAGAAACGCCTTGCCAAGAAGATGAGGAAACGATTAAATAGATGAAAACACCCACAATAAATTGTCGGGGCAACAGTTGGTATTTCACCTCCTCCTTTGGAATCAACCTTCGGGAAGATTTCAGCGAGTCCGACACGGGGTATTTTCTTCCCTCCAACGCTCGCACCTTTAACAATCTTTTAAGTAGGTAGTATCGCTATTATGCTACTATGCCAACCCAACTTGAAATGTTAATTCGTCATTTTGAACATCAGCCCTCTATTTCCAATGTGGAAGCCCAAGCAGTATATCGTATTAGAGCATTGCCTCGGAGAATTGCCGACCTAAAAGAAAAGGGTTGGGAGTTTGAGAGTGCATGGAAAGTGGATTTAACCGGACAACGCTACAAGCGGTATTTCTTGGTAAGCCGACCCGGAGATGCCGATGATGCGAAAGAGAACATTGAAGGATAGATTAGCGATAGCGATTATGGTTGGAATCATAATCTTGGGTATCGTTTCCGGTGTGGCCGGATAAACAATATCATTAAATAGGTAATAGGTAGGTCTTGAATACATGAATATGAAAATCCTTGCATTCATCTTGGCTTCCCTTGCTATCACGGCAGGTTGCCTTGGCTTTAATGACGACCCGCCCGAAGCAATTGAAGAACCAATTGTAACTTTTAGTGAATCATACTACAATGAAACCTATGTTTTCAATAACACCGTTCAAATGGGTTATACTTCCGCACATGACTATAACATCACAGTAAATGAGAGTATCATGGTGGATTGGAAAATTACCTGTCGTTTTGAATCGGACATAATCAATGATGCGGGATTTGTTAATCTTACACTACTTCGTGATAATGAGGTAATAATGAGTGGAGAATACACTTCGGAAGAAACGGCGGAGTTCAATGAAACATTGGACACTACTAATGCCACTAATGGAACCTACACTTTGGAGATTCGTTCTGTTGGAAGCGACCATGCACTTACTGACGGATTGAATGATTACTACATCATAGAAACCGTCATTTACTATCTTTGAAAATGATTAAATAGGTGCAAGAAGCCTTGCACAATCATGCCCGAAGGTCCCGAAGTCCGAAAAATCGTTGAGCGATTAGACAAGCACAGTTCCAATGGTATTTTGAAAGAATTGGGTTTCGTGGACCCACGATATTCGCCGGGTGGAACGCAACTCCGTGATGACTATGATGCTTTGATTAGTGCATTACCTGTAAAGATTCATGGAGTTAGATGCCATGGAAAGTTTATCTATTGGGAACTTGATGGATTTGTAATTTTTCATACCCTTGGTATGAATGGGACATGGAGAGAACGATGCCCTTCTAAAAATCATCGTTTGACTTTCAACATTGAAAAGGCTAATGGCAAAGATATGAAACTCTATTACAAAGACTCTCGTTGTTTTGGAACTTTCAAGGTTTTCCAACAACCTGTCGCCCAAGAAAAGTTGGTGAAGAAGATTACCAAAGATTTGGGACCCGACCTATTGAATCAACCAGCCATTGCTAAAGAAGAAGTTTTAGCAAGATTTAGAAAACATCAACAAAAATCACTTCCCGAAGTTTTGATGAACCAAAGGATATTTGCGGGCATAGGCAATTACTTGAAGGCTGAAATCCTCCATGAATGTGGGCTATCTCCACATACATTAGTTAGGGAATTATCGGACAAGGAACTTTTGCATTTACATCACATTGCACGATGGCACATCAAAGCATCTTATGATGCGAGAGGAGCCACAATTCGTGATTATGTGTTGCCCGATGGTTCAATCGGGAGCGCACAATACAAGTTCAAAGTCTATTCACAAAGGATGTGTAAAACTTGTGGTAATGCAACCATTAGACAAAATACTGCGGATAAGAGAGCGACTTGGTGGTGTGATACTTGCCAAAAGGTTCCGTCAAGTAGTGTTATGGCCCAAACTAAACTATTCTTTTAGAAATTGACGACATCTTCATATAGTCGTTCAAAACGAGTAATAATTGATGATTAACCGTTTGGAAATTGTTTGTATTTGTGGTTTATTAGGCCGCATGATTGGAACTCCAAACTTTGATGATGAAGGAAGGCAAATAGTTCATTTCCAATGTTCATGCCGTAATGCTTACCCGAATTGGGAAGCACCATTTCAACCACATTCGTAATACTGCGAGCCATTAAGTAGTCAAAATAATATAAAAGACAAGTGGAGAGAGATGCGCTAACCTCGCTCTTTGTTATTTTCTTAGTAATTGCTGCTTTTGGCGGAGATTCGCACCGAGTTACAGAACCAATTGCCAATAAAATTGATTGCTATACCATAGAAGGTGAAGTAGTCCAAAAAGAAATAGAAGATGGACAACATAAGTTATGGGTTAGACTGACCGGTAGTTCGCCTATCGTAAATAATGGAGAAGAAGGACACATTCTTTGGGTGCAAGAAGGCACTTATGAATCCTATGAGGTCGGCGACACCTACAACAGTTACACCTGTGAGTGGGAAACCCTCATGTGGTGGTTAGAAGTCAAAGATTCATTGATAGAGGGCGGTATGCTCCAACCCATCACCGGATGACGGAGTTTTAAGTAGGTAGCCCCACTATTACAGAATATGGCGGGTATTGCTCTAATGTGTTCCGAATGTGAAGAATGGGTTTGGCGACCTTTGAGTTCAAATACTGCCAAGAAGTTCAACACTTGTTCTTGTGGACAGTTGCGACATGGGAGAGATGGGAATGTTAGCGGAACCTATGTAGCATTTTGGAACGAGTCCACCGAGAAGTATATTGAATACGAAACCCCAAGAGGAATGCCACATGATTAGAATACCCTTAACTCCCGAAATGATTGAAGAAGCCAAAACTGAACAAGCCAAGTTTGATGCACAAAAGACTTGGAACAAGTTTCCTTCCAAAAACAATTACATTGGATTGCTGGGAGAGATGGCCCTTAATGCTCATTTAGAAAGTCTTGGCTTAGACCATGAATGGATTGTATTCAACAAGCAAGGTTGGAAAGACCCCGACTTTCGCCACAACGGACTTAGTATTGATATGAAAACCACCTTTGATACAAAGATGTGGAATCAAAAGCCTAAGTGGGATGTTTATGTTATGGGACACTTGCCTCGTCATCAAGAGTATTTGGAACTTAGAGGATGGCTCACCAAAGGTAAAATGGAAAGTTTAATGCAAGAAGCCGAAGCAAACGGAGGCGAAGCCAAAGGTTGTGCCAAAGTCATTAGAGATTTTGGGAGAGGCCCACGAACTGATTGGACCTTTAATGATGAAGCCATGTTCAGTATGGATGAATTATTCACTAACATTTTCATTTGAGGTCTTGAATCCAAACCATTAAATATGTAATGGAACAAAGGACAAGGTATGAGCCGTAACCCATTTGATGAGTTTGATAAATACCTTGGAAACTTCTTTAATGATGACCCATACCCTCCGTATGACCCATACCGCCGAAAAAAGACTACTCACAACATTCTTGATGACCTCAAGAAAGCCCTTAACGACATCTTGAATGATAAGGATGCTAAGACTAAGATGAATAAGATGAAGAAAACTGAAACCCTCCGTGCAAATGTAAAGCGTGGCAACAAAGTTTTCCGAATCACCATTGAAAACATCACTCCAAAGCCTTCGGAAGTTCCCGATGAAGTGGAGATTGAATGGAATCCTAAAGAACCGGAGAGCAAGTTCGGACCTCACGAAGATTTGACCGAATAGACTACCATTAAGTAGTAAGACCCTGTTTGTTCCCACATGGGAGATAGCCGGATTCGGTTTGATGTAATAATGCCGATTCATAACATCTCCGATGAGTTATTTATTAGGGCTATTGACTCCGTTCTTAATCAATCATATCGCCGTTGGCGACTCATTGTAGTGGAATCACTAAAGTCGGCTTCGGCATCTAATCGTTCTAAGAAGGCTATCTTAGATGAGTATGATGATTCAAGATTAGTTTATGCTATTCAAAAAGGAGTAGGAGTATCGGAAGCAAGAAATTATGGAACTACTCTTGAAGCCAATGATTTCATTGCGTTCCTTGATGGTGATGATTCTTGGGAGTTTAACCACTTAGAAACATTTGTTCAATACATTAACCACGCACCCGAACATTCCGTAGTTTTCTTTTCTCGCTTAGGGAAACCACTTACTCTCAAGAGTGCTATGACGGGTGAATCACATTACAAAATGTTGGAATACTGTCCTTATGATGAAATTGATATGTTCCGCCCCGAAGATTACTATTACTATTTCATGGTTCATCCATTGTTCCCTTCGGCTTGCGTAGTTCGCCGAGATGCTTTTGAAAAGGTTGGCGGTTTTGATGAAGCCCTGCTCCGTTGCGAAGATATGGATTTGTTTATGAAATTGTTTCACCCATCAAATGATTGGATTGGAACTCTTGTTGATTCTATCACAGTTTATCGTGAACCATCAGTTGAAGCCCATAAGATTTCAGCGGAAGATACAGATTGGGTTGAAATCTTAGAAGAACGCTATCCTTGGCCTATGGAATGGGATAAACCCGATAATGTAGGAAATGACTATTGGGAAGAAGTATTGGGACACATCCAAGAACATCAACGAAGATTCACTCTTAAGTAAGTGATAGCATGGAAACGAATAACATGGTTGATGCACAAACTTTGATTGACCTAAAGAAATCTTTGTTAAAACTTAGGGCCAGCATAACTGATGATTACAATTCACGCATTACTGAAATTGATGAGGCATTGCGACACTTGCATACAGACCTCGTTCAAAAGTGCGACCACAAATGGATTAGAGAACCCTATCCCTATGCACCATTATTGTGTGTAAAGTGCCATTGTGAAAAACCTTAAATAGAAAGTTGCATCGGTGTGAACGCATGGACGCAGCCGCACAATGGACTCCCACACTAACTACTGACGAAGGTGCAACAGTAATTCGCTATGACCGAATCGTTGCTATCACTATCCGTGATGATAATACCGTAGCCATCTTTACCGATGACGATTCAATGTTCAACATTGACTGTAAAACTCTTGCTGATGCTCAAGCACTCAAGACAATGCTTACTAACAATGCTTAAATACTTGATTTAACAAGGAATAATCATGTGGATTATACTACACGCCGATGGTGGAATCACCGAGCATGAAGATTGGGGAAAAGAACTCTCATTAGAAGTTATGCAAACTGCCGTAGGTGGTTTGATTGAAAGAATCCCTCGTCAATACTGCCCTAAGCCCATCAACGAGGCTTGGGCTAATGAGGAAGGATTGCTCATGGGCTTGCCAATTAACCAAATCGCTTCAACTATGTTGGGAATCACTCTCTATGGCGACATTCTCATTGATTACAACAAGGAATTGATGGAAGAATTGCTATGAATATCTTTGTTCTTGATAGTGATGCTTGGATAAGCGGGCAAATGGTGTCGGACCGGCATTCCGTGAAGATGCCTTTAGAAACCGCCCAAATGTTATGCACAGGTTTGATTGAACACGGGGTCTTGAATACACCCGATGCCACTAAAGTCCCATACAAAGCAACTCATAAGAACCATCCATCAACAGTTTGGGCGAGAGAAAATAGAGAACAGTTTGAATGGTTAGGATGGCATGGTCTTAGTTTGTGCAACACATACCAACAAAGATACGGTAGGAAGCATAAGTGTGAAGCCGTTATTAAAGAGTGCATTAAATTATCATATCACATTCCCGAAGGTGATTTTCAATTACCTCCGCAATGTATGGGTGATGAATACAAAGTGGAAGGCGATACAGTCGCCGCTTACCAAAACTATTATCTCAATGGCAAGCAATACATGAACAAAGGAACAGGCCCACAATGGAATAAAGGCGTTAGTGCGCCCCAATGGTGGACTAATGGATTGCTCAAAAAGGCAAAGTTGTATAAAACCGAGCGTTTAAGTAGGTCATTGCTCATTCAATAACTTATGGGAAGATTAGCGAACCAAAGATGCTATTTGGCTGGACCTATTGATTATGCCGATGATGACGGCGTAGGTTGGCGAAAAGAGTTTTCAAAATGGCTAAAGAAAAAAGATGTTGTAATAATGGACCCGACTAACAAGAATACAAGCAATACTAAGTTTGTTGAAGTCGGTGAAGAACAAAACAAACTGATGCACCTAAGAAACATGGGGCGTTATCAAGAACTTCGTGAAGAAATGAAGCCAATTATTTTGGCTGACCTTCGGATGGTGGAAACTTCGGATTTCGTAGTCGTCTATCTTAACCCCGACATTCGTATGTGTGGGACTTGGGAAGAATTGTTCATATCACTCCGTCAAAGAAAACCTACATTTGTTGTAGCGGAAGGTGGCAAGGCTAATATGAGTTTGTGGTTGTTTGGAAGAATGAATCCCGATTTCATCTTTGAATCCTTTGAGGAATTAACTCATTACTTGGATTCTGTGGACCGAGGATTGATTTCCGAAGATGTTTCACGATGGGTTTTCTTTAACGAGTAAGTCATTAAGTAGTAGTTTAGTCCAAGTAGGGCTATGAAGAATTATCCTAAGATGTTCTATGCTACTGAAAAGAAACTAATTCACAAAGTTGGCTATACTGTTGCTCTTGCTATGATGGCAGTTGGTGTTGCTGAAACTATCCATTCACTCCCTTACATTTACAGGGGCGAATCTAATCTTGTAGGAATCGTTCTTGGACCTGCTGGCATAATCGCTGGCGGAGCAATGGCTGGACTTTACCTCAAAGAAGCCGGAGTGGTTTATTGATGGAAGGAAAAGTTCTCGGCATTCCTAAAGAAATCGCTATAATCTTAGCGATTGATGCAGTTATCATTGGATTGTATTCAGCACAATTTTTGACCGAAAAGAAACACTTGATTGGAGCAAAAGTAATTGGAACTTCGGCCTTAGTAGGGGCTGCACTATTGGCGTGATGAATTATGAGTCCGAAAACAATAGCCCTCCTTATTCAATTTTTGAAGTCTAAGAATGCTTAAACGATGTATTAAGTAGGTAATACTACAACAGAAAGTTATGGCATATCAATGTCCATTTTGCGGTTGGGACTCAATGAAAATCATCAATCCTTCGGCGGTTGATGTGTTAGGTAATGAATACCGTCATGGTGTATGTAGCAATTGCGGAAGTGAAGCCATTTATCTCAAGAAAGGCCCAAAGGTTAATAAGGAAGATACCACAACGGAAGTTCATGCCAACACTAACGGTGCTACAAATACTTGAAACCAATGGAATCACTCGGATGCAAGTTTTCTATTCCGAGAAGCAAGCCCTTAAACACGCTCAAACACTACGAGATTGTGATGATGTGGAAGAAGTTATCCACTACGATGCCGAGTGGATGGACACATCTTCATTTATTTCCGCATTCCAAAAGCAATTGAATAAGAACCTCAATAAATCTAACTTGTTCACTCCAAGAGGCGATTACAAATGAAGCATCTAATTCCTTTGTTGAGAACTCCACCGGAGTCCATTCATATCATTACCGAAGAATATGAGTTTATTCAATCTCCGGAACCTTGAAGTAATAACATTTCCATTGGAGATGTTATGGTGAAGCGAGTCTTAGTGGATGCAGGTTTCTTCATAGGCCGTCAAGGTCGTTGGTGGAGTCCTAAAGGAAGTGTTCGCCGTGCATGGAATCGTTGGCAACGCTCCGGTAGCAAACCCGACTTTTTCAAGTTCCAAGCCGCCATGCGTAAAGCAATTAGGAACGATGTTTCATACCTTAACTTTCGCATAAGACAGGCGGGGTTCGGTAAAGCCGAATCCATCACTATTTGTTATGATGGCGTGGAAGGGTGTGCAACTCGCATAGGAATCTTTCCCCAATACAAACAAAATAGGAGAGTGGCTAATGAAGATGGAAGCCCCTCCACAACTATTCCCGATATTAGGGCTACCTTTGTGGACCTCGGTTTCAATCCCGATGCTATGGCCGTAGGTTGGGAAGCCTTGTATGATGAATCCAAAGAAGCGGATGACCTCATAGCGGAAATGGTAGTCGCTGCTAACAAAAGTGATGAGTTATTGGTGATGACGAGTGATAGCGACCTCTTTCAATGTTGGAATCTTCACCCCAAAGTCCGAATCCATAACTTTGTGGAAGAAATACACAAGAAAGATGTGGAAAAGAAATTAGGTATTCCTCTATCATTGTATGCTGATTGGAAAGCCATTGCGGGTGATGCCACAGATAACATTCCGGGAGTTCCTAATCTTGGAGGCACGGCTGCGGCGACACTCCTTAAGACTCACAAGGGTCTTGAATACATCCCCGATGAGTATTTGACTACCGTTGTTATATCAGCACCCGACAAAGTTTCGGAGAGTCTAACTACATACCGTGCGGAGAATGAATTATCAATGGCCGCCACAGTTAGAGAACACGGAGATTATTGGAGGCGTGTGGAAAAAGGACAAAGTTTGGCTTTACGAGGAGAACAATATGCAACTATGGCCCCACACATTAACACAGGTCATGTAATTGTTTCTAATCATAAGGAATCATGTTTGAAGTATAAGCGTATCATCAAACTTCCCATCCATAGCGTATAGGCTAATACAAGATGCCAAAGTTTTGGTTAAGTCATCCAATTGTTCCGGAAACAAACCAATAAAATGGAACTCGCTTCCAAAATAAAGAGATTCTTTGTATGCCTTTCTTTCCATATACTTTGGTAATCGTTCCGCTACCCATGCTGCACGACCTTCCTTGCGAAGCAATCCCCAATACTCCACAACAATAGGTGTGGGGAATCTCCTACCCTTGATTCCATAGATAATCCAATCGGGAGAAAGTTTCTCACCTTCTATGGTAATTGATGGTTCATATTTGAAAGAAAACTTATTCTCATGCAACCAATTATCCACCACACTTTCGGAGTATGATTTCACTTTGTTGCCGGACTTACACTTGATTAGGGAGGCGGTCCTTCGCCCCCGCTTTCGGGTTTGAGCCACAAAACTATCTGTAATGAACGACTACTTAATGGTGGGGTCTTTGAGCCAAAAGAGAATGTTTTGGGGCAAAGTTCATATACTACCTGCACACAGTAATAAACATGGAAGAAACAATGGCGAGGGTTATTGAGCAAATGAAGGTCTTTCGCAAGGACTATGATAGACTAATGGATGCCGTGCAATTCTTTAGTGTTTGTATCGGAACGGACGCTGAATCAATGGCTATTGAGAAGTTGAAGGAAGTCTATACGGACAACCAAGAAAAGTGGGGTGGCTGATATGATTCGCAATGAAATCTGTCCAATTTGTGATGGAGCCGTGCCAAGTGAAGAACACAAGGGTAAGTTTCCCGGTGCATTGACTCGTTGGAATAACACCTTTGAGATTTGTTCGGCTTGTGGAACTGCCGAAGCACTCGCTCCAATGCTCAATCAAGATTCTATGAAATTGATGGTTCATGCTCGTCAAACCGAGGACTTTGACTTTTGGCGTATGGGAGTAAGACTCGCTCGCCCCGATGTTGATTAAATGTTGGCACGAAGCCGTGAGGCTGCCCAGCAACTCCGTGAGATGGAGGATGATTGAATGTATCGTGTGCGATTCCATTTGGGTCGTGGTGCTAACTACATGAAGTGGCAGGTCAAGGACTCTAACGGTGTTGTTAGATACTATGACCCCGATAGTGTGAGGCTTGTTATGCTCAACGCTAAACTTCACAACCGCCCTAATGTCGCCAAGAAGATTTGCGAAGGTGCTAACAAAACTGTTTGTGCATGGGTTGAATGCGAATGGGTTGGAGTAGTTTCCGACATGGATTCCAAAGTTCCCTATGGGAAAAACGCCATACTGTATAATCCCAAAAAGGCTCCCAATTGGACTAATAAGCAAGGTGAAAATCTTGATGGCAAGCATTTTCATACCATAGTATCTAATCAAAAGTTCCTATTCACGAACCATTAAATAGGTGAAGTCCATCTTCGGGTATTATGGATGTCCCCCATGAACTCCGAGTTGATATGCGGCTCTTAGAGCAAGCACTTGACTTTGTAGGGCCGGAAGGAGAAGATAACAACCGTTTGGTATATCACTTCCTTTCCATGCTTAACGATATGGGCTTGAATTGGCGAAAATCCTATCAAGTCGTGTTGTTTTCCGGCGATAAAGAGCCGGAGTTTGATGAGGAACTTGCCGAATGGCTTGACCGTAAGGCTTGTGCTTTGCCGGTTGAACCTTGGGAGCATCCTAAAACAACAGAAGAAGAATGAGATGATTATTATGAAGCAGTATATTGATAAAATTGGATTTGGAGCCGCATTAGCAAGCATTTTGGGAAGCATTTACGCATACACCCAAGACGAAAACCTTGGACTATTCATTGGTCTTTGGGCTTCCGTGATTATGTTGGGAAGCAAAAGAGTTCACGATTGGGTCAATGAGTGATTCCTTATCTCCGTTATCGGAGCATAAGGGGAAAAGCAGGGGTTTGAAACCATGACCGGAGCCGAAATGCTATACTTTTTGGTAGGACTACTCGTTATCGGAGGAGTCTATGAAATGATGTTTAGGGAGGAAGATGTATGAGCCTAAGAAAAAGCATTGGTCGTTTTACATCACCAATTTTTGTTCCCCTACGCAAACTTGTAGTATGGGCTGACGAAAAGTTTGGAACCTGTGATGAACAACTTGTTCTTCAACCACGACTTTGTTATTTGGAAACGATTGTGGAGCATGACGGAACACTAATCAAAGCCTCCGAATTGGAAAAGAAACTCTCAAAAGATAGAGCCAATATCCAAGGATTAGGCCATAAAGATTAGCATTAAGTAGGTAATGGCCTCATAGATTCTCTATGAGTTGGACTGTTGATATTCACGAAGATGCTTGGTTTGCCCTACACCTTGGAGGCGAACATGAAGCGTTGCCCGAAGGCGATTTTAAGTTTGAACACGAAGATAAAATCTATCTTGTGGAACGAAAGACTTGGGGAGATGCTTACAACTCTTGGAGGTCCAATAGATTAGAGGACCAACTTAGCCGTATGTTGGAAAGGACACCACATTCAATTGTTTTGATTGAGGGTCGCAAAGAATCCATTTATCAATCCAGCCCTCATGTGCATGGTGGCCCATCTCAACGGGACCAAATTAAAAATCTTCAAGCAGTTCTCAATAGACTATCAGCGGAAATATGCCCTGTGGTATATACGGATGGGAAAGAAGATACTCGCCGTTATCTTCAAGCATTGGCAACAAGGGTTGAAAGCGGAAGTTTTGGAAAGTTAGTTAGAAAGCCAACTATGGTAAAGTCATCACGCAACAAACATCATGTGTTGCTACAATCAATTCCCGGAATTGGTCGTTCCACCGCCAAAAAGATTTACTCACATTATCCATCACTCAAAGAAATGATAAACAATTGGGATAATGCTTTGGAAGCCAAGTTAGTAGGACCCAAAAGATTTGAAGATACGAAGGCGTTTTTGGAAGCCGAGTGGCTTAGTGAAGAATTAAATAGTAAAGATTAGGAGAGGATTGTATGAATAGTTCAATCAATACGGCGGGCATTCCCGACATTCATTGCTTGCTATGCAATGATTTGATTGAAAGTAGTCAAGCCGACCTAAACTTTGAGGCGGTTTGTGAATGCAAAGCAGTTTCCATGTCTATGTCCCTCAAAGGTTATCTTGTAGTAGTCGGCGACCCAAATAATTTCAAGACGATATTTCACGGAGAGGAAGAATGATGAAAAGGGAATGGGATTGGATGTTGATTCAAGAGGAGGAAGAATAGATGTATCGTTGTGCAGTATGCGGCCAAAACATTAACTTGGGACAACCAACTTCCACCGATTCACAAGGAAGGAAAATCCACGCAATGTGTTGGAAATCACAAGTCATTCGCCAACCTTGGCAACCATAAGACAAAGTTAATATACTTGGTTAGAGGAGTTAATTTTCATGCTTACGGGTCGGTGGGAGCGTTATGTTTCAACTGCCCGAACTGTGGCGGAATCAAGCAACTGCAACCCAAGAAAATCTATGGCCGCACTTGTGATACGAGGCGGAAAGATACTTGCAGCCGCACCCAATATGAAGAACCATAGAGGTTCAATTCATGCTGAAGCCAACGCTTTGGCTCGCATGACTTATCAAAAACGCCGACCTAAAGGAGCGACAGTCTTTGTGGCTCGCTTCCGTCAAGACGGAAGTTTTGGTAATGCCAAGCCTTGCTCCAATTGTATTCAATTTTTGAAAACACATAGGGTGAAAGATGTGGTTTGGACTACGGCCAATCAAACTCTTGAGTTTTGTTCCCTTAGTGAATTGGAAAATGATTACTTGCCCCACCCTACTAACGAAGCCCGACAGATTAAACCACAAGGCTTAAATGGTAGCAAGGGTTAGGAATCATTATGAAAGACTACTCGGACATCTTTTATCCTCCACATTGGAGGTCGGGCGACTTCATCTTGAATCCCGGTTCTTTTGAAATTAGAGAAGATAAGAACTTTTCACCGCCCAAAGAATCGGTGGAGAGCATTCCTAATGACCCTAATAAATTAGGAGTCTATGGTAAGCAATTCACACTCGCTTATTCATTCAGCCCTGCTACCAATTGGCACTTGGAAAATGAAGGCGAAGGATATGGCTACACCCGAAGCACACGAGGTTGGGGATATAAAAGCACCCAACAGACCGTGCCATTGGAAGATTTCATTGGAATGCAAACGGAAATCAACGCCATGTATGGAGCCTACGGACTAACTTTTGGTGGTGCATTGATGACCGAGCAAATCAACAAGATTTGGAAGGATTTTAACTATGTTTGGATTCACAATAATGCCGAGCAATTGAAAGCCTTGTTTGAATCCCCATTAGGCGATAAGACTACTTACATTATTATTGGAAGTCCAAGCAATTACAGGGGCGATACTATCAATATCATTATCAAACTCAAAGATGGCAAAAAGGAAGTCTTTGAATGGATAGCACATGAGAAAGTCCAAGGATATAGCAGGTCTAAATACCAAACTTTGTTTAAGACTACGGAAGGTGGTGTCCAATCCCCTGCCGGACTCGCTCAAAGATTCCGGCAACAATTTGAAAGACTAATGCCCGATGTGAACGCCACAAAATTACCGAAGTGGCTCCCTACTGTATTACCAAAAACCGTTGCCGAAGCCCAAATTAAGGAACTTGAAATGTTCTTGGAAAGTGATGAAATCATTGATGCTGAAGATGATGAAACAGATACAATCTCCAACAATAAGATTAGAAAATTAGACCCAAAAGATTGGCCTTATGAAAAGATAATTGGAATTGTTAGTGAATTAACCGATTGGAACTCGGCTTCTTTCAAAGGACTTTATGATTTTGATGCGAATGCTACATTAGTAGGTTCACAAGGTAAGAAGGTTGATGACTATGCAAAGGATGTATTAGTCCTTACTAATGGTGGACCTGCAAATCTTCAAGGAAGATTGGGCGCACAGTCAAGACTATTGTTTGCTTGGGAAAAAGAGGATGCAATGAAATGGCTTATTGAAAATAGACCCAAAGGAAAGAGGATATACAAGAAGGCTGAAAGGAATGGGGAATTGATGAACTTGTTTCACAAAACTTTCTTGGAGAAAATAATGAAGGGTGTGGATGATAAAGTCCTAAGAAATCAAGTATCAATGGTTAAAGAGGAATACGACATTTCAAGATTTTTCAATGAGAACGCCGAAGTAAGCAATTACGGTGATAAATACCATTTCAATGATAGATGGCACTTTGGAGAACCCTACTTTCCGGGCCACCGGCGAAGTGGTGGGATGCAACACGCTACGGTGGCTGACCTCAAACCCAAGTTAAAAGAGAGAGGGCTAAAAGTATCGGGCAAGAAAGCCGATTTGATTGATAGATTGAAACTCAAAATGAAAGAGGAATATACTTCTATTGAGTTATCGCCCGTTCAGCCTCAAATGAAAAAAGTTAGGTTTGGAAATTGGCATTCAGCCTTTGTTCCAACTCGGTTAAAGTAAAGCATTAAATAGGTGAAAATTAAGTAGCCTTATTATGACGGATTACAGGGACCGAAATTGGCTGGAAACAGAATACCTTAACAAGAACCGAACCATGAGTAGTATTGCTACGGAATGCGGAGTTTCTTCTATGACTATTCAAAATTGGTTAGACCGCCATAGCATCCCGACACGCCCAAGAGGTCGCCGTTCATCCACTTCCACTCCAAGAGTTCGTGAAGCAGTAATGAGTGTTTCCAAGAAGGAGTTTCAATCCATGCAAGATGAAATTGACGCTCTCCGTGCGAGAATCTCAAACATCGGCAACTGAAACTACCTATTAAGTAGGTAATAGCCGTTAAAGGCTACCATGACTACTCTCAAAGCCACCCTCTTAGCCGGACCATTCAAAGACGCACTCAAAGGTCTTGAAGCCTTAAATGAACAAGCAGTTTTTGAAATTGATTCAACCGGAATCGTAGTAAAGTGTTTGGATAATGAATGCACAACTGTTCTCCGTGTAAATCTTGAAACAGATATTTTCTCGGAATACGAGTATAAATCTTCCACATCACCAACTAAACTTGGTGTAGTTTTGGCTCGTATCAAAGATATTACCAAAACATTGACCGTCAAGGATTTGCTGACTTTAGAATACGATAGTGAGCAATCACAATTCCTAACTATTTCAGCCAACGGTATTCGCCGAACAGTTAGATTGGTTAAACTTGATTTGATTAAGCAAGTCAAAACTTTGCCAACTCCCGAAGATGGATGGAAGTTCAGCGGAACTTTGCCATTGAAAGGAATGAAAGATTTTCTTCGCACCGTGCCGGATTCAATTCAACAATTTTCAGTAGTGGCTACAAAAGACACTTTGTATCTAAGAGCCATGCACGGAGAAGAACCTATTGAATGGAATCCAACTGTTGATAATTGGATTCAAGAAAAAGATGCAGTAGTGGAATACTCCTTGGCGAAAGTTAAGGCGGCGACTCATGCTGGAAAGAAGGCGGAGGCCGCCGTGATGGGTGGCCCCGAACTACCTTTGTGGGTGGAATGGGAACAGGCGGAAGGGCTATCCTTTACTGCCGTTATCGCTCCAAGAATCGGGAGGTCGGATTGAATGCGAACTAAACCGACTAACTATGAAGCAGCCAAAATGTTGGTATCAATGGATGAAGAAATCACCGTTCCAGCATTAGTATCAAGACTCTTAGATGCGGGGCGTAGGGAAATGCCAACTAAGCGAGAACTCTCGGCCAAGATGACTAAAGACCGAGATTTTGTAGTAGTTTCAAGAGCCACCGGAAAAACTCCGACCATCTTCCGCCGAATCGGTTAAGGTCTTGAATACACAGGTCTTGACTCTTGATTATGCGTGTTTGGAAACCGCCGTTGGCGGCACCATTCCGAACCATTAAGTAGCAGTTCACAACAACAGTAGTTCCTATGACTTCCAACTATGAACCCAAAGATTTCGCAGCAGTAATTTTTAACCAACGATACTCCCTCAACGGTGATGAATCATGGGGTGATGCTTGCCGAAGAATCGCATCACACATTGCGGCAGCCGAACACAATGGCAATCGTCAAAAGTGGGAAGATAGATTTACCGAAGCCCTAAGTTCAGCCAAGTTCATTCCCGGTGGAAGGATTTGGTATGGCTCCGGACGACCCAAAGGACAACTACTAAATTGCTTCGTTATTCCAACAGACGACTCTCGTGAGGGTTGGGGTAAAACTGTTTCCGATATGCTGGTAATTTCCGGAACAGGTGGCGGAGTGGGAATCAATTTTTCACCTATCCGACCTCGTGGAACTCCTATTCGTGGAACCGGTGGAGAGGCTACGGGTGCAGTATCACTTATGGAAGTTATTAACCAAACCGGTGAAGTTATTAAATCCGGTGGTGGCCGAAGAACTGCTCTTATGCTTTGTTTAGACTACAAGCACGGAGATATTATGGAGTTCTTGCATAAGAAGTTCAACAAGGTTAATTTGGAAGATGAAGAAAGTCTAAGCAAAGCGATTACTGAATCATTCCCTTACTTACCGGCTGGTGAGCGAGATGCTATGATGGAAGTTGCCTTTAGTGATGGAATACCCGAAGATGCGGATATTATTGAATCCGTGCTACGCCCATTGATTAAACATCAAAAAGACCAAACTTTGAAGAATGCTAACATCAGCGTTTTGGTGGACAACGATTTCTTTGAAGCCGTTAAGAATGAGGACGACATCGTAGTTACATGGAGAGGTAATGAAGTTACAACATTCCCTGCCAAAGAATTGTGGGACTTATTGATTCACAATGCTTGGGAGTCCGGTGAACCCGGAGTTTTGAACATTGGTCTTGCCAATGAAATGAACAACATCCATTATCATAAGCCCCTAATCTCCACAAACCCTTGTGGTGAGATTTGGTTGGAAGCGTATGGTTGCTGCGACTTAGGAGCCATCAACCTCGCCCAACACATTAACGATGATGGAACAGATTTTGATTGGGATGCACTCAATGATACCGTAAATCTTGGAATCCGATTTTTGGATGATGTCTTGGATGTGAATACTTACCCATTGGCTGAAATTGAAAAGAATTGTAAAGATGTCCGAAGAATTGGACTCGGAGTTATGGGATTGGGCCACGCCCTCGTAAAACTTGGTGTAAGATACGACCGTGCTGATGGCCGAAAGAAAGTGGACCAATTGTTTAACTTCATCAAGAAGAACGCTTACGAAGCCTCCACATACCTTGCAGCGGAAAAGGGATGTTTCCCATCCTTCAAGGCCGAACCTTTCCTTGAAAGTGGATTCTGTAAGACACTAACTAAATCCCTACGCCGAAAGATTATGGAGTATGGTATGAGAAACTGTGCCGTATTGACTATCGCCCCAACCGGAACAACCTCTATTCTCGCAGGGACAAGTTCGGGTATTGAACCAATCTTTGCACCGGGATATAAGCGAACCTATTATGCTGACGCTGAAGGTAGCAACGATAGAGTTTTGAAAACTGAAATTGTGATTGACCCACTCTTTGAACAACTATGGAGAGAATCGGGCGACTTGGAAAGTTTGGCCGATGTATTTGTTGGAGCAATGGACATTTCCGTGGAGGACCACTTGCGTATGCAAGCCGTTTGCCAAGACCACATAGACAATGCCGTTTCCAAAACAATCAATATGCCATCGGATTACCCTATGGAAGATTGGAGCGCAATGATGCTGAAGTATGGGCCACGCCTCAAAGGAACTACGGTCTATCGTTCCGGTAGTCGTGGTAATGAACCTCTTTCACCAATGACCGCACAAGAAGCCATTGAATATCTCGTATCAAAGAGTGATGATGCACTTCTTGGTGCGGCTATGTCGGACTGTCCTTCGGGAATATGTGATGTATTACCGGCAACCGAAGATGAAGAAGTTGCGGCGGAATGAGTATGGACAAACGAGAAGTTTGGCTTAAGGCTACCCATGACTTTGCCAACGGCTTCTCATCTTGCCCTCGGAAAAAGTTTTGTGCCATAATTGTGGACCAAGACAATCAAATTGTTTCACTTGGCTACAACGGTAATTTGAGAGGACAATGTGGCGACCTTTGTGGCGGGAACAGTTGCCTCCGAGATACTCTTGAAATCCCATCGGGTGAACAAACCGATGTGGGTTGTGTTCATGCGGAAGAAAATGCTATTCTCAATTGCGCCCGTCAAGGCGTATCGTGTAAAGATACGACCATGTATGTGAATGGAGAGCCTTGTAAAAAGTGTGCTGCCCGTATCGTTCAAGCCGGAATTAAAACTGTGGTCTATCGGGAAGGCAATTATTCTCCCGAAGGCATTGAGGTCTTGAATACACATGGCGTTGTTGCCGTTGCTATTAAGTAGTCGGCTCGCCAATCATAAATTATGAACCCTATTGTCTTTGCAGGTTTTATATTAGGTGGTTGGAATCTTGCATCCGCCTATTCAGTAGGGAAAGATACTCAATCCGGTAAGATGCCCGGACCCAAAAGTTTTGGCTATACTCTTGCAGCATTGCTGGGAGTGACCGGGGCAACTCTTGGTTACTATTCCATGAAGGCCCAAGAAAACCCTAAACTTTTGGCGGCGGAAAGAATGCACGGTGATGACCGATTAGACCGTTGGGTTGAGGACTTTTATGGAGATGATTATGATTGGGTGTTGCTCGGACAAGAGCAAGACCATGATGTTCACGAAATCTTAGAGGATTTTATTGTATTAGATGACGAAGGTAATGAGTATGAAGGCATTGCTATCACCTATCGTGCCGAATCTTGGCAAGGAATCTCATTAGCGGGAACTGTGGATGAGATAGATGAAATGTTAGGACGCAAGAAAGAGGCGGAAACCTTTGAAGCCGAGTATTTTGAGAATAGTAGGTATGCTTCTATGGAAGGAAGATTTCCTAAGTTAATGAATAAGGGAGATTATGGAGTTCTTGAGGACATTTGGGATAGGGATTGGAGAGATAGTGAATATCCTATTGATGACGAAGGCCACTTGCTTCAATTATCTTGTGTTTGGAATGAGGATTATTCTAAAGCCACGATTCAAAACTTTCTCAAACCTACTCCGAAAGGTTTATTACAAGCCGATTTATACATCAACGGCGAATGGGAGAATAAAGACGGGATGCTTGACTCATGGGGAGCATTCAATGAGGCTTTCCCCGACATACCCGGACTTAAAGAAATATGGGCTGACTTAATGGGTAAGGATGTAAAGGACTACGATTATGACGACTATGAGTGGAACGATGACTTCCAAAACCACCGGTATGAGTTTGATTTTGTTAATGATTTTGAAGAAAAGTATGAGAAGTTCAGTCGGGCATTTTACAAAATAGATGCGTCATTTAAGGAGGCTATGTCTAAGATAGGATTCCAAGGCGCATTCATGGGCTTGCCATTTCATCAAGGCATCCATGAGTTTGTTTGGGAGTTTGATATTTTTGAACCCGTTATATGCACAGACCACAAATGGTCTAACGCCTATGTGAGAGATACTGAATATGATGAAGATGGTTCGGGTTCAGTTACCTTCGGTCAAGATTGCACGATTTGTGGAGTCCAAAGACGAGGTTCAGCGTATAGCGAAGTTTCATGGGATATGGAAGCCGAATCTTTTGGGGCGGAAGGAAATAAACAATGGGATAAGATATTGGCTATGATAAATCAGTATGATATGAACCATACCGAAGGGGCGGATTACTCCTATGTCCCCGAAGGAAAACATAAGAGCGAATTACCGCCATTTTTGAACAAAGAATTGGTTGATAAAAAGTTGCCCCAAGACCAAGAAAATATCGCATTGATTATGGATTGGTGCGGAGATGGAGTAAGGAGTAATGGAACCCATGAAGGTATGCTTGCGGTCGGCCCAAATATCAGCGAAGAAACAGTAGTTAAACAATTACAAGATTGGGGATTAGATACCTCTAACATCAATTGGAAAAACTTTGGTTATTTTTCCACATCGGGAACATCAACCAATCCCGATTACCCCGATGAATTGAAGATTTATCAATTCCCAATACCCAACACTTCGCTTTGCCAATGGTCTAATGCCTATGTCCGAGATACTGAATATGACGATGATGGAACGGCTTACACCACATTCGGCCAAGATTGCATAAAATGTGGTAAGCAAAGACGAGGCACTATCAGCGGAGATGTTTCATGGGACAAAAATGCTGAAACCATAGAATATGACCCTAAACATTACAACGATTTATTGGCTGGCAAGGTCAATTCCGAACTCAAAGAATCTATGAGAGAAGAAGGATGGCCCGAAGATGAAATCAATCTCATGTATGCCATCCCTCATGCTTCCTACGCTGGATTCATACCGGAAGTTCAAGCAAGAGAATTGTTTGATGAGATTCACAAGTTCAATGACCCGGCCAATCAAAAACAATATGAATCCGAAACCCAAACTTTTGAAGCACCAACTCCATACGCTAATGCCGACCAAGAAGCCTTCACAAAGAGTTACTCAAGGAAGGCCAAAAATCCTTGGAGCAAATTAACAAGAAATGTTAGTTTCAAAAGATTAGGTAATGCTGGCCGTTATGGTGGAAGAAATAGTGTTTTTAGGATTCCTTCAGCGAATGTGACGGCGGTAGGAGGGCAACAAGAAGCCATAAGTTTGATTGAACAATATACTATGATGGCTACATACGCTCGTCATGTATGGGTGAGTCGTGTAAGTAAAGGTCAAGGTCTAAGTAATGACCCCGAAAAGATTAGTAAGTATCAAGGAACGATGGCCCAAAAAGCATTACTTCCTCAAATCAAGAATATGGAGGCATTGAGCAAACTTCCAAACATTGATGTAGCCACGCATTATGAAAATGTATTTACTGCTGCCAACAAAAGAGAGGATAGATGGGTTGATGAATTAGAAGAAAGAATACTTCAATTAAGGAAAGCCATTGCTTTGAGCAAAGCCATGCAAGGGCCTATGAAGAACATCAAGTGTATTGGTAGTAACTATGCACCCGTTGAAAATGAAGGCGGTTATGGAAGAACAAATTATAGCAGCCGAAATCCATATCCGGAAGGAGATAACATATTCAATAGTAGTTGGGAAAAGGACCCCAATACCGAGGACATCATCCTAAAGGATAGCGGTTATTACAACAATACATTAGCAACCTATTATGCAATTTTGGACAAGATGCGGTTTTACGAAGGAACTCCATCCACCAAAGAAATACTTAGTAGTGGCGGTAGCGTTTCCCTCCCTCAAGCATCTTACACCACAGACGGTGGTTATAGTTGGTCCACAACCTCTTACTTCGCACAATTATTAGCAGCAACAGACAACACCCTTACCCAAAACAATTACAATGCTATCCGCAAAGAGCCGGTGCGAATTGACTATTCCAGCGGAAATACCCTTAGTGGCAAACAATACGACAATGCCTTAGTTTGGGACATAGAAGGTTGGGAAACTGACCGCACTCCCAACTATCTTTTGGGGACTCTCCTTCCATTGGGTAAAATGCCCTACATAGACACCTTCTCAATTGAAGATATGGAAGTGTTGAAGAATAAATTGACTAAGGCTAAGAACAAATTAGCCAAGAAAGCAGCCGATAAGAAAGCCAAAGAGGAGGCTGATGCTGCTACCCGACAAAAAAGGCAAGCCCAAACCGATGCCATCAATGCTTTCTATGAAGTGAATGGAAAAATAGACCGTATGATTAAACGCCGTGTTAAGGCGGCTGCGGAAGCGGGCTTAGACCCTGCCGACATAGCCACTTTCCTTGAAGATTTACAGGCCGATTTAGAGGAGTTCATGGCTGACCTTGATATGGATGAATACTTGAAGGAGGAATAGTTTTGGGTCTTGAATCCACAGATTATGTTTTTGAACTAATGGATAGTCTTGAAAGTGCTGGTTATCCAACTTACATTGTTGGAGGGGCCGTGCGTGATATGATATTAGAGCGTCCCATAAAAGATTTGGATGTCGCAACTGCGGCTACACCGGAGGAGTTACGCAAACATATTGAAAACAATCTCCAAAACTTTACCTACATTACCGGAGGAGAAGCCGATAAAGCAATTGGTAACTTAGTATCATTAGTCAATTTCCCAAACCATAAAGCGGGAACGCCTCACGATATTGAGGTCGCTACTTTCCGAATTGATGCGGGATATGAAAAGGATGAGCATGGGAATCCGGATAGAACAAGGCCCTTGCTTAAGCCGACCAAAACTTTGGAAGAAGATGTGAAACGCCGGGATTTTACAATCAACGCTATGGCAATGAAAAGTGACGGGACAATTATTGATTTAGTAGGAGGCCGTCAAGATATTGAAGATGGAATCATACGAACTGTTGGTAAGCCATCGTCAAGGTTTGCCGAGGACCCCGTTAGAATGCTTAGGGCCGTGCGATTCGCAACTCGTTACCGATTCACAATGGAACCAGCAACAAGGAAAGCCATTACTGAACATTTGTCTTGGTTAGATAGAATATCACCGGAAAGGATGAGAAATGAAATGGGACAAGTTTTGGGAAACACTAACGGTTTCAAAGAACTTTACGACCTTGGAATCATTCCTCATGTAATGATAGAATTAAGTGGCCTCAAAACTTTTAGACATAATCCAAAATATCATCCCGAAGGAACGGTATATGACCACTACAATGCCATGTTCAATGAATTGGCCGGTGCTAAGAGAGGACTGTATGAAGTTCCGGTCAAAACTGAAGGATATGGAGCCGATGACTTGTTGGCATGGGCTTTACTATTCCACGACATCGGGAAACCTATGTCGGCTGAAGCATCTAACAAAGGGGATTGGTTCACATTCTATGAACACGAACTACTCGGTGCCACTATCTTCTATGATAACTACGGTAGTAAGGTCAAAAGTTCTCCGTTTAGATTTTCTAACAAAGAAACCGCCGCCATAACTTATACTACGAAATCACACATGGCAATGTTTTGGGATGCCAAGAAGTTTGGCAAAGTATCTAAGTTAGTAAGTGACCCTCACTTTGAACTACTTACTGCGGTAGCCTACTTTGATGCTAACCACCGACCTAAAGGAAAGTTTTGGGATGATAGGATGGAGTTTCTCGGTAACATCCGGGAAGAAGTTGAGCAGCGTGAACTCGCCGAACCATATCCCAAAGGATTCGGTAAGAAAGTTGCGGATGGCTTAGGATTACAAGGCCCGGAAATCGGAGAAGCCGTAAATCGTATCAAAGAATTAGTTTTATCGGGGAAGTTCCCTACATATCAGTCGGCTTTGGACTATGAAATCAGCAAGATATGAAGTTAATCATTAAGTAGTCGGGAAACAAAACATGATAATAAGCGGTGTTATAAAATGAACCAACTAATTGATAAAACCTGTAATGTATTGACTGATAAGAAAGTAGTGGCCGGTGTCCTGTTCCTAATGGGTATTCACCAATTCAATATCCACTCCGACCTCCCTGTATTGGGCTTCTTTAGCCGAGATAATTTCGGCTCAATGGACCTATTCATGGGAATCACCCCACTAAAGGGACTTGGTGCAATAGCGGTTGCTTCCGCTGCTTGCATGATTCTCCGCAAGTGAGTTCAGTCCACATAACATAAAACGGACGGAATACTATGTGCGAATTGACCGACACTTTACTACGCCTACACCGCCGATGTGAAGAAACGGTTACGCTTACTACTACAATGAAAGCGTCATTGGAGGAATATAATCAAACACTTCATCACTTAGCACTATTACTTGAGGGAAGGGATTATGCCGAGTCGCCGAAATGATGATGTTGAAAAGGAGTTCACCAAAGACCTTCTATCACTAATCAAAAGTAGTATTACTTCCAATCAACACATGAATGAAGCAATCATTCGCCTTCAAGAACAACAAAGTAGCCTTGAAGATGATGTTTCCGCCCTACTCAAAGTCGTAAGAGATGGCAATGGCCGTCCAGCATTACTTTCACGATTAGATAACTTGGAACGCCAAGTTAAACAAGACAATGAAGGCCGACAAATGCGTTGGGATTTGCTATTGGTAGCAGTTCCGGGTATTTTGGCTTTGCTCTCTCAAGCAATGGGAATGGGTTAAATAGGTAATAACCTAAGAGAGTATTATGCCCTATCTTAGTGATGAACATAAGAATGAATTAGATGATGCTATCATTGACCTTACGACCACACTTACTGAAACCGATGTTTCTATTCCCGGCGGATTGAACTACATCATTTCACAAATCGTTGATAGAGTTGTAGTGAAGCACGGTGAATCTTATTCACTTTACAATACTATGCTCGGCAGCGTTGAAGCAGCCAAACTTGAGATTTACCGCCGACTAATCGCTCCTTATGAAGATACCAAAATTAAGGAAAATGGTGATGTATTCGCCAAGAAACCTAAGAAGCGAAGCAAAGGCCAGCAAAAACTTCCGAGGTCTTGAACCCAAGAACTTTTAAGTAGTGAAAGCGACAAAGCGACTTCATGCCTTATGCAGACCCGGAAAAGAAGCGACAATACATGGCTTCGTATAACAAGAAATGGTATCAAGCCAACAAAGAACCACGCAATTTAGTTTCAAAAGCGGTTGCGAGAAAGAAAGACCTTCGCTCCAAAAAGCGAAGATGGCTTATGGATAATCTTGGAGGCAAATGTGCCTTGACCGGAAACGACAATGGACTTGACCTTGATGTATTCCTAAAGAATCCTTCCGACCGTCAAACATGGAAGGCCGTTGGTGGTAAAGGACACCCTAAATCTGTCTATGATTATTCATGGTCGGAACTACGGGACCATGTAGCCAAGTTTGTAATCCTAAATCGTGACCAAGTTTCCGAGTATTATTCTAACCAAGGAACTGTGGATAGTGGGCTTGGACTACGAGCCGAAGAAGAAGAATGAGTGATGTAAAATGCCTCATGTCGTTACCGAAGCCTGTGTTAATCACAAATACCAAGATTGTGTAGCAGTTTGTCCGGTTGATGCTTTCCGTGAAATGGAAACCTATCTTGTGATAGACCCCGATGAGTGCATTGATTGTGGAGCCTGTATTCCCGAATGTCCCGTTGAGGCTATCTTTGAAGAAAGCGAAGTTCCCGAATCCTTAGAAGAATGGATTGAAAAGAATGAAACTGAATCTATGGATGCGGAAGTAGCCGAGGGCGATTCACCCGTATTAGGCAACTAAACGGGTCCATAACGGGCGAAGTCCGTTGTCCCTTGGGACATGGACCCCAACCTTAATATACCTCGTGCAACAACAACTAAACATGGCAATTCTAACGGAACCCAAAGTCAGCACAGTCAAGGAATCTTGTGGTGCTTGCGGAGAGTCTTGTGAACCCAACACCGGATGTCCGGGCAGTTGTTCCCATCATAATGCCTCCGTAGTTACGCACACTACACGCTACGCTATGTCCGAAAGAATTGTATGCGAGGATTGTGGCTTTTGGGAAGAAGTCAATTCCATGAGCATTTATGATATTAAGTGCTATTGAAATAAGGGGAAAAGCAGGGGTTTGAATACATGGCTAAGAAGATTTGGGACGATTGGAACGACATTCCGGTATGGAACTTGAAAGGCTTTATCGCCGACCATTGGACGGACATTGTTTTCTTTGGACTACTACTAACAGTTGCCGCCGTCATGGGGTTTCTGTCGTAATCATTAAATAGGAGATAAGGAGGAATATAAAATATGCCAGCACTTCGTTACACCCAACTCAATTGGAACTCCATGAGAGAGTTCTATGATGCAACTACAAGAGGACAAGGATATTTGGGTGGACAACTTAGCGACCGCCGATACAAGTTATACGAGAAATTGTCCGAAGAAATAGCCAATCACTACCGAAAGGAATCCGGGCGATATAACAATCGTTACATTTCATACTATGCAAGAAATCCATTAGGAATGGGTTGTCCAACTCAATGGATTGATTTTAGCCGTGGATATGGCCGAAGCAATTACGGGCCAATCATGGGAAGTGGACCATTTAATTGGGACCTTAATACTACACCATCGGGCTATGGAGAGGAGCGAGCAATTGGAGTCAATGGAGAAATGGCTACTTTTGATTTATCATCATGGGTTAAACACATACACAACTACTCTTTTTCCGGGCAAGAGTTTGCTTCAGCATTTACTAAAGTTACGGGTGAATCCCTTGTCCGAACATTAGAGGGTCTTGGTAACCAAGATTGCTATGATGTTTTGGTTGCTTTGATGACGAGTAGGCAAGTCGGAGGATATTATGAGTTGGAATACGACCCTTCACACGGAGTTCCTAAAGCCAGCAATCCTGTGGAAATTGTCCAAACAAGTTTGTTTGAGGACAGTATGAACCAGCGACAACCGATTGATAGAGTAATTCAACACATGGGAGCCATTAACCTACTAACTCAAATGAAGTTCATCCGTAAGTTTTACCAAAACAATCCTTTTGCTGATGGAGCGCAACTTTGGAATGGTGACCGCAAAGGTTTGAAAGTAGTTTTGTATGGCGAAAAGAAACCCGCTTATCTTGATTACACAACTATGTTGCCGATGCCAAGCACACATAAGAATGCTCCCGCCGGAGGGTCAGCCGAAAATGCTGAATACTATCGTGATGATTTCATGTATGACCTCAATTCAATATCATTTTGGATTGGATATTATTTCGCAAACACCGACAAAGTGGCCGATATGTTGGAAGATTCCATCAACCATCTCATTAACGAACATTGGGATGCTCTCAAGAACATTTACAATAAGGAATTGAATCTATCTAACAAGACTACTCAAGCAAGAATCCGCAAGTCGGCGTTAGCCAAACTCGCTCAAATCACCAATTTGGATGATAACACGAAGCGAAGGATTGTTTCTCAATCCATTCAAATGGATAATCCCTACACTATGCTTGGTGTTTTGGGAATGACTCAACAAGAAGCCGAACTAATCCAACTTAATTTCAAGGACTTGTCTAAATTGGTAGGTAAGAAGTTTTGTGAAGAAGTCCGTGATGAGATTGCGGAAGGCCAACAGTCCCGATTGGACCAAACTCAAGCCAAACTTGATGCGGAACTTGTGGAACTCAATCGCTTGAAGAAAATTAAGTTTTGAAGCATTCTATTAAATAGTCGTGAGGACAACTTCACACTATGTCTGCATATCGCCGCCACATGGCTGAATACTTTGCACAAAAAGCCGAGAACTATTCGGATGCAACCGCAACCCACACACCGAGCGATTCGGCAACTCCTAATGAGTATGAACCTGCTCTTACACCAAAGGGAATGGTAACTTTTGATGAAGCCGTCCACGCTGCTGAAATGAAACAAGGTTACAATGACCGAGATGACGAAAGTATTGGTATGCGTCATCGTGGACACCACGAGCAATCTCTCAAAGACCGCCGTGATGAATCCAAAGGAATGACTGATTCAATGAATCCTCATCATCCATATTCGGATGTTAGCACTATGAGTGCTGAAGGCTCGGCTGGCGACCAAGTAGTTTCTTGGGAGAATCCTTCGGGTGTAAGTTCTCCCTCCGGACCTCCTTCCAACATTATGTGGGCTGAAAATACCAAATCTTTGTCCGAAGAAAACAAGAAATTGAAGGCTGCATTGAGAGCCACAGTTGATGCTTTGAATGATTGCATGGAAGATAATCCATATTCGGAAAGTTTTGAAGATGATTATGACGCTCTATGGGAAAATCACAATCTTGGACAATGGACCAAACCATTCAGTTCCGAACAAGGCTACAACGACCGTGATGACGAAAGTATTGGGATGCGACACCGTGGTTCACACCAGCAAAGCCTGAAGGACCGCCGTGACGAGTCCAAAGGAATGACTGATTCTATGAATCCACACCATCCTTACTCCGATGTTAGCACCATGAGTGCTGAATCAGCCGGAACTTCCGGTCAAGGAGTTCCCGTATCTTATGGAGGCATACCATTGCCATCCGATGCAGTAGCGGAACTTGATGCTGGACGAGATGACTTCGCAACCGTTATGTCCGAAATGGGAGCCGAAACACAACTTAAGCCAAAAGCATCAAAGAAACCAGCATACCGTAAGAAAGGTCGTGCCAAATCTCAAGGTTCTCAAAATGACCCCTGTGCTAAATCCGACCGTGCTTGCCCGTTAGATGCAAACCTTTGGCAACGCTCCAAGCAAAGAGCATCCAAAGAATATCGTGTTTGGCCTTCACCACACGCTTCAGCGTATGCAGTTCAACTTTACAACCAAGCAGGTGGAAAGTGGAGTAGGGCTACCGGTAAGAAACACCCTGCTGCTAAATCTAAGAATCTAAACCAAAACTCTCTTGGAAACTACTACGGTGGAAACTATGAAAGAAAGGGCGAAAAAGGAAACGCCGTTGATTTCTCAACTCGCCGTGTAAAGACTTCCTCCAAAGGTTCCGCTGGGGACCCGTTCTGTGGCCGTGCATACACCAAAGATATGTCGCCGGAGGAGTTCCGAAAGTCATTCCCACGATGCCTTCCTAAAGATGGAGCCGATAATCTTTCATCTCGTGGACAACGCAAGGAAACTCTCAAAAAGAGAAGCAAACTTAACAAGCGTAAGTTCACCGGAGGCGGTGGTGTAGCCGTTCCTGTGGACCGTGCAAAGCATAAGTCCAAGAAACCTTGATTAGCAAACTTCAAATAGTTGCTTCATCAACAGATGACTATGCAAATCCGTTTAGAGGTTACACCATACCCTACATTTCCGCCCGCAGTTGCTATGGCAAAGGTAGTTAGTGAAACCCAAGATTCCAAAGTAATTCTTTTGGAAGAATCATATTTTATCATGGGACAAAAGATGTTCTCGGAAGGAGATATGACTACCTTAGTGCATAATCGTGTAGTTGATAGTCGCTTACCTTCTTGGCTTGAGAACCGTCAAGGTGGCCTAATCATGGCTAACAAAGGTTGGAATGGTAAGTTTAGTGAAGTAGTAACTTATCCGGATTATGGCAATAACAAGGGAAGATACGGTCAAGCACGAATGTCTATTGAAGAAGCCCGACAATTTCACAAAGACTACTTGCGTAGTCAAGTCATGGGCTGGGAAGAATACAAGAAGTATGTTAGTCCTGTAATCAATTTTACTGAAGAATTGGGAAGCGACATTATTAGTGAAATGGGAAGCAGTAGTGATTGGGATGAATCCGACCCCGATGAAGTAAATGAAGCCTATGACGAAAGCCTTAGAGAATGGTTGGACTTACTAACGGCCAAACAATTGATTAGGTTGAACTTTTATCTTGATGGCGAATCCATCAATGAATACAAAAAGATGGGGCTTTTGGAGCCGGATATTATTGAAACCACGATTGAAGAATTGAAGAAAAGACTTATTGAAGATTTCAAAGAAGAATTGAGTTCCTATGATTTTGATGATATTGCATCGGCAAGAAGTAGCCATTTAGAGTATCTCTATGAGTCAAGATACGATTAAGGGTCTTGAATACACAGTATTGCACGGTAACTCCGAAGCATTAAGTAGTTGAAACCTATAATGTAATGTTTAGAGGGAAAAGCGGTTTCCCTATGAACGACAAGAAATTGATTAAAATGGAGAACAAAACTAAAATTAAAAAGACGAAGATTATTACTGCGATTCTAACTGCTATGATGCTTGCCATGAGTGCAGGTGTTGTAAGTGGAGATGGGTCCGACCCATTAGACCCCTCCGATGGTGGGGCTGATTGGGATGGTGATGGTCTAACAAATGCCGAAGAACAAGCAGCCGGAACCAACATGAACAATGCTGATTCCGATGGTGATGGCTTACCCGATGGATGGGAAGTCGCACATGGACTGAATCCTACTAATGGAGGGGATGGTAATGCCGACCCCGATGGTGATGGATTAAGTAACGCTCAAGAATATGCTCAAGGAACCAATCCTAATAACGCCGACACCGATGGTGACGGACGACCCGATGGCTCCGATGCTTTCCCGAATGACCCTAACGATGGTGAATACTCCGACTCCGATGGAGATGGTATTCCCGATGCTTACGACCCCGATTTCCAAGAGTCCGATGAGGGCAGCGGAAACGGTGGAACCGAAGGTGGCGGAGAAGGTCAAGGAGAAGGCGAAGGCCAAGGACAAGGACAAGGCCAAGGTCAAGGTCAAGGCCAAGGACAGGGCCAAGGACAGGGGCAAGGTCAAGGTCAAGGACAGGGTTCCGGACAAGGACAGGGACAAGGACAAGGACAGGGACAGGGACAGGGACAAGGCCAAGGTCAAGGACAAGGGCAGGGTCAAGGTCAAGGTCAAGGTCAAGGACAACAACAAGGCCAAGGTCAGCAAGGTCAAGGTCAGCAAGGACAACAAGGCCAACAAGGTAACCAAGGACAACAAGGACAGGCTGGACAACAAGGCCAGCAATCCGGCCAAGGTCAATCCGGACAACAGGGCCAGCAAGGTCAGCAAGGCCAACAACAAGATAACGGCCAAGGTCAGCAACAACAAGGTGGCGAACAGGGCGGTCAGCAAACTGAACAAGAGCAACAACAACAAAATGGTAACAATCAAAACGGACAAAACCAACAACAACAGGGCCAAACTCAAAATGGACAACAAGGGCAACAAGGTAGCCAAAACGACCAACAACAAGGCCAACAGTTAGATAGCCAAGACCAAAATGGCGATAACGATAACGATGGTGATGGTATTCCCGATGATTTAGATACTGATGATGATAACGATGGAATCCCCGATTCAATGGATGATTCACCTACCGACCACGATAACGATGGTATTGATGATGCGGAAGATAACGATGATGACGGAGATGGAATTGATGACCGAGAGGAAGTCAATGACGGCAACGACAACACCGATATTTACGACCACGATAATGACGGAATCCAAGATAGGTTTGACTTTGATATTGATAACGATGGAATTGATAATTGGAATGACTTGTATGATAACGGCTCGGACGCTTCACGGGACCACGATAACGATGGTCTAAATGATGGCGTGGATGACGATGACGACAACGATAACATTCTTGATGTTGATGAAATCGGAGGAATGTGGTCATCATACCGATACGACCACGATAACGATAACATTTGGGATGCAACCGACTTAGACGATGATAACGATGGTCTATCCGATTGGTTTGAGAATAATGACGGAAACGCTATGACGGGTCAATTTGACCACGATAATGATGGAGTTGCCGATTATCTTGATGACGATGACGATGGTGACGGAATCCCCGATGAACTTGAAAACGCATTTTAGGGTCTTGAATACACATTAGCGGAATAGGAGTGGGCGGTTTTCCGCCCCTCCTTCTTCCCAAGTCTTGAAATAGTCGTAAGGATTAGTATTCACTATGGCTAAACCTTCCATGGTATTCATATCAACAGATTACCCACCTAAAGAGAAAGATTATTCCCTTCAAACCCAAAAATTGATTGATGAGTTAGCAAAGCATCCTTCCAATAAACCCATTTACTTTATGTGGTTTGATGATGAACTTCCTACTTTTGACTCCTATTGTATGATAAGTTGGTTTGGTGATATGCCCTTTGAGGGGAAAAGACTACGCCATTATGAAACCAGCGAAGTTGAACTCTCGGATGTGCCTATGACCCTTGCATCCGTAATTCTCAACGCTGAACAGTCTAAATACAAGAAGTATGAGTTAGAAAATCCCGAAATGATAGAATTGACTCCTTGGACTGAAGATAGCGGATTAGAAGAATACGCAAGTTATGAAATGTTTTTCCAAGAACAAGCCACTCAATCTAAATACATTCAATGTGTGAACCAAGTTAGAACTTTGATGGAGAAGGGAGAGATTTTCAAAGAGCCTTTGGGTGAGATACTTTCTTGTGCCATAGTTTTCAACGCTGAAGAAGCCCAAGCGGTTATTAGAGCGTTTGCTAATTGGATTAACCTTCCCGACAAACTTAAATAGTATTGGTTGCTGGAAAATTACATGGCATTCATAAATTGGGATTCTAACCTTCCCGAAGTATTGGGTGGTCGTAGTCAAGAATCTAAAGACCGAGAAATAGCATTCATCAACGCCAATAGTGAGCAGTTAGCAAATCTTGATAATACTTCTTGGTGGCAACAAAAGATGACTCCCGAAGAATGGGAGATGAAAAAACATCCTAATCGTGGATGGAATTGGATTCCCAATCGTTTGCGAAAGATTCGCCAAAAACTTTGGCATGAGTGGTATAAGTTGCGATATGTTGATGGTGAAGATATTGTATTGAGGGATGCTCCCGATGGCGACCTTTTCTATCAAGAGGAACATGAGGGTTGTATTCGTTGTAAGCGCACCAAAGATGAGTATATTCGTGATTCTATTGCCGATGACTTAAAGCGTGATGATGGAACCCGTCATTATCATACTTGGTATTATGGTTGGTGCCGATTTTGTTCTAAAGAAGTTGAGAAAGAGATGCTATCCTATGGAAAGAAAATTATTTCTCAAATGTAGGAATAAGGTTTAAGTAGGAGATACACAAAGGGGTTTTTTATATGCCAATGAGTGACCATCAAGATTCGGAGCATTTTGCTTACTCAAGAGATTGGGATGAAATTGAAGATATGTTGTATAAAGCCGAGAGGACACTTAATTTTCACCAAATCAAGATGATGGAGTCCCGCCCCAAAAGTAAAAAGTGGGTGGAACACGCTCGTAATTTCAAAGCCCTTCAAGGAGTGGTAAAAACACTTCGTTGGGTGCTTGGCGATAAGAATGTTGAACATCCCTTAGAGTGAAGCCTTACATAGCAGAACTTACAATGGTTTAATATGGCCGACCCATTCGCTAATAAAAAGTCCAAAAAGGACATCAATTCGTTGCCACCAGCCCCGATTGCTCAAGCCGGTGATACACCCGATTGGGTCAAGTTAATTTCTAAGAAAGAGGCTGAATCCGTGAAGCAAGCCATGAAGCATGATAAAGCATTACAAAAAGTCCATGAACGACTGTATGGTGCTACCAGCCTAAGAAGCAAGCCTAACAAGAAGTAAGGCGAACCTTCAAGTATCACAACGACCAAGGTAAGTTATATGTCCATGCGTAGGCAAGGTTTTGAGTGGTCGGTAGCCGACCTCGGAAATCTTCCGCCAAAAAGATTGGCGGAGTTAGAAACTCCACAATCAGTTTTCTATTCTAAACTTGGAAGTGCTACTCTCAAGAATCGTCAAAGAACGAGTGATGATGAGTATTTAGTCATCAATTATTTTGGTAGCACCCCCGGAATCTATGGCACAGGCAACGATTGGAAACCCGGTGGTTATGTGAACTTTACTATTGGGACTACCTCATATTTCACTAATCCGGATGGCTTGCCCGGACCCGGAGTTAGCGGAGATGCACAACCTTATCCTATTACTACACAGACCAGCCCCGTATTCGTAGGCTCTTATGGAATAGAAATACCTCCCGACACGGATTGGGATTTCAAGTATTTCCTCTCTAATGCCTTCGTTGAACCGGTGGAGGACTATGACGGGACACCGTATTCTTGGGCTAACAAGTATTATGTGCCAACAGATTAAGGAGGGGAAAAGTTTGGGTCTATCATTTCGTTTGGAAACTACTTCATACCCGTGGTGGTCTAACATGGTAAGTTGGCTTTCCCAAGGGCCGGTTAATCCTAATAATGATGAAGCACAGTTTGTTATGGCTCAACAAAGAGGAGTAATCAATGCAGGGGATGTTTCCCAAAGATTTGATGGCAATGGCACAGGCGGGGTTCAACTGCCAAAAGGAGAGTATATTGTCCGTGATGGTTATTATCACAATGGCTATTACATCCTTGTTGGTGCATATAGCGTTGATGTAAGAATCAACTATCCTCGTAGTGGATTGCCTAATTTAGACACCGGCTTTTATGATGCGTGGGATGGATTCGTTTTGTTAGTAAGAGGATTTTCAGTCCTAAAGCCTCCCGTATTTGCTGAAAGTATGAAAACTTCCGTTTATGCAGGTTTCCCACCAAATAGCATTCCCGATTCTTTGCCCGACTTAACTTCATTCTGTTTCTTCCCTATGCGTTTTCCTTGGCTTCAATCTCAATGTGGAACTTTACAATCCGCATTCACCGCAGCGGAATTGGATGATTCCAACCAAGGTTTGTATGGAGTTAGACCCTATAAGAGTGGAGATAACATAGGAGTCTTTGAAAGTCCATCTCAAGACAATATCGTAATTGATGTTTGCGGATATTACAACATCCCCAATATAGGTGCTGAACCTTCATTAAGCATTTTCCCCGGACAACCTTCTAAACCCTATTGGGCCTCCATCACATTTAACATAGCCGAAGTAGTCGCCGGAGGAAGCCTATATGAGTGGGATGCTACCAACAGTATTGAAATGGTTTGGGGTGGTGCTAATAATCAATCACCCCTTGATGACGAGAACATCCCATACGGAAAGTTTGGGATTGTTAGAGATATTGATGATATGGCTACTGTGGCTAATGCCAATATCGCTCCCCAAGAATATGTTAAATCATTGTGGGAACAAGGATGTAAGCCGGATGGAACCAATCCGTCCGGTGGGCCTACTATGGCTAACTCTCAAAGGGCGTTTGATAATGGTTACGCCGTAACTAAGTTCTTAGGAATGGATAATTTTTCGGAACTCCAAATCTTTGGTGGAAGTGTTATTGAAGGGACTTTTGATTGTATGGCCGGAGAATGTTATCTTTACAATACTAATACCGGCAATGTGGAAACTCCTATTCCTGTTATTACCATGCTAAATATGAATCCCGGTGACTTAACCGGTTTTGCGTTTGGCGGAACACCTTTTTCGGACTTGGCTCCGTGGTCTATGACTCTCCCTGCATGGATGGCACCCGTTCAAAGAGTATTCAACATTCCCGATGCACTTTGGTTATGTGATAATTTTAACGACATTCTTACACCCGTTCCTTGGACAAAATCTTGGGCGGTGGACATCATTCCACCTGCTGAAAGTTGTGGGATTCCGAGTGGTGCGGGTGATACGGGAACTCTTGGTTATATCGTAGTCAATGGATTTATTTACACTAAAGGTGGCGATACGACTACGGTAATACAAACCATTGAGTTTTCGCAACTGTGGGGCGGTAATGGTATAACTGAAAACTTTGCAGGGGCCGGTGGATATTTTACAAGTGCTACCGGTATTCCATTACCTCAAACATACAAAACTAAGTGCCAACAAGTTAGAACATTTACTGTGGCTGAAGAAACAACTTCCAAAGGAACGGATGGTAGGAATGGAACTGATGATTTTGAGCAACCTATTGGATATGTCCAAGACTTTGATACGGATGAATATGTTGGAGTCATTGGTAACTATCCAAGATTGCCTACTTATCCCGATGGAGCCATCCCAACTGCAAGCGGTTTTGGTGTGAGGTCTAACATTGGTTTTGCTTTCGCCGGTGGTAATGACCCTACCGCAAGCGGTGGGCCATCCTTCATTGCCTACGATACCAATTATAACAATCAAACTGTGGACCCTGCCAACCCACAAACTCTTTCAAGAGGAGATTTAGTTAATGCTGGACCTTCATTGAATAACGCCATACTTAGCGGAACTGCTACTGACCGTCAAGTAGTTTCGGGACGATGGGATAATGATAGGGACCAATGGCTCATTACTACTTATGACGCTACAAACAAGTGGTCTATCGTATCTGTGGATTCCAAGTTTGAAACCTTTTTAGACCAAACTGAAAACTTCAAAAACATTCCCGCCGACCGAGAGGCTGCAATGTATGTTCCGATTACTATGTCTAATTCTTTGGACGGTATCATGCTATTCGGACTCCTTGAAGATAATACTTGGGGCAAAACAGGTATTCGTTCCACAACTCCAACTACATTCACTACTTCCACCAACTTGGGTAGGACTTTTGCTACTGATTCCAATTTCTCCGTAGTTCGTATCAAAGGTTCCACCGGAAGGGAGGCCCGTGTTTGGATAGATTATATGCTCTATGACGGTGTGGATAGCCTAATTGCTATGCAATTGTCCGATTGGGGACTTAGAGTTTCTATTGAGAATGTGGAATGGTTTAAGGCAAGATTGCTACAAGGAGGCGATTTGAAAGCCAAAGCCGAAGAAATTGAAACTTGGATGGAAGCACAAGGCCAACAATACCAAGAAATGCTCAAACAAAAGGAGCGAAGTGGAAGATTACGCCGCCGAAGAAGCCAAATTAGTGCTTACAAGCGAGAAGTTGATGATATACTATCACCCGATACCATTGATACCGAAGTTTATGAGTTCGTTCCCAAAGGTGCATCAGTATCACTTCGTAAGGATGAGTCCGGTAACGCACTACTTACTCCACCGCCTACCTCTATTGAGGCAATGGTTGAGCGTGACTACCGTGCTGGCTTTGATAAGACACCAAGCGGGGTCTTGAAGCCCGGTGAACAGGCTCCGGAAATGCCCGGTGAAGCCGCCGGTGCTTTCATGGACACAGGAGATGCACCAAAGAAAGGTGTTGGCGAAGGTGGCGACCCCGATGAAGAATATGTCGGGGAAGATGGTGGCTGATTTAAGCAAATGTTCCGGAAACCGGAAAATAATTGCCTAAAACGGTAAAATTAAGGCTATTGGTGTAAAAGATGCACCGATTAGAAGTCATTAAGTAGTCAAATATACAAATAATAGATAATGGCTCACGAAGAAGAAAAATATGATGAGTATAGGCATGACTTGAAAACGCCCGTATCACCGGTATTGGCAACCTTCAATAGTGTAACTATTCCAGCCGGAGTAGTTTTACAAGAAATGGTATTAGCACCGTTCCAAAACTTTTCATATCTCGTGGACTTAAATTGCATTATTATGGTTGCTGGACAAGTAGCCTATTCCGGTTCAATACCCACGGATGGCCTAAGAATTGACTTTGTAGGAGATGGATTGGCCGAGGAGCCAAGAGAAATAGTAATCGCTATTGCTCCATCACAAGAGTTACAAGAATACATCAACGGTGGACTATCATTCGGAAACACGGAAAAGAACTTGAAATCCACAATTATTGGGATATGGTCGGAGGCTATCGTTTCCTATGATAGAAACCTTGAATATGATGCTATTTTCATTGATGAGTGGGAATAATTCTTACGGAGAACCTTGAAGTAGTTAGCCACACCTTGATAGGTTATGGCTTCGCTTATCCTATTTACAGGAAAGGGTGGTGTGGGAAAATCCACGATTTCGGGAGCAACCGCTATACACCACGCACAACAAGGACTACGAACTATCTTAGTATCTTCGGACCCTGCACATAGCACCGATGATACATTAGGAGTTGCCGTAGGTAATGGAGAACTAACTAAGATTAGTGAAAAACTTTGGGCTAAGAATCTCAACGCTGAAGCAAACGCAGCGAAGTTTGCTGAAGAAATGAGAGAAGGAATGGATGCAATGTTCGCCAAATCTTTTCCGGGATTTGATAGCGAGATATTTACAGACATGACTTCATTTCCGGGGATGGATGAGTTCTTTGCATTAGATGAGATATTGAGATTAGTGCAATCATGCGATTATGATGTAATTGTTTTTGATACTGCACCTACCGGCCACACCTTGAAAGCCCTCAATTCGCCTTCGGCGATTAGAACCTTCCTATTAAGGATTCTTAGAATGAAGGCTAAGTTAGATAATCTCAAAGGAATGTTTATCAAGAAATCCCAAGCCCCTAAACTAATTTCTAACTTAGAGGAGATATGCAACAAAGTTGAAAGATTAACCGACATCCTACGGGACCAAAAGTATGTTAGTATCAATCTCGTATCAATTGCTACTGAAGCCGGATTCCAAGAATGTTTCCGCACTATCAATTTCCTCAAGAAAATGCAAATCCCTGTGGGTAACATTGTAGTCAATAATGTGATGCCTAACTTCGGAGAGTCCGAATGGGCTTTAGCGGAAGAACACCCCGCAGTAGGATTAGTTAAGCGAGAATATGATAATCAACAACCATATCTCCAAAGATTCCGAGAGTTAGCCAAAACCGAAGGTGTGCAATTAGTTGGTATGAGCCGATTACCATTTGAACCACGAGCCGAGAGGTTGATTGACTTCTCTAAAATGCTTTGGAGAGAAGGAGGATTGTCTTGGGAACCAACACTACCAATTACGGAAACTGAAGCAGGTTACAAAATTACCGTTCCTTTCATTGGTGAGGCGGATTGGAAAATCAAAGATGGATTAGCGACTTATCAATATGATGAGTTTAACTTTGGAACGAAAGGTCTATATGAAGTGCCTTTAGATAACAAAGTCAAGGCTAAACGCAAGTTTGGACCGGATGCAGTTACACTATCTAAGGCATGAGTCATTAAATAGTCGTGGCTTTAATGATAAGTTATGAGTGATGGTAATAATTCATCCGAAGTGCTTGGACCCGGCGGGGAACAACAAGAGGAAGAAACTACTTTGGTAGCCCAACCCCAAAGCATTCCGGGACTTCAACTTCAACCCCAAACAAACTATCGGGGACTCATATTCCCTATCGTTTTAACTGCGGGAGCGTGTTTTGCTGCATATTACCTTTTCATTGAGGGTGATGAGTGATGTTTGGACACAGTTCATGGGACACCTTTAGGGCCACAACATCTTCCGGTAAGCAAGTTTTTCACGGTTTTTGGAATAGAGTTACTTCCAAAACAATTGATAAGTGGGAGGTTGTAAATCCCGAACAATGTGGTGAAACCCCAATCAAAGTAGTTGTCTATGTAAAGGAAAAGTTTGGTAGTGATAAGCGATTCCACTATGCAAAGATGTATATTTGGGATGATATGTCCGAAACTGAAGTTCAAGAATCCGAAGATGAAGATGAACAAGAGGAAGCGACCGGTGGTTGGAAAATCCACAAGACTTCAAAAGAAAAGAATTGGCCTTTGAAAAGAGAAGGATTCATTAGTCTTGATGGAAATAGCAAACCCGTGGACCCATGGATTGCGGATTGGGCTTTTAGTAATGGTTTAGCCTATGTAGGTTGCACAGACTCCAATGCAAACAATTTTGACGAAGATGCTACTTGTGATGATGGCTCTTGTGAATGCAAAGATGGTTACCAAAAGAATGACGATGGCATTTGTGAAGAAGCCCCACCAGCCGAGGAAATTGTAGCACAAGGCACGGCAACATCGGTGGACGGTGGAGCCGATTATTTGAGTTCAGCACTACTGATTGGTGGTGTAGGACTCGTTGGAATGATGATTATTCTAAGTAAG